>Ga0209698_10002169_pt1 | contig 22387 bp, 14 predicted proteins | sample LitLauG_LLR_2012_FD_187203 | JGI IMG/M metagenome (GOLD analysis project Ga0209698, IMG submission 187203) | Freshwater sediment microbial communities from Pennsylvania, USA - Little Laurel Run_MetaG_LLR_2012 (SPAdes) (version 2) | ecosystem: Environmental > Aquatic > Freshwater > Creek >...
CCCTGAAGCTTCCCGACATCCATGCCGGGCATGAACCTGCCCAGGCCCTGGTTGAGGTGATTGGTGAGAAAGGTGCCGAACAGCGCCACGCCCATGGTGGCGCCGATCTGCCGGAAAAACTGGCTCGAGGCCGTCACGATGCCCAGCTGCGACGGCGGCAGCGCGTTCTGTGCCGCCAGATTGAACAGGCTCTGGCTCGGCCCCAGGCCAATGCCCAGCACCAGCATGCGCCAGGCGAGATCCAGCCGCGTCGTGCCGGCATGCATGCGCGACAGCAGTAAGATGCCCAGGAATGTCATCACGACGCCGGCCATCATCAGTCCCTTGTACCGGCCGATGCGGGTGACGAGACGTCCGGAAAAGATCGCGCTCAGCATCAGCCCGCCCATCAGGGGCAGCGTGGACAGGCCGCTGGTCGTCGCCTTCACGCCCTGGCCGAGCTGCATGAACAGCGGCAGGAACGAGACCGTGCTCATGAACGACATGGAGATCAGAAATCCGGCCAGGTTGGTGGTCGTGTAGGTGCGGTTCCTGAACAGGTCAATCGGCAGCATCGGATCCGAGGCATAGCGTTCGGCGATGATATAGGCGAGCAGCCCCGCGGCGGCGCCGCCAAACAGGCCCAGCACCACGGGCGAGCGCCAGGGATAGGTGTGCCCGCCGAAGGTCAGCGCCAGCAGCAGCGGCACGACCGTGGCGATGATCAGCAGCGCCCCGACCACGTCGACCTTGCCCTTGGCCGCGTGGGACATCTTCGGCGTCTTGAACAGGATCATGAACAGTGAGAGCACGCTGAGCGGCAGGTTCGCGTAGAACACCCAGCGCCATCCGGCGATGGCCAGCCCGAACAGGTGCGTGGTACCCAGGTCCGTGAAATAGCCACCCACGAGAGGACCAACGGTGCTGGCGAGCCCGAATACCGCGCCGAACATGCCGCCAAAACGCCCGCGCTCCCTGGGCGGGAACAGGTCGCCGATGATCGCAAACGCGGTGGTGAACAGGCCGCCGCCACCGATGCCCTGCAGCGCCCTAAAGACGATCAGCTGGGTCATCCCGCCGCCGAGAACGGGCACGGTACCGAATTCGCCCGAGAGTCCGGACAACCAGGACCCGGCCAGGAAGAAGGCGATGGAGGCCAGGAGTATGGGTTTGCGGCCAAACTGATCGCTGAGCTTGCCCCAGATGGGCACCATGACGGTCGATGACAGCAGATAGGCCGTGGTGACCCACGAATACAGGGCCAGGCCATTCAGCTCCGCGATGATGCGGGGCATGGCCGTCGCGACGATCGTCTGGTCGAGCGCTGACAGCAGAAAGACGATCAGCACGGCCCACAGGGTGACTGTGCGCTCACTATCACTGTATTCAGCCATCGCGCCCTCCCGCACATCCCGCCTCAAGACTGGGCGTTCGACCGGCGATACCCACCTGTTCCCCGCGACCCGGATATCGTCGAATCCGAGCGCACGGTTCCTGCGCCAGGGAACTCCAATCATGCGCAGCCGCCGGAAAAAAAAACAGCCGAGCAGTCCTGCCGCCCGGCTGTCCCTCACGATCACCACACCCGCACAGGCCTCAGCCCGGCGGGAGGCGGAAGTCTATCGAAGACCGGCCGCGAAATCACGTTCCGGCGGGACCGGGGTGGATGCGATGCGGGGCGCCTAGGTCATGCGCAGCGTGGCTACGGCGCGGGTCAGGCCCTGGCCGCGAACCTCGACCCTGACCGGCCCGGCGCGGCCCGTCCCGCGCAGGATCAGCAGGGCCCGACCGTCCCAGGTCTGGGCCGAGGCGGCCTGGACGCTGCCCACCGCAAATGGACTGGCGCTGCCGAAGGCGAGCAACTCGGCCGGACCGGTGAGGGTGAGCTCCAGGATCTGCGCCAGCCCGGGCACGCGCCGACCCGCAGCATCGATGACCTCGACGGCGATGTAAGTCACCTCGGCCCGGCCGGCGCCGCCGGCTTCCCGTTCGGGCGCCAGCCGGATCGCCGCCGGCGAGCCGACGGTGGCGAGCTGGCGCCGCGCAAGTTCGACGCCGTTCCGATAGGCCACCGCTTCGAGCAGGCCGGGCGCGTAGGCCGCCTTGAATTCCACGCGCCCGAGATCCGCGGCGCCCACCGGCTTGCGCTCGAGGATGCGGTCATTGAGGCGCAGTTCAACCTGGTCGCCGCTGGTATACACCCGCACGGCCAGGATGCGGCCTTCCGCACCCGGCCAGGTCCAGCTCGGCTGCTCGTCCGACCATCCCCAGGTCCGAACCACTTCGACCTTGCCGTTTGCCGGAGGCTTCTGGACGGCGATCTCCAGCGGACTCAGCCCCCAGATTACGTCGCGCGCCAGGGACTGCGGCTTCGGGTGTCCGGTCAGGTCGATGTCGCCGCAGTAGGCGTTCACCCAGGGCCATGCGCTCATCGTCGCCAGCGGGTTTGCCGCGGACGCCTCCGGAACCTCGACGCTGCCGCCTATGCCCGCCTCGCCCAGATAATCCATTGCCGTCCAGACGAAATCGCCGAGCAACCAGGGTGTTCGCGCCGTAAGATCCCAGATGGCCGCGGCATCCTTCGGGAAGCTCTCGGATCCGAAGAAGATGCGCTGCGGATAGCGCTGATGGTCCGCCTCGTAGTCCACGAGCTTGTAGTTGTAGCCCACCACGTCGAGGAAGACCACGCTGGTGCGATCCGGCACCCCCGCAAAGCCGGGGCGCGCGCTCCGCTCGGATGGCGTCACATCCCGACCCGCAAAGGCATTGATGGCCGCGGTGACCGGACGCGTCGGGTCCAGCCGGTGCACCTCGTTTGCCAGACGCCACTGCGTCTCGACGCCGGCTGCGGAGTTGCGGCCTGGAATTTCGTTGCCGATGCTCCACATGATGATGCTGGGGTGGTTCCGCGCGCTCAGCACCATGGCGGTGAGATCGCTGCGCCATTGGTCGTCGAAGTAGACCGAATAGTCCTGCGGGAGCTTCGGCTCGTTCCACACGTCGAAGGTCTCCGCCATCACCAGCAGGCCCTGCCGGTCGCATGCGCGCAGGAATGCCGGCGAAAACGGATTGTGCGACGGCCGCACGGCATTGAACCCGCGCGCCTTCAACAGCCGGACCTTGCGTTCCTCCGCGCCGTCGAACGCGGCGGCTCCCAGCAGTCCATGGTCGTGATGAATGCAGCCGCCGCGCAGCTTGGTGGGTACGCCATTGATCGTCATGCCCCGGGCGGTGTCGAAGGCGACGATGCGGATGCCGAACGCATTCGATGTGCGATCGAGAACGGCATTGCCGCGGCGCAGCTCCGTTTCCAGCGCATAGAGAGCAGGTTGCTCCGGCGACCAGAGCTGCGGTGCAGCGATGGTCACCGACTGCTCGGCTTCCGGTGTGGCGGGCGTCGACGCTTCCTTTACGACGCGGCCGCGCGGGTCCCTGACCCGCGAGACGAGCGTCAATCCGGCCCCGACGTCGGCGAGACTCGTGCGGATCCGCAGATCGGCTCCCGCATCCGCGATCCGCTGCGTGACGATGCCGACACCCCAGCGCTCAATGCGCGCCTGCTCGGGCAGTACGTCGAGCCAGACGTGCCGATAGATTCCGGAGCCGGAGTACCAGCGGCTGTTCGCGCCGAGATTACGCACGCGAACGGCCAGCACATTATCGCCGGGCGAGAGGTGGGGCGTGAGATCGTAGGCAAAGGGCGTGTAGCCGCTGGGATGATGGCCCAGCAGCTGCCCATTCAGCCAGACATCGCTGTTCATGTAGATCCCCTCGAACAGGATCTCGACGCGAGCTCCTGCGGGCGACTGCAGGCGAAAGCGCTTCCGATACCAGCCCTCGCCACCCACCGTGAACGCCGTGGCGGTACCGCCGCCGGCCTTGCGGTCGAAGGGTCCGACGACCGGTGACGGGTTCTCGGCCGGGCCTGGCGGCAGGTCTTCGATACTCCAATCGTGCGGCACATCGACGCTACGCCAGCCGCCGTCGTCGAATCCCGGCGCCTCGAAGCCCTCGCCGTTGCCACGGCGGAAGCGCCAGCCCGCATCGAAAGCCTGCAGGCGACCGGGGCCCGGCCCCCGCTCGCCGGCGGCTCCCGGAACCGGGATCATCAGTAGTGCCGCGGCGCCCGCGGTCGTGAGCAGCGCCTGGCGACGATCCATGAGCCCTATGCTGTCCCGCGTCACGGCGTGGACTCCTGAACGGGCGGCAGGCGGCTGAGTTCTTCGTCGATGGCGGCGAAGACTTCCGGCGAGGCCGATTTCGTGAAAGTCTGCAGGGTCTGAACCGTAAAGTTGCCGAGGTGCGGCTTCAGCATCGGACTGCTGGTCATCATCCGGAGCGAAGGCAGGTGCCGCAGGACGATGTCCCAGGCCGCAGGCCTCTTCATCAGCTCGGCCAGTGAGGTGTTCTCCAGCCGCAGCACCTGCGGTACCGCGACAGGCGGCTCAAAGGCGACGGCGGGCGGATAGGTGGGGGCGTCCATGAAGGTTCCTTGCGCTGCGGTCCCGGGTCGTACCGGGGAGGGCGGAAGAGGCGGTGCGCGCACCGCGTTGCCTGATCGCTGTGCGCGGGTTCGGCCTGAATGGTACCAGCAAGCGCCCCTGGATGGTGCCCCCGCCACCCGCGTGGTTCCCGCGGCCGCGGACTTCGCGCACAATGGGGCTGCAGCAGGGTCGCAGGCGTTCCTGCCCCGGAGGAGAAGCTTCATGCAGCGCCGCGAGTTCATTCAGGTGTTCGGTGCGTGCGCCGCGGCCGCGGCCCTGCCGGCGCTCGCCGCCGACGCTGTCGCGGGCATCGCGGTGACCATCCGGTCAAGGGATGTCACCGGTCCGTTGCCGCATATCTGGGAAGAATGCGTCGGTTCCGACCGCGCCGCGATCACGCTGCGGGAAAGCTGGCGCCGGGACATCGATCGTGCCCGCTCCGAAACCGGCATCCGGCGCGTGCGCTTCCACGGGATTCTCAACGATGAACTCGGCGTTCGCACCAGGACCATACAGCGGTCTTCCGGCACGGCCAATTTCCGCAACGTGGCGGAAGTCTACGACGGCCTGGTCGAGCGCAAGCTGGCTCCCCTGGTGGAATTGAGCTTCATGCCGAGCGAACTGGCTTCGGGCAAGCAGGCCTTCGGATTCTACCGGGGCAATGTCACGCCGCCGGCCTCCCTCGAGGCCTGGAGCGCCTTCATCAAGGAATTCGGTGCCTTCCTGGTCGATCGATACGGCATAGCGCAGGTATCGCAGTGGCCGATCGAGGTGTGGAACGAACCCAACCTGAGCGCATTCTGGACCGGTACGCAGCCGGACTACTTTCAGCTCTACAAGGCCACGGCCGTCGCGCTGAAGTCGGTCGATGCCAGCCTGCGCGTCGGCGGGCCGGCCACCTCCAGCACCGAATGGCTGCCCGAGTTTCTCGCCTACTGTGTCCAGGAGAATGCGCCGGTCGATTTCGTCTCGACCCATATCTATGCCGGTGATGATCAGCGGAAGCTGTTCGAACCCGGCGTCAGGCTGCCGACCAGTGCCGTCATACCCGAGGCGGTGCGCCGGGCGCGGCAAAAGCTGCTGGCCAGCGCGCTGCCGAAGCTGCCGCTCTACATCGACGAGTGGTCCTCCGACAGTCCGGCGATGATCGCGCACGTGCTCAGCAGTGTGCTCGGCCAGGCCGACATGATGTCGCACTGGGTCCTGAGCGGCACCTACGAGGAACTCGGCCCTGTCGACCACCTGCTCGCCGAAGGGGCGATGGGATTCGCGCAGCTGGTGCGCGGCATTGCGCGTCCCAGCTACAACACCTACCGCCTGATGCATGCGCTGGGCGAGCAGCGCCTGGCCACGGAGGGGCCGGCACTGGCTTCCCGCCGTGCCGACGGTTCGTTTGCCGCGCTGGTCTGGAACCTGGCCGAGGTATCGCAGCCGGCCGGCATCCCGGGCGCCAATCCGAAGCGCGATGTCGTAGGTTCACCGCAACGCCAGGCGGTGACCATCCCCGACATGCGTCCGGGGCAGCGGCTGCACGTGCGCTACGTCGACCAGGAGCGCGGCTCCGCCATGCCCGCTTTCCGGGCGATGGGCTCGCCCCCGCTGCCGACCCTGGCGCAGATTGCGCTGCTGCGCCAGGCCGCCGAGATCGCGCCTCCGCAGGGCCTGCGGCTCGACGCCGCCCGCACCATCACGCTGGATCTGCCCCCCGAGGGCGTCGCGCTGATCGAAACGGCCTGATCAGGCTTCAGTACCGGGTGCGGCTTCGGCTGGCGGCTGCCCGAACACGCTGCCAAAGCGACTGTTGCGCCAGCGGCCGCGGATGCGGTGTTCGATGTCGTCCACCACCGTGTAGACCACCGGCACGACGAACAGGCTGAGCGCCGTGGAGGCGATCAGGCCGCCGATGACCGCCGTGCCCATGGGCGAGCGGAAACTCGAATCGCCCGAGAGCCCCAGGGCAATCGGCAGCATGCCCGCGCCCATCGCAATCGTAGTCATGATGATCGGCCGGGCCCGCTTGGAGCAGGCATCGATGATGGCCGCATGCCGCGACATGCCATGGTCGCGGCGCGCCATCACCGCGTACTCGACCATCAGGATCGAGTTCTTGGTGACGATGCCCATCAGCGTCAGCATGCCGATCAGCGACGGCAGCGAGAGCTGGTAGTTGAACAGCCACAGGAAGATGAACGCGCCGCCGACGGAGGGCGGAATGGCACTGAGTATGGTGATGGGCTGCACGAAATCGTGGAACAGCAGCACCAGCAGCACATACACGCACAGGATGCCGATGAACATCGCGATCAGGAAGCCGTTGATCAGCTCGTTGTAGAACTGCGCATCGCCGGTGTCGAGCTTGCGGACTCCGGGCGGCAGATGCTGCATGCCCGGTAACCGGTCGACAAGCGCCGTGGCTTCGCCCAGCGACATGCCGGCCAGATCCGCGCTGATGTTGACGTTGCGGCTGCGGTCATAGCGCGAGATGCTCGCCGGCGCGGAGTCGAAGCTGAGCGTGGCGACGTTGGCCAACGGCACGGCACCCATGCGCCCCGGCACGGGCAGCAGCCGCAGCCGCGCAATGTCGGCGCGCGCTGAATCGTCCAGCCGCACGCGGATCGGCACCTGGCGGTCGGGAAGATTCATCTTCGGGAGCCCGATCTCCACGTCACCGGTGGTGGCGAAGCGCACGGCCGTGGACATGGCTTCGGTCGTGACGCCCATCTCGGCGGCGCGATCGGGCATCGGGCGGATGACGATCTCCGGTTCCAGCAGGCTGGCGCTGGTGCTGACGGCCGCAAGGCCCGGCTGGGCCTGCAGTTCACGCACGACCTCCGCCGCCGCAACGGCCAGCTGCCCGGGGTTCTCGCCCACGAGCGCGAAATTCAGCGAGTTGCCGCCGTACTGGCTGGTGGCGACGCGGATACCGGGAAGGTCGGCCGTGGCGCGCAGCGCCTGCGTCTGCAGGATGCTGCTGGGGAGTTTGCGGGCCTTGTGCGGCTTCCAGATGATGGTGACGCTCGCGGTGCGCACCTGGGTGCCATCGCCGATCACGCAGAACACACGTTGCGTCTGGGGCATGGCGGCGATGCGGGCGCGCACCAGCTCGGTCGCGGCCCGCGTCTGCTCGAGGGTCGAGCCGGGCGGGAGTTCCACCTGCAGCTGGGAAGCACCGAGATCGCTCGCCGGCTGCAGGCTCGAGGGCAGGAAGGCTCCCAGCGCGGTGGAGGCCACGAAGGCGATGGTGGCGGTGATCAGGGTCGCGCGCCGGTGCGCCATGCACCACTCGACCGCGCGCAGGTACCGGCGCATGAAGCGCGGCTCGCCCTCGTGTCCCTGCGCACGCATGAAATACGCCGCCATGGCCGGCGTCAGCATGCGGGCCACCAGCAGCGAGAACAGCACGGCCAGCGTGGCCGTGAAGGCAAAGGGCCGGAAGAATTCACCGAATACGCCCGACAGGAACGCCACCGGCGTGAACACCGCGCACAGTGCCAGGGTCGTCGCCACCACCGCCAGGCCGATCTCGACGGCCGCGTCCGTGGCAGCGACCAGCGGCGGCTTGCCCATCCGCAGGTGGCGCACGATGTTTTCCACCTCGACGATGGCGTCGTCCACCAGCATGCCGACGACCAGCGACAGGGCCAGCAGCGAGAGCAGATTGAGCGTATAGCCCATCAGCGCCATGCCGAGGAAGGTCGGAATGATGGCCAGCGGGAGGGCCGATGCACTGATGACGGTGGCGCGCCAGTCGCGCAGGAACAGCCAGACCACGAAAATGGCCAGCGCGGCGCCTTCGATCAGCATCTCCATCGAGCTGCGGTAGGACTCGCGCACGTTCTGAATCGTGGTGTCGTCGATCACCGATATCTGCATGGCCGGGTTGGCCTTTCGCAACGCGGCCACGGTGGCCTCGACCCCCCTGGCCACGCCGTCGGCACTGGCGCCCCAGGCCCGGGTGACGCTGAAGCCGACCACGGGCTTGCCGTCGAGCAGCGCCAGGCTGCGGCGCTCGGCGGCCTGGTCGGTGACGGTGGCAATGGCGTCGAGGCGGATCGAGCGCCCGTCGCCCAGGACGATCGGCAACTGGCCGAGTTCCGCAGTGGAAGCGATCGTGCCCAGTGCGCGCACGGTCTGCTCCAGTCCGCCGATACGGCTGGTGCCCGCGGGCAGATCGGCCTGGATGAGCTTGAGCTGGCGCGACACGTCGCTGGCCGTGGCGCCCAGCGCATTCATGCGATCCGGGTCGAGGCTGACGCGAATCTCGCGGTCCACACCGCCGATGCGGGCCACCTGGCCGACGCCGCCGATGGCGCTGAGCTGGCGCATGATGGTCTGGTCGACGAACCAGGACAGTTCGGTTTCCGAGAGGTTGGGTGCCGCGACGCTGTAGGTGAGAATCGGCTGGCCCGTCGTGGTCATCCGTGAAATGGCCGGCTCGAGGGCGTCGGCCGGCAGATTGGGCCGCAGGCGCGTCACCGCATCGCGTATGTCGGACACGGCCTGGGTGATGTCGGTCTCGAGCTGCAGTTCAACGAAGGTCTGCGACAGCCCCTGCGTGACGGTGGAGCTGATGTGACGCACGCCGACCACGTTGGCGACGGCATCCTCGATCTTGCGGGTGATTTCCGTTTCGATCTGCTCGGGCGGCGTGCCCGCGTAACTCATGGTGACGCCCACGTAGGGGAAGGCGATGTCCGGCCGGTCCTGGATGCCGAGCGACCGGAAGCCGAGGATACCGCCCACGAGCAGCACGACGAACAGCATCAGCGCCGGGACCGGGTTGCGGATCGACCAGGTGACGAAGTTCATAACGCCGGCTTCACGCTGACGGCCTGGCCGTCGCTCAGGAAGGCCCCGCCCGAGCTGACCACGCGCTCGCCGTCGGCGAGACCCTGCGTGATCTCGATCAAGCCGGACTGGACGATGTCGGTGCCGACACGGCGCCGCTGCACCGTGCTGTCCGGCTTGAGCACGAACACGTAGCTGTAGCCGTCCTGCAGCAGCACGCTGGCGACCGGGACCATCAACGCCGAGGATTTACTGATATTGATCTCGCCGCGCGCGAACATGCCAGGGCGCGCGCCGCTGTTGGCCGGCAGGTCGACATAGGCGAGGGCGGTGCGGTTGTTGCTCTGCACGGTGGGCGCAATGGCGCGTACGCGGCCCCTGATGCTGAGTCCCTCCACGGTGCTGATGTCCACCAGCTGGCCGGCCTTGACGCTGTGCATGTCGGCTTCGGGTATCTCAGCGCGCCATTCCACGCGGTTCTGGCGCAGCAGCCGCAGGACCTCCGTCCCGGCCTGGGCGATCTGGCCCACCGTGACCACGCGCGAGGAAATGACGCCGTCATCGGGCGCGCGCACATGCGTGAGGCGCAGGTTGAGCTCGGCCGTATCGAGGTTGGCGCGGGCGCTGGCCACATTGGCTTCGGCGGAGATGTGATTGGCCCGCAGCGTGTCGAGATCGGCGCGCGACAGTGCGCCGGCACTCGCGACGGTCTCGCCGCGATTGAGGGCGGCCGTGGCGTTGGCCAGTCCGGCCTCCGCCTGCGTGACCGCGGCGCGGGCCACGGCCACCTGCGATTCGAGCAGTTCGGAGGATAGCCGCACCAGCTCCTGGCCGCGCCTGACGTGATCGCCCACCTCCACGTTCACCGCCGCCACCTGATAGCCGCCGACCTCCGGTGCGATGATGACCTCCTGCCAGGCGAAGATCGAACCGGTCGCCAGCAGCTGCCGTGTCAGGTCGATACGGACCGGCGCGGTCACGCTGACGGCCTGGACAAAGGCGGCGCCGGCCGCGGCCGCCGTGGCCGCCGGCGCGGCGGGGGCGGCCAGCAGCAATGCGGCGGTGCAAAACGCGGCGCAGCCAGTAAGCAGATGTATCGGGCGCATCCGCGTATTATCAACTAGTTGATACCATATCAGCTAGTTGATATTGTGAAACCATGTCAGTAAAAAGGGGCGATGCCGCAGGCCGGGACCATCCGGGCTACCTGTTAAAGCGACTGAGCGCGGCTTTTCGTCGCCATATGGACGAAGGGCTGCGCGGCCGGCGCTCGCCGCTGTCGATGGCGCAGATGGGCGTTCTGGTCAGTCTTGCGGAAGAGCCCGGCGCGAGCGGCGCGCAATTGGCGCGGCGCATGATGATTTCCGCCCAGGCCATCAGCAACGTGCTGCGGCACCTCGAGCGCGACGGGTTCATCCTCCGCGCCGCGCATCCGGAAAACCAGCGCCGGCGTTGCTGGCAGCTCACGGCCAGGGGTCGAAACGCACTGCTGCGCGCCCAGCGCGCTGCGGAACCGGTTCTCGAGCGCATGCTGGGCGGATTAACCGGCGGCGAACGCCGGCAGCTGCTCGACCTGCTGCGCCGTTGCGTCGCGGCACTGGAGTCGGCCTGACCGCCCGGCGCCGGCCGCCAGCTCCGTCTGATCAGGCTTATCTGTTGATGCAAGGCCGCTTTGACGCTGCCGGCAGTGGCGCAGGCGACGGGCCCGGAGAACGCCGCGTGTCTGCTATGGTCCGGCGCGGTGGGCCGGCCTTCAACGACAGGATGGGACGAGCATGCAGCCGCTGAGCAGTTACACCTTCGCCGATCCGAAGGTCATGCAGAATCCATACCCCTACTTTGAGCGCTTGCGCGCGGAGGATCCCGTGCATTACGACGAGGGTATCCGCACCTGGCTGGTGACCCGCCACGAGGACATCGTGGCCGTGGCCCGCAATACCGAGGTGTTTTCGGACGAAATGCGCGTTTCAGCCTCGATACGTTCGCCGTTCCAGGCGGAGGTTCAGGAGTGGATGCTGCGCGAGGGCTTCTATCCACAGGACCCTGCGGACAGCTTCAAGGTCGACGGCGAGCTGCACGCGCGCCGCCGCAAGCTGGTGGCGCATGCCTTCACCGGGCCGAATGTCGCGGCCATGGAAGGGCGGGTGGCCGCGATCTGCCGGGACCGGGCGGCGGCGTTCCTGGGGCGATCCGAGGTGGATCTGGTCCGCGAGTACGCCATGCCGATACCCATCCTGGTCATCTGCGACGTCCTCGGCCTGCCGATGGATCGCGTCGATGAGATCAGCCGCGGGGCCGATTCCATGGTGGCGACGGTCGGCGCGAACGCGACCCGCGACGAGGCTTACCAGCATGGCCGGAACGTCATGCAGCTGCATCGCTTCGTGCGGCAGGCGATCGAGGAGCGGCGCGCCAGGCCCGGCACCGACCTGATCTCGCTGCTGGTTCACGCGCGCATCGATGATCCGGAAACACCGCAACTCACGGACCGCGAGCTGATGTCCATTTCAACCGTGGCCATCGCCGGGGGCGTGGATACCACCCGCAACGGCATCGCCTTCGGACTGCATGCGCTGGCGACGCGGCCGGAGCTGCTGGCGCGCCTGCGCGCCTCAACGGAGCAGGACCGGGAGATCGGACGATTCAACGAGGAGGTGCTGCGCTACTATGCGCCCGTGCCGCAGCTGCCGCGCATTGTCCGCAAGGAAACGGTACTGGGCGGCAAGACCATTCCGGAAGGGGCCTTTGTGTTCCTCTGCTGGGCTTCGGGCAATCGCGACGCGCAGCGTTTCGCCGATCCGGACAAATTCGACATGGATCGCACCAACACCAACCAGCACCTGGCCTTTGGTGTCGGGGTGCATTTCTGCCTGGGCGCCCTGCTTGCGCGCCAGGAGATGAAGTGCGCGATCAGGGAGATCGTGAACGCCGTGGACCGGCTGGAGCTGGCCGTGCCCCCGGACGAGCTCGATCTGAGCAGCAGCATGGTCATACTTCGCGGCCTGAAGAGCCTGCCGGCGCGGCTGCAGAGGCGGGCCAACTGAGATCCGGCCGGACTGAAACCCGGCCCGACTGACACCCGCGCCCGACTGGCACCCGCGCCCGGCTCGCCCAGTCAGTTTTCGTACTTCAGCTCGACGCGCGTCATCTCGCCGTTGGGCCCCATCGGTGAATCGAATTCCTCCACGGTGCACACCGGATTGCTGTGCGAGGCGAACAGGTTCTTCTCGTCCTCCTTCACGAACGGCAGGCGCGCAGGATCCCTGATGATCCGTTGCGAGTTCTCGAAATCCTCACGGCTCTTCCACCAGATTTCCATGATGCAGTCATAGCCCGAATCGAGCACTTCGCCGGTGACCGGGTTCATTTCCGGCTTCAGGTAGCGGCGCACATACCGTACCGCATTGGGAATCGACGGTGCGCGACCCGCGCGCTTGGACAGCTGCGAATGCTGGTTTTCGTAGTAATCCATGAACGCTTCCATGGTCATGTCGGGTCGCTTCCTGAAGAAGCAGATCTGCTTGATCATTCCTGGCTCTCCCCTCTGTTGATGTTGCCCCTGCGTTCATGTTGATGGGCGTGCAGGCCGCCCATGGTGAGCGCCGATCGACACGAAATTTCCGCAGGGGTAGATTACAGCAGGAACCGCGCTTCGGCATCACGAGGCGGCCGGTCAGTTCCGTTAATTCAATGAAGGGAAGATTCGATGCAGGGATTCGACGGCGCATTGCCCGCAGCGCTGGACGCGGCGTTCAAGGCGGCGTTCGGGACCGACGAGCTGACCAGCGTCATTCTGGTGAAGGTCTTCAGGAAGGGCGAGCCGCTGGTGATGGCGGAGCCGGTGACGGCGCAGACGCCGACCGCGGCCAATGACCTCTGCCTCGTCAAGCTGAACGTCGGACCCGGCAATCCCGGGCCGGAGGGCGCACCGTCCTCATCGCCGGGCATCGGCATCGAGATCTGGTTGCCGGCGCCCGGGCGCTGGAACGAGCGCATACACAATATCGGCGGCCTGGGCGGCTATGACGGCGGGACCCACGGTTCAGCCACACAGGTGTGCTGGCCCTATGCGGCCGCGATTGCGGGAACCGAGGGCGCGGTTTCGGCGAGCACGGATGCCGGCCATTCTCCGACGAACGGCGCCTGGGGCATGAATCCGGACGGTACCTTCGCGACGCAGCTCTGGATCCACTACGCCCATCGCGCACAGCATGAGATGGCCGTGAAGACCCGGGCGCTGGCGACCGCCTACTATGGCAGGGCGCCCAGGTATGCCTATTACGAAGGGGCTTCGACCGGCGGCCGCCATGGGTATCGCCTCGCTCAGCAGTATCCGGAGGATTATGACGGCATCGCCGCCCACATGCCGGCACTGAATTTTGCCGAGCTGATCACCGCCTGGGTCTATCGCGGGCTGGTCATCGAACGCGATCTCGGCGGTGTGGCGCTGACCGAGGGACAGATGGACCTCGTCTCCAACGCGGCGATCCACGCCTGCGATGTCGTGGGCGGCCGGCATCTGGGCTATATCATGGACAACGCCGCCTGCCGCTACGATCCGACGCAGGATCCGAACGTGCTCGGCGTGGCCGACGGCGGCACCAACACGGGTCCCCACGCCGTCAGCCGGGTGCAGGCCCAGGCCGTCAACAAGATCTGGTACGGCTTGACGTCGGACGGATCCGTCCCGCCTCCGCGAGTCGACAACGGCGTGCAGGCGACGTTGTCCGGCAAGCGGCGCTGGTACGGCTTGGCGCGCGGAACCTCGCTGTATGGCGCCTATTTCGCGCGGCTCGGCTACCGCATGTCGGTGCACGACGGCTATATGGCGGGCCAGGTGGCGCTCGAGCTGCAGAATCCCGCCCTGGCGGAGCCGACCTTCAGGAACGCCTCCGGTGACGGCCAGGGCCAGTGGAAACACCTGTCCTACGAGCAGCTGGACCGCGCATTCGATCGCGGCGTGGCACTCGACGCGGAGTTTGGCCGCCTCGCCAGCGATGATCCGGATCTGTCCGCATTCAAGGCGCGCGGTGGCAGGCTGCTGAGCTGGCATGGCTGGAACGACGAGGCCATCCCGGTCCAGGGTACAATCCAGTACTATGACCGGGTGGTGGGGAAGATGGGCGGGCTCGACGCCGTGCAGAGCTTCTTCAGACTCTATCTCGTCCCCGGCGGCGGTCACATGTCACTCCACGGCACCTCGAATCCGGACGCCAATCCTCCCGCCATCGCGCCCGGGCAGTTTTATGGACTGCTGGTGGACTGGGTTGAACGGGGGCAGGAGCCCGATCGCGTGGTGATTGACTCGCCCGCTGCGACACCCGTCAGGCGGAGTCAGCCGATCTATCCGTATCCGGACAGCGCACAGTACGTCGACGGTGACCCCGATGCGGCGAGCAGTTACACCCGCAGTCGCCGTGCGCCAGGCGGGTGACCCTGGTGGAGAAGATGCGCACAGATGATCGTGCAGTTGCCGTTGCGGACACGATTTCCCCGGGGCGGCCGGTGTTGGGACCGCTGGAGTCGAAGGTGCTCGAACTGCTTTGGAGCAATGACTGTCCGGTGACGGTGCGGGACATTCACGGGGCATTCCCGGAACTGGCCTATACCACGCTCATGACGACCCTCGACCGCCTGTTTCGCAAAGGGGTCCTGCTTCGGCGCCGCCAAGGCCGCGCCTTTGCCTACCAGGCCCGCTTGTCGCGCCATGTCATGCTGCGCGAGTGGATATCGGGCCATGTTGCCCGCCTGCTGGCGGCGCCAGGGCCGAGCAGCGCGATACTGTCCACGCTCGTCCAGGCCGTCGGCCGGCGGGACGCCGCATTGCTCGAGGAACTCGACGCCCTGGTTCAGGCGGAGCGTCGACGGCTCAATTCGGAGGGCACGTGAGCTACTCCACAACCCTCGTTGTCGTGCTTGCCGCGGTGTACGGGCTTGTGGGCCTGGTGCTGAGCGGCCTGGTCGCCCTGGCGTGGCACGCGGCCTTCAGGCGCATGCGACCCTCCGCAGGCGAAGTGCTCGCCCTGCGGCTGGCACCGGCAGGCGGAGCCGCCTTGCTTGCCTTGGCCGTGGTGATGCCCGCGTTCATGCAGTTCGAGCCCGCCCACGCGACGGAGGGTGGCGGGCCGTTACTCGTCGTCCTGGCCGGCCTCGGGCTCCTGACCGTGGCGGCCGGCCTGCGGCGCGCGTGGCGTGCGTGCGTCGCTGCGCGCAAGCTCCTGAAGGAGTGCGATGCGGCGATTGACCGGTCCGAGGTGGCCAGTCAGCCCATCGGCATCCTGGACATGCGGGATCCGCTGGTCGCGCTCGTCGGCGGATGGCGGCCGAGAATCGTTGCTTCGCGGTGCGTGCTCGCTGCCTGTACCGCAGAGGAGTTGAGCCAGGTGATCGCACACGAAATGGCGCACATCGCGGCGCGCGATAACCTGAAACTGCTGCTGCTGGTCCTGGCTCCGGACCCGCTCGCGTGGCTGCCCACGGGCCGCTCTCTGGCAGCGCATTGGCGGGTGCTGGCGGAACGCGAGGCCGACGAATGCGCTGCGGGCAGCGACCGACGCAAGCGCCTGGCGCTCGCTGCGGCGCTGATCAAAGTAGCGCGGCTGTCGACGGTGGCCAGCGCGCAGCTCCCGAAGCTCAGCATGCAGGTCGCGCTGGACGATGTCGAAGGTCGCGTGCGCCGGTTGATGGCGGCGTCGCCACCGGCGCGCCGATGGCGGGTATGGCGTTGGCTGGCCGTGTGCGCCCTGCTGGTGCCCGCGGCTGGCGTACCCCTGTACGGCATCGTCCACGAGTTTTCCGAGGCCCTCGTCGCTTTCGGACGCTGAGACCGTCCTCAGGGTCGCGGCTGGGCGGCGGGCAGCGTCACCCCGGTCCGCCTCAGAGCGCGTAGCTGGCCTCGACGCCAACGGATCGCGGCTTCTGGTAATAGGACACCTGCTGGCCCTGGCTGCCCGCATAGGCGTAAGTCAGCGGTCGGGCATCGGTCAGGTTCGTGGCCCAGAGACTGATGTTCCAGCGACCGGCCGGGTTTTTCACGCCCAGACGGCCACCGAGCGAATGCCCACAACCGAAGGTCGTCGGGTCTGCAAGGTAGGGATGCTCCGCACCGGTGTAATGGTCATTGGCCTGCACGTACATGCTGAGTCCGGCTCCGACGGAACGCTGGTACTGGACCAGCCAGCCACCACTGAGTTTCGGCGCATCCGGCAGCATCTGGCCCACGGCCACGGGCGTGAACAACGCCAGACCGTTGTCGTTCGTCAGGGTTTCCGTCACGCGGGCATTCAGGTAGATGCCGCCGACGTGGATCTCAAGGCCGGCGAAGGGGCGCCATTCAATATTGATTTCGGCGCCATCGATTCGCGAACGCGGCACATTGCCGAGCCCTGCGATCAGCGGCTGCGTGCCGACCGGGCCCGCCCACAGGGACAGGCTCGACTGGCGATCATGAATGTCGCTGTCGAACAATGCCGCATCCACCTGCAGCGAGTCGTGCACGAACCTGCTCTTGACGCCCACTTCAAGGGTGCGCACGTGCTCGGGATTCACATAGCCCCAGTCCACCGAAACCTGCGCGGGCTGGCCATAAAATATGCCCGCCTTATAGGCGGTCGCCACGCTGGCGTACGCCAGGATCCTGTCCGAGGCGCGGAATTCAGTCTCGATCCGATAGGATACGTTCTGGCTCGAGCGTGAATCATCGAGCGCGGCCAGCACCGTATTCGGCACGATCGGTCCCGTGAATCCATTCGCCGAGTAGCTCAGAAGACCCGTCGGATCGAGGGTCACGCCGTCGAAACGTGCCTGGTCATGGGAATAGCGCAGCCCCGTCACGATTGACCAGCGACGCGAAAGATGTGTTTCAGCGTGCGCGTAGAATCCCAGCGATTTCTGCGTCTGGATGAAGTTCGCGGCGGTGATGGCCTTGCCTGAGTCCGTAATGGAGCTTGCGAGGCCATACACGAACGTCCAGTCCAGCGCGTCCCGGCAGTGAAACCAGTTCTGACCGTATTCGGCACCCAGGATCCAGTCCACGAGGCCCCCGGCATCCGAACCCAGGCGCAATTCCTCACTGAACTGCCGCTGCTGAAAATTCTTGGTCCAGTTGTTGTCCGCCGCCGGGTAGCCGTCGTAGTTGTCGAGACTGTGGTCGGAAAATTCATCGAAGGCGCTGATCGACGTGAGCGTCATGCCGGCGAGCCGCAGCTTCAGGGTGCCTGCGGCCCCGTCGCCGCGTTCATCCTTGAACAGCGGCAGGCCTCCCACCCTGACCAGGGTGCCGCCCGCTGGACTGTTCAGGAGTCCGGCAATCGGGAAGGGCGGCGTAATCGGTACCAGGCCCTCGACATTCGGGGTCGACGGCGACGAGGGGACGGAATGGTCGTAGACGTAGTGCAGGTTCAGCAGCAGGTCGGCCGCGTCATTCAGCCGGATGTCAAACAGCGCCCGTGCGCCGCCCCGATAGAGCTGTCCGTACCTTGCGCCCGTGTCGATATCCGTCTGGTAGCCCTGCGCCTGGGTCGTTGCGGTGCCCGCAAGGCGAGCCTTGACGGCATCCGTCAGCGGACCGCTGACTGCAGCCGTCACGTCGGTCGTGGCCCATCGACTGTAGTCGACGTCCACATAGCCCTCGGGATGGTCCGTCGGCCGCCTCGAGATGATATTGATTGCGCCACCGGCCGTGTTCTTGCCGTACAGCGTGCCTTGCGGACCCTCCAGGATCTCGACCCGATCGATGTCATACAGGGCCGCGGTGAGGAATCCCGGGAAGCTCGCGTACACGTCATCGAGATAGGTGCCCACGCCGCTGCCGTTATTCATGTTGAAGTCGTCGAGCCCGATGCCGCGAATGAGAAACAGGGGGGCGCTGTCGGTGGTCGCATTCGTGGTCGATAGGCCCGGCGCGATCGTCGCCAGATTCAGCGGCTGCTGGATGCGCAGGGCCTGGATGTCCTCGCCGCTCAGTGCCGTAATCGCGACGCCGATGTCCTGGACGGACTGGGTACGTCGCTGTGCGGTCACGACCACTTCTTCGAGAACCGTATCGCTCTGCGCGCCCACGGCGGCGATGGGTATCACCGCCGCAAGCCATGCGGCCCAGGCGAGTCCGGCAAGGTGCGTGGGCCGCATGGCCATCATGCGCCGAGGCTGGACCCGCATGGACCCGTGCATGGCATGGAATCCCTCCCCTGGGTTCCTGAAGTCACGAGGCGGAAATCCGCATCGCGACCTGGGTGAACTGACCCGCTGTCGCCGGCTGCGCAGGCCGGCGTCGCGGCTGCGCGCCCATGCGCGCGGGCAGGGGCAGTCTAGGTGCAGCGTTCCTGCTACTACCAGCCATCGTAACTGCCGTGGCGTCGCTGCGGGGGCGGCCGCGGCCGCTGATTAATGGGACGTTCGGGACCTGCCCGTCGCTTTTGGCCCGCCGAGGCAGGCGGTCGTCACGGCAGTCGTCGGTGGGACCGGGATCCGGACTGCTGAGGCGACTGTCCATGTGCACGGGTTTTCCTGTACTTTCCAATGGGGGTTGCGCCAGGTGCCTCGTGGGAGCAGAAGCTCACCGCGGATGAGGGCGGGCGTCGGAACAGGCCGGGATTCGACAACGTGCCGGGAGAAACGATCATGGGAACGATGAAGGCAGTGCTTGCGGTCACCCTGTCCGGCCTGATGGCCGGCGTGATGTCCGCGTGCGCCACGCATGCCCGGCCGGCGGACGCCTCCGCCGCGCAGCAGGGAATTTTCGAGACCAACGTCACGAACAACATGAACCTGTTCAGTGGCGAACCCGAGATCACGATCGATCGCAATAATCCGCGAAACCTGGCCATCGTGGAGTTCACGATGGGCTCGGATGAAAGGCCGGTGTGGGCGTATAACCCGTTCACCGGTGCGAAAACTCTGGAGGAAGCGGACGCCTCGTTGAAGCACCTCGCCCGGGTGATGCTGTCGAGCGACGGCGGCAATACCTGGCATGCGCGCCCCGCGCCGGCCTTTGACCCGGATCATGCCCCGGGTGGCGGAGACCCAATGATCGAATCCGGCCCCGACAGCACGCTGTATGTCGCGGCGGAGCCCTTCCCGAGGAACCCGGGGGAGCGCGGCGACATGAACAAATACACCTTTGTGTTGGCCGCCTCGCGCGACTGGGGAAAGAGCTTCGGCCCTCCGCAGCAGGTCGGCACGCCCGTCGACCGCCCGTTTCTGAAGGTCGACCAGTCCACCGGCATGGTGTACACGGCGAGCAGCGGCACCATCGATCCGGAATCGAAGGCCCTCAATAAGCGTGCTCCTGGGGCGATCATGGATCGCTGGCTCGTGGCCTGGAAGCCGCACCTGACGGGTCATAGCGAGCCCCGCAGGATGGGCGGGCCGGATTTCAGCGCGGCCTCGGGCAACACCTTTGTCGCGGCCCACGGCGTCGTCGCCTCGACATTCGTTATCGGGGCGCCGTTTCCCGGCGGCGGGCCGGGCTCGACGAAGCCCGTGGAAATACCGGCGTCGCTGCGGGGTGCCGTCAAGGACGGCACCCAGACGTGCTCAGTTACGGAGCCATGCCTGTTCTTTCAGACCTCGGCAGACGACGGCCTGCACTGGACGCGGCACCATGTTCCCGTAGCGGGCGGATTTTCCGGTTTCCTGACCTACGTTGCGGCGGACGAGGGGCGTCCCGGGCGCTACGCCATCGGCATGCTGACCCGGGATTCCACGGGCATACGCGTGATGGTGACCCGTGATTCGGGCGAAACGTGGTCGCCGCCCGCAACGGTGGTCAGTGCGCCGGCCGCGGACACCTCCGCGGACGATCCCAAGGCGTCGCCCATTGCGACGCTGTCACGTGGCACGATCACGAAACCCTGGATGGCCTATGGTCCGTCCGGCGTGCTGGGATTCATCTGGAAGCAACGGCGGGACGACGTCAAGGGGCCTCCCACGCCCCCTCAGTCGCCCCTCGTGGTCTGGGGGCCGGGCTTCGACGTCTACGCAGCGATCTCCTGCGACGGCGGCACCACGTGGCTGCCGCCGCTGCGCGTGAACGGCGAGACTTCCCCCAATGGCCCGGCCGGCCAGGATGACCTGAGCTACATTGCGCTTGATCAACACGATGCGCACCTGGTCTGGGGCGACCGCCGGTTCATCGCAAAGATCAGCAACGTGCCGATGGGGCAGGGTGGCGTACAGGCTTTTTACGGACGGGTGCCCTTCGCGGCGGCATCCCGGGGCGCGCAGTGCGGTCGCAACCGCTGAGACATCGACAGCGACTCACAAAGGACGGAAGACGCCATGGTCTACAGCATGTACATCAACGGCACCCACCATGCGGTCGATGCGGAGGGCAATACCCCCCTGCTGTGGGTGTTGCGGGAACGGGCGGGCCTCACGGGCACCAAGTTCGGCTGCGGAATCGGCGCCTGCGGTGCCTGTACCGTGCACCTGGATGGCGTCGCGGCCCGTTCCTGCACCATTCCGCTAGATGGGGTGGCTGGCCGACGCGTCACGACCATCGAAGGGCTGGCCTCAGGCACGTCCCTGCACCGGATTCAGGCGGCCTGGATCGAGCACCAGGTGCCGCAATGCGGCTACTGTCAATCGGGCATGATCATGGCGGTCGCTGCGCTCCTGCAGCGAAATCCCTCGCCCAGCGACGCGGAGATCGATGCGTCGGTGACCAATATCTGCCGGTGTGGAACCTACGAGCGCATCCGGCACGCCATTCACGCACTCGCCGATGCCGAGCAGGCCGTTGCGAGCCGCGAGGCCATGCATGGCTAAATGGACGCGCCGCGCATTCATAGCCACCGGGAGCCTGGTCGGCGGTGGCCTCGCACTGGGAATCGGGGTAATGACCTTTGCGCCGAACCGTCTGCGCATTGGCGCGAAGGATGCCGCGGGCGGACAGCACCTGACCACCTGGATCAGGATCACTCCGGACAATGCGGTCATCGCCCTGGTGCCACACTGTGAGATGGGCCAAGGCGCGCGCGAGGGGATCGCCATGATGCTTGCCGAAGAACTCGAAGCGGACTGGGCGGGCGTTCAAATCGAGGAGGCACCCGCCGAGCAGGCCTACGCCAACGGGTACATCTTCCGGGGGTTCGGTGCAGAAGCCGGGTTGACCATTCCCCGGTGGCTTGAACGTGGTGTCGACTACGCTACCTTCAAGCTCGCAGACTTCGGCAACATGCAGATTACGGGCGGCAGTTCCAGTACCAGCGGGACCGGCCAGTTCGGCATGCGGGTCGCCGGTGCGGCGGCGAAGGCGATGTTGCTCGAGGCCGCCGCGGCGCGATGGAAGGTTCCGGTGGGTGAACTGACGGCGGTGAATTCAACGGTCCGGCACGGCGCCTCGAACCGCAGCGCGTCGTATGGCTCCCTGGCGAGCGCGGCGGCGGCGCTGACGCCACCCCAGCACCCGAGCCTGAAGCCGCGGTCGCAATACCGGCTGGTTGGCCGGTCGCAGCCCCGGCGCGACATTCCGGGCAAGGTGGACGGTACGACGCAGTACGGCATCGATATCGCGCTGCCAGGAATGTGTCATGCGGCGATTGCGGCCGCGCCGGTGCCGGGTGGAAAACTCGTGGCGTTCGATGCCCGCGCGGCCAGGGCGCTGCCGGGCGTACTCGAAGTCGTGCCGCTGGATGATGCGCTCGCCGTCGTCGCGGACGGCTATTGGCAGGCACTGCAGGCGCTGCGCGCGGCGCTACCGCGGTTCACCGATGCGGGACTCGGTAACGTGGACAGTGCGCAGCTATTTGAGGCGCACGCGGCGGCGCTCGATGCGGACGGCAAGCCCAAGGCGCTGACGGGCGGTCGAACGCTGGTCGCCGAGTACCGCGTGCCGTATCTCGCGCACGCGGCGCTCGAGCCGATGTGCGCCACGGCGCGTTTCGCGGACGGACATTGTGAAGTGTGGGCCGGCACGCAGGATCCGCTGAACGCGCGGCACATCGCGGCCGCGGCGGCCGGGATCGAAGTGGCCCGGGTGGTCATGCACAACATGCCACTCGGCGGCGGATTCGGGCGCAGACTGCCGGGCGCCCTCGATTTCATCGCACAAGCGGTGCGGGTGGCGAAGCCGCTCACGCCCCGGCCGGTGAAGCTGATCTGGAGCCGCGAGGAGGATATGCGGCACGACTTCT
>Ga0209698_10002170_pt1 | contig 22381 bp, 18 predicted proteins | sample LitLauG_LLR_2012_FD_187203 | JGI IMG/M metagenome (GOLD analysis project Ga0209698, IMG submission 187203) | Freshwater sediment microbial communities from Pennsylvania, USA - Little Laurel Run_MetaG_LLR_2012 (SPAdes) (version 2) | ecosystem: Environmental > Aquatic > Freshwater > Creek >...
GCTCATAAGGTCGTCGGGGTCGGCAGCGTCGGTTTGCGGGCCTATGTCGCGTTGCTCGAGGGCAGCAGCGCGGATGATGTGGTGTTCCTGCAGCTCAAACAGGCCCGGCGATCGGTGCTGGCCCGGTTCGTCCATGGCGACTCGGCTTGGCATGCGCATCAAGGACAGCGGGTCGTGGAGTACCAGCAGGCGCTGCAAACGGTCAGCGATCCGCTGCTGGGCTGGGCCACAGTCGATGGCCTGCAATACTACGTTCGACAGTTCCGCAACATGAAGGGCGCCATCCCGCTGGATGCAATCGATGCGCCAGCACTGACCGATTACGCTGGGATCGTCGGGCGCTTGCTCGCTAAAGGGCATGCGCGTACGAGTGGAGCCTCCATGATCGCCGGATATGTCGGCGCATCGGATCAGCTGGACAAGGCCATGTGCCGCTTCGCTCGCACTTACGCGGATCAGACCGAGGCCGACCATCAGGCTCTGAGCAGGGCCGTGGCCCGCGGCATCCTGCCGGTCGAGTATGGGGAGCAAGTGCGCCGAAAATCAGGCTTGCTACCGGCTCGTCGTTAGGGACATAACCGGATTGATTCCGGCATGGGCATTGTTGCGGTTGGCTGGCCCCGCCTGCCAGGGCACGCGGTCGTTGACGACCATCAAGATGGCGGCGGCGTTCGGCGCTTACGCTGCGAACTGGGTGACCATGCGATCAGCGATATGGGGGATTCATCGGCGCGCTGACGCAAATATCTAAGAAGATGTCTTGGACCGTGGCAAAAGCAGTTGCCGCGAACCTTTTCCTGGGAGATTCCGGCTTGGGGGCAAACGGCTGAGCGCAACTTGGCCCGGCACCACAGCACACGCCCCCTTAAACCAACCGCAGTAAGGGATGCCGGAATGACGGTACCGGTCGCACCAGTCTCCGCCAGCGTGGAGTGGATGGCGCTGGCGGAGCATCAGCAGAAAATCCAGAATCTGCACCTGCGCGAGCTCTTCGCGCAGGATCCCACGCGCGGCGAACGCATGGTGATTGAGGCGGTCGACCTGACCCTCGATTACTCGAAGAATCGGATCACCGACGGGACGATCGAGCTGCTCGTGGCGCTCGCGAAGCAATCGGGGTTGCGCTCGCGAATCGACGCCATGTTCCACGGCGACCGAATTAACACCACCGAGAACCGCGCCGCTCTGCACGTGGCACTGCGCGCGCCGCGCGCAACATCGATCGTCGTCGACGGCGAGAACGTCGTGCCCCACGTGCACGCCGTCCTCGACAGGATGGCCGAATTCTCGAACCGCGTTCGCAACGGGGCGTGGAAGGGCCATACCGGCAAGCGCATTCGCAACGTGATCAACATCGGCATTGGGGGATCCGACCTCGGTCCGGTGATGGCCTACGAGGCGCTGAAGCATTACAGCGATCGGAGCATGACATTCCAGTTCGTCTCCAACGTCGACGGCACCGATTTCGTGGAAGCGACGCTCGGCCTTGATCCCGCCGAGACCCTGTTCATTGTCTCCTCGAAGACGTTCGTGACGCTGGAGACGATGATCAACGCGCATGCGGCACGCGACTGGTTGTTGCACGGACTGGGCGGCGATGCGAAGGCCGTGAGCAGGCACTTCGTCGCCGTATCGACCAACGCCGAGAAAGTATCCGAATTCGGCATCGATACGGCGAACATGTTCGGATTCTGGGACTGGGTCGGTGGCCGCTATTCGATGGACTCGTCCATTGGCCTGTCCACCATGCTCGCGATCGGGCCTGACAACTTTCGTGCGCTGCTCGTGGGTTTCCACGAGATGGATGAGCACTTTCGCGCCGCGCCGTTCGAACGCAACCTGCCGGTTTTGATGGCACTGCTGTCGGTCTGGTACAACGATTTCTTCGGTGCGCAAACGGTCGCGGTCTTGCCCTACGAACAGTACCTGAAGCGCTTCCCCGCTTACCTGCAGCAGTTGGCGATGGAGAGCAACGGCAAGCAGGTCACGCTCGACGGCGAGCGCGTCGCCTGCGATACCGGCCCGATCTACTGGGGCGAGCCGGGCACCAACGGCCAGCATTCGTTCTATCAACTGATCCACCAGGGAACGCGGCTCATTCCGTGCGACTTCATCGCCTTTGGTCAGCCGCTCAACCCGCTCGGCCGGCAACACGATGTTTTGCTGGCGAACGTCTTTGCTCAGGCCGAGGCACTCGCATTCGGGAAGACGCCGGAGCAGGTGAGAGCGGAAGGCACGCCCGACTGGCTTGTTCCGCACCGGGTCTTCGAAGGCAACCGGCCCTCCAACACGATTCTGGCCGAGCGCTTGACGCCTGCGGTGCTGGGCAAGCTTATCGCGCTCTACGAGCACAGCGTCTTCGCGCAGGGCGTGATTTGGCACATTGATTCGTTCGACCAGTGGGGTGTCGAGCTCGGCAAGGTGCTTGCGGAGCGCATCATCCCCGAGCTCGAAAGCAGGGTCGAACCCGAGCTCGCGCACGACAGCTCGACCAACGCGCTGATTCGCCGCTACCGGAAGATGAAGGGGCTTTCCTGATGTGCCCCGGCCACGGCGAGCCGCCCTACGAGCTCGCGCAAACCCTGCTGATCGAACGGCGCAAGAAGGTAAGCGAGCGCAACTGAGCTTTGAAAGGTCAACCGAGGAGTTGCCATGGAACAGCAAGCCAAGCCCGGCCATTCGGGTGCATCGCGCAAGGACCTGAGCAACGCCATTCGCGCCCTGGCGATGGATGCCGTGCAGAAGGCGAATTCCGGCCATCCAGGCATGCCGATGGGCATGGCCGAGATTGCCGAAGTGCTATGGCGCCACCACCTGCGCCACAACCCGGCCGACCCGTTGTGGGCGAACCGCGATCGCTTCGTGATCTCCAATGGCCACGGCTGCATGCTGCAATACGCGTTGCTGCACCTGACGGGCTATGACCTGCCGATCGAGGAGCTCAGGCGCTTCCGACAGCTGCACTCCAAGACGCCCGGTCACCCCGAATACGGTCTGACGCCAGGCGTGGAAACGACAACCGGCCCGCTCGGACAGGGAATCGCCAATGCGGTGGGCATGGCGCTGGCGGAGAAGCTGCTGGCGGCGGAGTTCAACCGTCCCGGCTTCGACATCGTCGATCATCACACCTACGTGTTTCTCGGCGACGGCTGCATGATGGAGGGCATTTCCCACGAGGTGTGCTCTCTTGCCGGCACGCTGGGGCTGGGAAAGCTGGTCGCGCTCTACGACGACAACGGAATCTCGATCGACTCGGAAAAGGGGCACATCGACCATTGGTTCAGCGACGACACGCCGAAGCGATTCGAAGGCTATGGCTGGCACGTCGTGGCCGGCGTGGACGGCCACGACTTCGATGCCGTCGACCGGGCGCTGCGCGCTGCCCGGGAAGTCTCCGATCGGCCGAGCCTGATCTGCTGCAAGACCGTGATCGGGATGGGTTCGCCCAACAAGGCGAACACGGGGGCGGTTCACGGTGCCGCGCTGGGCGAGGCGGAAGTTGCCGCCACGCGCAAGAACATCGGCTGGGACTACCCACCCTTCGAGATTCCGCAGACGATCTACCGGGGCTGGGACGCCCGCCCGCAAGGCGCGCGCCTGCAGGGGGAATGGGATCAGCTGTTCGCGAAGTATCGAAAGCAGCATCCGGAACTCGCAGCGGAATTCCTGCGGCGCCTCGCGGGTACGCTGCCGGCCGGATTTCACGAGCGGGTCCAGGCCCTGGCGGCCACGACAAAGCAGAAGGCCGAGAACATCGCCAGCCGCAAGGCATCGCAGAACGCGATCGAGGGGCTCGCCCCCGCACTGCCGGAGCTGATCGGCGGCTCGGCGGACCTGGCAGGCTCCAACCTGACCCTGTGGTCGGGGTCCAAGGCGGTGACGCGCACCGAGGCCGGCAACTACGTGTTCTACGGCGTGCGCGAATTCGGCATGAGCGCCATCATGAACGGGCTGGCGCTGCACGGCGGCTTCATTCCTTACGGGGGCACGTTTCTAACGTTTTCCGATTACTCCCGCAACGCGCTGCGCATGGCCGCGCTGATGAAGATCCGAGCCATCTTCGTGTTTACCCATGAATCGATCGGGCTGGGCGAGGACGGACCTACGCACCAGTCGGTCGAGCACACCGCGAGCCTTCGATTGATTCCAGGCATGGATGTCTGGCGCCCCTGCGACAGCAAGGAGTCGCTGATCGCCTGGTCGGCGGCGATCGAGCGTCGCGACGGACCCTCGTGCCTGCTGTTCTCGCGCCAGAATCTACCGTTCCAGGTCCGCACGGCTGAGGCCACGCGCAATATCGCCCGAGGCGGCTACATCCTGTCGGACGCGCGCGCAAAGCCTTCCGCGATAATCATCGCCACGGGCTCAGAAGTGCAGCTCGCGGTGGGTGCACAGAAGGTGCTGGCGGAGCAAGGAGTCGCGGTGCGCGTTGTCTCGATGCCTTCGACCAACGTGTTCGACCGCCAGGACGCCGCCTATCGCGAAAGCGTTCTGCCCAAGGGTGTGCGGCGCATCGCGGTTGAAGCGGGCGTAACCGACTTCTGGCGCAAGTACGTCGGCCTGGAAGGCGCAGTGCTTGGAATCGATCGCTTCGGTGAATCCGCGCCGGCCGGCGAACTGTTCAAGTACTTCGGCTTCACCGTGGATAACCTCGTCGCGAAGGTCAAGAGCGTGCTGTAGGCCGTCGGCGTCGATCGCGCATTTCGCGAAACGTCGTGACGAAGGGCGACGCCAGCAATACCAGCCACCACGGGAACGCGCTCAGGCACGGCCGTGAAATGCGCGTCCGTGCCTGTGACGGCTACTTCGAAAAAACCTCAGTGAGAAGTTTCAACAGATCTCGCTCGACAACTTCGAGACTTAGCTGGTCCAACTTGAAATCCCCTCGTGGCCCGAACGACCCGCCACTGGGCAGCATGTTGCTCCCATGGAGGTGAATAATCTGCCGACCTCTGGAGGCGGTGATCGCGTACGAGGGGAATGACTGACCCTCATGGCGATTCACCCCCATCGGAAAGAGGTGAAAGGAAATTCTCGCGTCCGTCGTCTTGCCATCCCGATCGACAAAGTAATCCACCTCTTCGATGTCGAAATCGTGTCCCCGTTGACGCAGATGATTGCCGACTCGTTCGAATAGAGGGCGAGCCGTCTTGCTTCGAAAGTTTGCAAAATCAGCCAGAAATTTGTCCTCTTGAAGCGTTTGGGCGTTCTGTACTTCTTTTCTCTGCTCTTGCCGTTTATCAAACGCATCGAGCAAGTCGTCGAGTTCCTTTTCCAACGGGTCGGCCATGGAAGCGCTCACAGGGTCTGAAGGATTGGATCGCCAAGTCTCACCAGCCTAGGATAGGCGCAATGGGGCGCCGAGCGGGGATAGCGTCTGAGACGGCTGAAAGCGGGCGCGGGTCAATTGCGCTCACAACCTGGCCCGGAGACGATTCGTCGGGTATTCGCGTCTTGACAGGATTGTCTTAATTGGTACACTAAACGTACCAGTCAGAGAAAGCGATTCCGGCCACGATGCGAACCGCAAGAGCCAGGCAGGCGGACCCCCATCTCCGTGACGGTCGCGGTCGGCTGGCTGTGATGGTGACGCGGCTTCTGGAGCACTGGCAATTGTCGGCCACCGAACAGGCGATTGTGCTGGGCCTGTCCGCGGGCAGTCGAAGCACGCTCGCCCGATACCGCAACGGCGAGCCCCTGGCCGATAACCGCGACCTGCTGGAGCGGGCCGGACACTTGCTGGGCATCCACAAATCGCTGCGGATGCTGTTTCCCCACGACCGCGAACTGGCCTACCGCTGGATGACGCAGCCCAATGGGCGGATCGGCGCTCGCCCGGTGGACCTGATCATCGAGCGCGGCTTCGAGGGTCTGCTGGTGCTACGGCGCTATCTGGACTTTCAGCGCGGCCTGTAGATGCAGGCGGATCTGGTCGCCACCAACGTCGATTTTCACGATGACCTGGTGCGCAACATCCCCGGCATTGCCCGCTCGCAAGACCTGTTTGACGATCTGTCGTCCGACCCGCGCGACTGGGCAATTGCCATCGCTGCCGAGGCCGAGCAGCGCATTGAGACCGGGGCGGCGCTGATCACGCGGCCATTTGATTACGGCACGGTCATCAGCTACACGTTCGACGCCTCGCACTGGCAGGCAACGCGTTTTTCGGACGCCTCCCGCTACGGCGTGTGGTACGGGTCGCCGCAGCTTGAAACCACCGTCCACGAGACCGCCTGGCATTGGTACAGGTTTGTCCGTGACAGCTACCCCGGCGAAGATCGTCAAATCACGACCGACCGGCGCGTGTTCAACGTGCGCTGCGATGCGCTGCTGCTGGACTTGCGCGGCAAGGAGGACGCCTATCCGGACCTGGTGAGCCGTGCGAGCTACGGGTTCACGCATCAGGTGGGCCAATACGTGCATGAGCAAGGCTTGAACGGGTTGCTGGTCAGGTCGGCACGCTGCGCCGGAATCAATGCGGCCATATTCAGGGCCGAGCGGCTGTCGAACGTGCGCGACCGGATGTTCCTGACCTATCACGTCAACGTGGTGCAGGACACGTTCGTCGCGCAGCGCACGCCGGGGGCAAACTGGCTGGAGTTCTCGCCCAGTACATTGGGCTGATGAATGTGCGGCGTCGCTCAATAGGCCTTCTGCACCAGCGCCTCGATGACCGGTGCGCTGGTCGCGCCGGTCAAGCGTCCCACTTCCTTGCCGCCGCGGAACACGATCAGCGTGCTGCGCTCGGTGACGTGAAACGCCCTGGCGGCGTCCTTCTGGGAATCGTAGTCGATGCGCAAGAGCGACAAGGTCTTGAAACCGGGGCGCTGCACCAGCCCGGCCAGGACCTGCTCCTGGGCCTTGCAGGTCGTGCACCAGTCGGCATGCACGGCAACCAGGATGGGCTTTCCCTCGGAGTTCAGGCGCTCGAAGGTCTTCTGATCGAACGGCTCGCCGATGCGAGCCAGCGCGATCGCGCTGAACAGCAGGCACAGCAGCGGAAGAATCCGGCGGGCAAGCATCCGATGACCTCCATGGACAGGGGCAGTTGGGCACCTTGCAGGACAAGCGCCCCGCGCGCCTCGCGATCCTGCCCGCGAGCGGCGCTAACCGAGGTCGCCCGAGATGTAGTGCGCGAGCTGCTCGATGATGAACTTCTGCTCGGAGATGATGTCCTTGACCAGGTCGCCAATGGAAATGAGGCCGACCAGCTTGCCCTTTTCGATAACCGGCAGGTGCCTGAGCCGATGTTCCGTCATCAAAGCCATGCATTCTTCGCTCGTGTGGTTCGGAAGCACGTACATGACCGACGTCGTCATGATGTCGCGCACGGCCGCATCCTTCGACGAGCGCGACATCAGCACGACTTTGCGTGCGTAATCGCGTTCTGTGATGATCCCGACGACTTTGCCGCCTTCCAGGACCACCAGGGCCCCGATGCTTTTCTCTGCCATCAGCTTGACGGCGTCGAACACCGACGCCGATGGCGCGATCGTGTAGACCGTTTGATCAGGCTTCGAACCGAGAATGTGGGCTAGGATTGTCATCGCGCTCGGTGCCGGCAGGAAATCCTCCGTACACACTCTATACCGACGGCCTTGCGGAGGGTAGGTCCGATTCGGCGCTCCGGCAAGACCGCCCTTTTGCGATATTGGAGTGCACTTGAAGGCTTTGTCGAAATGACCGCGGATCGGCGGGAGCTCAAGCAGGCGCTGCGCAACTGGCGCGACGAGCGCGACAGCGCTGCCGTGTATGAGGCCCTCGCCTCGATCGAACGAAACCCGGGCCTGAGCCGGCTTTTTGGCAAGCTGGCAGCTTCCGAGCGCGAGCACTCGGCCTTCTGGGAAGACCGGCTCAATGCGCTGGGCCACACCGCGCCGCAGTTTCGTCCATCGGCCCGCGCGCGGATCATGACGGGGCTCGCCCGGCGGTTCGGCGTCGCCTTCGTGATTCCCAGCATCACCGCGCGCGAGCTGGCCGATCGGGACCGATATTCGAACCAGGAAGACGCGAGCGCGGCGAGGCTGAGGAAGGAGGAGCGCGGGCACGCGGCGGTCATGCGCATGATCGGCGCCGGCCGGCACCCTGGCGCCAGCGGGCCGGCGGCGGCTGGCGCCGACGCCGGCACGTTCAGCAACAACTTGCGCGCCGCCGTGCTCGGTGCGACCGACGGTCTGGCGTCGAACTTCTGCCTGCTGATGGGCGTGGCCGGGGGCGGCGCCCAGACTCCGACGATCCTGTTAACCGGCGTTGCCGGGCTGATCGCCGGCGCCTGTTCGATGGCGCTCGGGGAATGGTTATCAGTTACGAACGCGCGGGAACTGGCCAGCAGCCAGATCGACCGGGAGCTCGAGCAGCTGCGGGCGGCGCCCGAATGGGCTCACAAGGAGCTGGCGCTGATCTACGAGACCAAGGGCATGAGCGAGGACGATGCCGGCCGCGCCGCGGATCGGATCATCAGCCAGGGGCCGGCTGCGATCGACGAACTGATCCGCTCCGAGCTCCTGGTCGACTCGGTCCACCTGGGAGTGAACCCGGTCACGGTCGCAGCCTATTCGTTCTGGTTGTTCGCAATCGGTGCATTGGTCCCGGTGCTGCCGTTTCTGATGACATCGGCTTCCACGTTCGCCATCGCGGGCAGCGTCGCGCTATCGCTGGCGGCCTTGTTCGTACTCGGGCTGATGACATCGTTTTTCAACGGCCGCTCGCCGATGTTTTCGGGTCTGCGGCAGATCGGCATCGGAGCGGCCGCCGCGGCCGTCACCTACGCCGCCGGGCGGATCTTCGGAGCCGTGATCGGCTAATCCTCTCCCTGCGGCTTGACGTCGTGCACCACGACGCCGTCCAGCACGCCGCCGCGCCGGGTCCAGGGCTGCTGCGCCAGGGCGTTCAGGGTGTCGCGATAGCCGGCCTCGCGTCGAAGCTCGATCCCGGTGCGGGTGAAATCGATGTCGCTTGTGATGTCCTCGTTCGGCAGGCGCGGGGCGACAAGTCGCACCACGTGCATCACGGTCGAACAACCCCAGGCCGTCAGCGCACGGCAGGTGTCGGAGGCGCGAACTTCTTGCGGCAGCAGCTGCTCGAGTTCGCGGATCACGTGACGCAGGCGATGAATCTGGGCCTGTCGCATCAAGTGGCTGTCGAAACGGCTCGAGTACTGGATCTCCTTCTGCCTCGACTGGACATCCCACAGGGATTTGGGCTCGGGGCCGGACGGATTCCACAGGTTGACCGAGAAGATCACCGAATCGCGTCGCGGCATGTCGTCCAGCACGACCTCCATCGGCGTGTTGGAGAACACCCCGCCATCCCAGTACGGTTCGCCGTCGATGCGGATCGCGGGAAATGCCGGCGGCAGCGCGCCGGACGCCAGCACGTGATCGGCGACGAGCGGGTCCTTGTCCTTGTAGCTGTCGAAGTAACGCATCGCTCCGGTGCGCGCGTTAACCGCGCCCACGGTCAGCCGGGTCCCGCTGCCGGTCAGCGTTTCGAATTCGACCAGCTCGTCCAGCGTCTGCCGCAGGCCCTGTGTGAGGTAGTACGAGGCGAGCTCGATGCCGACCTGTGCCAGCGGACCCCAACCCGCGGCCGGGTTCGGCTCGAAGAACCCGCGAATGCCGAGCGTCATCGTTCGAAGATTCGTCACGCCCTCCCAGAACCGCGCGGCCGGACCCGGCTCCGAGATCCCGTAAATCGCCATCCGGTCCCAGAATCGCTGCAACCGCTCCCAGCGCCGCGCCACCGGATTGCCCGCGATGATCGCCGCGTTGATCGCGCCGATCGAGGTCCCGATGATCCAGTCCGGTTGCAGTCCGCTTTCGTTCAAGGCCTGGTACACGCCCAGCTGGTAAGCGCCCAGCGCGCCTCCGCCCTGCAGCACCAGGATGATCTTGCCGGGGATCATGTCCCGGCTGACGGTCGCTTTGGAAGGTACCGAGTCGGCATTCGTCACCGTGCTGCTCCTGTTGGATCCGACGCTTGGTCGCTTGCGCTGGTCCTGCATTACGTTGTCGTGAACTTACGCGATTGCGTGCAGGCTCGTGTAAGGAATCGGCGCGGCGGGCGACGGGCGCCACGGTCCCGGGCCGGACGGTCGGCTCGTTTGACACCGGGGCCACGTGCGGCTCAGAATGCACTCGCTCCGGGGTGCACGCGTGGCGTGCTGAGACGGTAAATCCGAACCCGCGAACTTGATCCGGTTCGTACCGGCGGAAGAAGAGCCCTCGACCCTCGCAGGGCTCAGGCTTCTGCCTTCGTGTCGGGACCACCTTCGGAGCACCCTCTGTGAAGGAGTCTCGACCGTGAACGCCATCGAACCGAAGCTCGCCGAAACGCTTGCGCTGACGCGCGAGCCGCTTCCGGCCTCCCAGAAGAACTGGATCGCAGGGTCGCGCGCGGATCTGCGGGTGCCGGTGCGCGAGGTGCGGCTCACCAACGGCCAGAGCGCGACCCTTTACGACACCTCGGGTCCGTATACCGATCCGGCGGTGCCGATCGACGTGCGGCAGGGCCTGCCGGAGGTGCGCGCAGCGTGGATTGCCGATCGGGGCGACACGCAGTCCTACGATGGACGCTCGCGCCTGGCCCTGGACGACGGTGCCAGGAACGAGCAGGCGCTCGATGAGCGCCTCGCGCAGCTGCGCGCCGACGCGGTGGCGCTGCAACGGCGCGCGCGCCGCGCCGCGCCGGGCCATGCGGTCACGCAGATGCACTACGCGAGGCGCGGCATCGTGACGCCGGAAATGGAATTTGTCGCGCTCAGGGAGAACGGACGGCGCGAGTGGATGGCCGAGTATCTGGCCGACGCGGCGCGCGAGCGGCGCCTGGCGGGCAACCCGATGGGCGCCGCGCTTCCGCAAGGACCGATCACGCCGGAGTTCGTGCGGCAGGAGGTCGCGCGCGGACGGGCCATCATTCCGGCCAACATCAATCATCCGGAACTGGAGCCGATGGCGATCGGCCGCAATTTCCTGGTGAAGGTGAACGCCAACATCGGCAACTCGGCGGTGACCTCGGGCATCGAGGAAGAGGTCGAGAAGCTCGTCTGGGCCATCCGCTGGGGCGCCGACACCGTGATGGACCTGTCCACCGGCAAGTACATCCACACGACCCGCGACTGGATCATCCGCAACTCCCCGGTGCCGATCGGCACGGTGCCGATCTACCAGGCGCTCGAAAAGGTCGGCGGCATCGCCGAACAGCTCAGCTGGCCGATCTTCCGGGACACGCTGGTCGAGCAGGCCGAGCAGGGCGTCGACTACTTCACGATCCACGCCGGCGTGCGGCTGCCGTTCATCCCGCTCACCGTGAACCGGCGCACCGGGATCGTCTCGCGCGGCGGCTCGATCCTGGCCAAGTGGTGCATCTCCCACCACCAGGAAAACTTCCTGTACACGCACTTCGAGGAGATCTGCGAGATCATGAAGGCGTACGACGTCAGCTTCTCGCTGGGCGACGGCCTGCGCCCGGGTTCGCTGGCCGACGCCAACGACGAGGCGCAGTTCGCCGAGTTGCGCACGCTCGGGGAGCTGACCAGGATCGCCTGGAAACACGACGTACAGACGATGATCGAAGGACCGGGCCATGTGCCGATGCACCTGATCCAGGCGAACATGGACGAGCAGTTGAAGCATTGCGCCGAAGCGCCGTTCTATACGCTGGGGCCGCTGACGATCGACATCTCGCCCGGCTACGACCACATCGCCTCGGCCATCGGGGCCGCGATGATCGGCTGGTTCGGCACCGCGATGCTGTGCTACGTCACGCCCAAGGAGCACCTGGGCCTGCCGGACCGCGACGACGTCAAGCAGGGCATCATCGCGTACAAGATCGCCGCGCACGCGGCCGACGTCGCCAAGGGCCATCCGGGGGCGCGGGCGCGCGACGATGCGCTGTCCACGGCGCGCTTCGAGTTTCGCTGGCACGATCAGTTCAATCTGTCGCTCGACCCCGACACGGCGCGCGATTTCCACGATGAGACCTTGCCCAAGGAAAGCGGCAAGGTCGCGCACTTCTGTTCGATGTGCGGGCCGAAATTCTGCTCGATGAGAATCTCGCACGATCTGCGCGATCTGGCCGCCAGCCAGGGCCTGTCGGACCCCGAGGCGATCGAGCAGGCCATGGCGGCGAAATCCGCGGAGTTCAAGGCGGCCGGCAGCGAGATCTATGTGCCGATCAAGGCAGCTTGAATAGATGGCCTCTATAGGCATTGCCGGCGCCGGCTTGCTCGGCCGGCTGCTCGCTTGGAGGTTGAGCCGTGCCGGTCACCGGGTCACGGTTTTTGACCCGGCCGGGCAGGCCGCGCCCGCGTTCGACGGGCACGGCGCGGCAGCCTTCAGCGCGGCGGGCATGCTGAGCCCCGTGGCCGAACTGGAAAGCTCCTCGCCGGGCGTCGCCCGGCTCGGGCTGCGGTCGATCGCATTGTGGCGCGACATCACCGCGGCGCTTCCGGGCCGTTCGCACTTCGCGCAGCGAGGCAGCCTGCTGCTTGCGCACCGCTCGGATCTGGGAGCGGCCGAGCGCGTTCTTGAGCGGCTGCGCCAGGCGGCGGAGCCGGGCCTGGCGGCCGAGGCGCTCGACCCGGCACGGCTGCGCGAGATCGAGCCGGCGATCGCGGGCATCGCGCACGCCTGGTTCCTGCCCGGTGAAGGGCAGGTCGACGCGCTGGGTGTGATGGCAGGCCTGTTCGAAGGCGCGCTCGGCGTGCACTGGCGCTTCGGCTCGAGCGTGGTGCGCATCGAGCCGGGGCGATTGCAGGCGCAGGGGCAGGACTGGCAGCGCTTCGATACGGTGTTCGATGTTCGCGGCGTCGGGGCAAAACCCGACCTGCCGGTGCGAGGCGTGCGCGGCGAAACGGTGTGGCTGCATGCGCCCGGCTTGAAGCTCGAGCGGCCGCTGCGGCTGCTGCACCCGCGCCACCGCGTCTACATCGTGCCTCGGCCGGGAGACGAGCTGATCGTCGGCGCCAGCCAGGTCGAAAGCGAAGACCGTTCGCCGGTGTCGCTCAAGACCGCGGTCGAGCTGATGACTGCGGCGCACAGCGTGCTGCCGCAACTGTCCGAAGCCAGGATCGTCCGGCTAGACCGCAATCTGCGGCCGGCGCTGCCCGATCACGAGCCCCATAGCGACATCGGCGACGGGCTGGTGCGAATCAACGGGCTGTTTCGGCACGGCTGGCTGCTGGCGCCGGCCCTGGTCGAAGATGCGCTCGCCGCCGCGCGCCTGGTCGCGGCGCCGCAGCCCCAGCCCTTGCCGGCGCAGGCATGAACGCCCCGATGACGATCACGGTCGCGCTCGACGGCAAGTCGCGTCAGGTCCCGATCGGCACGACGCTCGCGGTGCTGGTCGCCGAGCTTGGATTTGCGCCGGGCGCGGTGGGCACCGCGGTCAACGGCCGTTTCGTCGCCAGGGGGGTGCGCGACGGGCTCGAACTGCGATCGGGCGACTCGATCCTTTTCTTTCAACCGATCGCGGGCGGCTGACGTTGTGCGAGGAGACCCAGGTGCATCGTGAACCCATGGTCGACAGCGACAGCTGGACCGTCGCCGGCACCACGCTGCGAAGCCGCCTGTTGCTCGGATCGGCGGGCTATCCTTCGCCGCAGGTCCTGCGCGACGCGATTCGAGCCTCCGAGACGCAGGTCGTAACGGTCGGGTTGAAGCGCACCCTGGTCGCCGGCAGCGACAACGGCTTCGTTGCGATCGTGCGCGAGGCGCTGGCCGCGCAGAACGCCCGGCTGCTGCCCAATACCGCGGGTTGCCGAAGCGCACGCGAGGCGATCGAGCTCGCGATGATGGCGCGCGAGCTTTACGACACACCCTGGATCAAGCTCGAGGTGGTCGGGGACGAACACACGCTGCAGCCGGACCCGATCGAACTGATCGACGCGGCACGCTGCCTGGTGAAGGAGGGTTTTGTCGTCTGGCCCTATTGCACGGACGACCTGGTGACCTGCCGCCGGCTGCTCGACGTCGGATGTGCGCTGCTGATGCCGTGGGGCGCTCCGATCGGATCCGGCCAGGGACTGACCAACCCGTTCGCGTTGCGCACCTTGCGCGCGCGCCTGCCCGACGCGATCCTGATCGTCGACGCCGGGATCGGCGCACCGTCGCACGCGGCGCAGGCCCTGGAGCTCGGCTTCGACGCCGTCTTGCTGAACTCGGCCGTGGCGCTGGCGGGCGATCCGGTGCGTATGGCGCGGGGATTTCGCCACGCGGTGCAGGCCGGACGCGAGGGCCGGCGCGCGGGCCTGATTCGAGCCCAGGATTTCGCGGTGGCGAGCACGCCGGTCGCGGGACAGCCGGTTCTGCTGGGCTCGACCGACTGTCAGGAACGTCAATGAACCGCCGGCCACCTGCTAGGAACCCTCACCCCCGGCCCCTCTCCCACGGTCGTGGGAGAGGGGAGAAAAAGTGACTCTCCCACGGTCGTGGGATAAAGGAGGAGAACTGACTCTCCCCTCTCCCGCTTGCGGGAGAGGGGCCGGGGGTGAGGGTTGACCCAATCCGAGCGGCCCGTCATCTGGAGCATTTCGGGCAACGACAGCGGGGGCGGCGCCGGCCTGGCGGCCGATCTGCGCGGCGCCGATGCCTTCGGCGTGCACCTGTGCCCGGTGATCGCGGCGATCACTGCGCAGAACTCGCGCGCGGTGACGCGCCTGGAACCGGTTCGGCCGGAACTGCTGGACGCCCAGCTGGCGGCGCTGGAACACGATATGCCGCCGCGGGCCATCAAGACCGGGCTGCTCGGGAGCGGCGAACTGGTGCAGGTCGTGGCCCGCTGGGTCGACGCGTTGCGCGCGCGCCAGCCGGTGGCGCTGGTGGTCGATCCGGTCCTTGCGGCGAGCACCGGTCGGGAATTTGCGGACGAAAGCACGCTGGACGCGATTCGCACGCTGCTGCTGCCAAGGGCCGACCTGGTGACGCCGAACCGCGGCGAAGCCGAGGCGCTCGCCGGGGTGCGGCGGGGCGCGCCAGAACTGGCGCAATCGCTGCGCGCGGCCGGCGCCGGGGCCGTATGCATCACGGGCGGCGACGAACAGGCAGCGCTCGCGCTGGACTGGGTCGACACCGAGCACGCGCGCGGCTGGCTGGCCTTGCCACGAATCGATACGGCAAACGTTCACGGCACCGGTTGCACTTTCGCGAGCGGTGCGGCGGCGGCACTCGCGCTTGGATTCGTACACGCCGACGCCCTGGTTCTGGCGAAGATGGCCACCGCACACGCCCTGCGGCACGGGCATGCGGCCGGTAGCGGCGCCGGCCCGGTCGCGGCGCGCGCCGGGTTCGCGAGCGAACCGGCCCTGCTGCCGAGCATGTCCTTCGACGCGGCCCCTGCGCGCTGGATGCCGCCGCGTCCGATTTCCGGCCCGGGTGCGGCACTTTATGCAATCGTCGACAGCGCGGCGCGCGTGCTTCGGGTGTTGTCGGCCGGCGTGCGCATGGTGCAGTTGCGGATCAAGCAGGCCGATTCACCCGGGTTGCGGGAGGAGATCCGGGCCAGCGTCGCCGCCTGCCGCGCTGTCGGCGCGCGCCTGTTCGTCAACGATCACTGGCAAGCCGCCATCGAGCTGGGTGCCGATGGCGTCCATCTGGGTCAGGAGGACCTTGCGGCGCTCGGTCAGGCCGGCCGCCGGGCAGTGCAGGACAGCGGCCTCGCGCTCGGCGTGAGCTCGCACAGCCTGTGGGAGCTGGCGCGCGCGAAGGGACTGTCTGCGCACTACATCGCGTGCGGGCCGGTATGGCCCACCGCCACGAAGGCGATGCCGTGGCGCGTGCAGGGTCTGGACAACCTGTCTTGGTGGTGCGCGATGGCCGGTGCGCCGGTGGTTGCGATCGGCGGGGTCCTCACCGCGGAGCAGGTGCACGCCGCCGCCCGGTGCGGCGCGGCGGGCGTGTGCGTGGTGCGGGCGCTCGGAGAGCAGCCGGACTCGAGCGTGCCGCCGCTTCTGGAAGCGCTGCTCGCGGCAAGCGGGCAGGCGCCGCTGACTCCACCCGCGCTTCCGCACCCAACCCTGGCCGTGCAGATTCGATCGCAGATGGCGACGCGCGTGACCGCTTGAATGCCGTCCGGGTCGGCATCGAGGCGCGCAGCCGGTGTATAAAAGGGGCGTTGCGGCAGAGCGGCTCCTTTGCATCGATGTCCACATGAACCGGTGGCTCCTCGGAGCCGGGATCGTCCTGATCCTGGCGGCGCTGGCTTGGCCGTGGATCTCGCGCGTGCCATTGGGGCGGCTGCCCGGCGACCTTCATGTCCATCGCGACGGGTTCGACTTCTATCTGCCCCTGGGCACGAGCGTGCTGATTTCGATCGTGCTGTCGCTGCTGATCTGGCTGCTGCGGCGTTGATGGCTGCTGCCGGACGAAGCGGCGCCAGTCCCGCGGGGGCGTACGCATGACCGCCGCTGGACTGCTGGCCCAGTCGCTGAGAATGACCGCGCGCGACTGGCGCTCGGCCGAGGTCCGGCTGCTGGCCGCCGCGCTCGCCGTGGCGATCGCGGCGCTGTCCAGCGTGGGATTTTTCGTGGATCGCGCGCAGCGGGCGCTCGAACGCGACGCCGCGATGTTCATCGGCGGCGATCTGGCGCTCGACTCGGACCGGCCGATCGATCAGACGGTCCGCACCCGCGCCGGCGCGCTCGGCCTGCAGGTCGCCCAGTCGGTGACGTTTCCCAGCATGGCCGTCAGCGGCCCGCACCCAGAGCGCAACGTGCTGGCGGCGGTCAAGGCGGTCTCCGGCGGCTATCCGCTGCGCGGCGCGATGAAGCTGCGCCGCAGCGACGGCGAGTCGGCCGCGTCCGGCGGCCCCGCGCCCGGCACCGCGTGGGTCGACCCTCAGCTGCTCGATTCGCTGGATCTTGGCGCCGGCCAGACCATCCGTCTCGGGGAATCCTCGTTCCGGGTGGTCGGGGTGATCGCGTCGGAACCGGATCGCGCGGCGCAGTTCCTTTCGTTCGCGCCGCGGGTGATGATCGGCCTCGACGATCTGGCGGCGACCGAGCTGGTGCAACCGGCCAGTCGCGTGACGTACCACGTTCAGGTCGCCGGCAGCGCGGAGGCGGTCGAGCGCTTCGCGGGCTGGTTGAGGCCGCAACTGCAGCGCGGCCAGCGCCTGCAGACGCTGCAGGAGGGGCGGCCCGATCTGCACGCCGCCCTGCAAAGGGCGCGCCAGTTCCTGACGCTGGTTGCTCTGCTGGCGGCCATGCTCGCCGCGGTCGCGGTGGCAACCGCTGCCCGGCGGTTTTCGCAACGCCGGATCGACAGTTGCGCGCTGCTGCGCTGCCTCGGCTTGCGGCCGCGTGACCTGCTGATCCTGTTCGGGCTGCAGTTCCTCTGGATCGGGCTCACCGCGTGCCTGATCGGAGTTCTGACCGGCTGCGCGCTGCACCTGGCGATCGTGCAGGCGCTGGCCGGCCTGTTGCCCGTGTCGTTGCCGCCCGTGTCGCCGGTGCCGGCCTTGCAGGCATTTGCGTGCGGCCTGGTGCTGCTGGGCGGACTTGCACTGGCGCCGGTAATGCGCCTGCAAAGCGTGCCGCCTCTGCGTGTGCTGCGGCGCGACCTGTCGGCATGGCCCGGCCCGCCGACCGCGATCGTCTACGCGGTCGCGAGCGCAGCCTTCGTTGGCCTGCTGGTGTGGCTGTCGCGCGACTTGCGGCTGGCCGCGATCACGGCCGGTGGCTTCGCGGGCGCAAGTCTTCTTTTTGCGGCAGGGGCCTGGGCCTGGCTGGGCGCGCTGGGGCGACTGCGGCGCAGCGGGCGGCGGCTTCCGGCCGGCGTGCGCTTCGCGCTGGCCGCGCTCGGGCGCCGGCCCGCGGCCACGATCGTGCAGGTGGTCGCGCTGTCCTTCGGGCTGACCGCCTTGCTGGTGATGGCCACGGTCCGCACGGATCTGCTGCGGCAGTGGCGCGCGCAACTTCCACCGGATGCGCCCGATCACTTCATCATCAACATTCAGCCGGACCAGGCTGCGGCGGTCGAGGCGCGCTTGAGGCAGCTCGGCGTGGCCGACCCACGGCTGTTCCCGATGGTGCGCGGGCGACTGGTGGCGATCAACGGCCACGGCGTCGACGCCGCCCGCTATGGCGACGAGCGTGCGCGCGGACTGGTCGAGCGCGAATTCAATCTGTCCTACATGGCCGAGGCGCCGGCTTACAACCGGATCGTGCAGGGCAGCTGGTTCGGCGCCGATGCCGCGGAGCTTTCGATCGAGCAGGGAATCGCCCGCACGCTGGGCATTGCACTGGGCGACGAGATGAGCTTCGACGTCGCCGGCCAGATCGTCACGGCCAGGGCGACCAGCGTGCGCGAGCTGAGCTGGGATTCGATGAAGGTGAACTTCTTCATCATCATGTCGCCGGCGCTGCTGCGGGATCAGCCGCAGACGTTCATCACGTCGATCCGCGTTCCGCCGCAGCGAAGCGACCCGATGTCGGGCCTGGTGCGCGAATTTCGCAATCTGACCGTGATCGACACCGGCATCGTGCTGGCGCAGATCCGTTCCGTGCTGGACCAGGTCAGCCGCGCGGTGCAGTTCGTGTTCTTGTTCGCCCTGGCGGCCGGGTTGCTGGTGCTGTACGCGGCGCTTTCGGCGACGCAGGACGAGCGAGGCCACCAGGCGGCCCTGGTGCGCGCGTTCGGGGCATCGAGGCGCCAGCTCTGGCAGGCGCAGCTGTGCGAGCTGTCGGCTCTTGGTTCGGTGGCCGGCATGCTGGCGGGTCTGGCAGCCAACGGGATTGGTTGGCTGCTTGCGCACCAGGTGCTGCGTTTCGATTTCCAGATCGAAGCTTCCCCCTTGATCGCGGGCGCGCTGCTGGGGGCGGCCAGCGCGATCGCAGGGGGCACGCTGGCTCTGCGCCGCGTGATTGCAACGCCGCCCTGGATCGTGCTGCGGGAAGTCTGAGGGCAGGGCGCGCCGCCCGATGCAGACCATGGGAGCGGACATCGTGCAGTTCGGTCTTGTCGTCGTGGGCGCCGTGCTGGCGTCCGCGCTGGTCGGGTGGATCGTGCAGCGGGCGCTGTGGCGCGCGCAGGAGGCGCGCTGGGCGGCCGCTTTCGAGACGCGCATCGAACGCCTCGAGCGCGAGGTGCGCCAGGCGATCGAGGGCAGCGCCGACCGCGCGTCCAGCCAGATCGGCGCGCGCATGGCGCAGTTGCAGGATGCGCTGACCGCGCACGTGACGCAGATCACCGGTGTCCAGGCCGAACAGCTCGGCGCTTACGGGCGCGCCACGCACCAGCAACTGGGCGAACTGTCCGCCTCGATCCAGCGCCATCTGGGCGAGGTGCGCGGCACGCTGGAGATGCGCCTGCAGGCGCTGCAGCAAGGCAACGAGACCCGGCTCGAGCAGATGCGCGCCACCGTCGAGGAGAAGCTGCAAACGACGCTGGAAGGCAAGCTGGGCGAATCGTTCCGGCTGGTCTCCGAGCGCCTCGAACAGGTGCACCGCGGACTGGGGGAGATGCAGGTGCTGGCCGCCGGGGTCGGCGATCTGAAACGGGTGCTGGGCAACGTCAAGTCGCGCGGGGTGTTCGGCGAGGTGCAGCTTGCCACGCTGCTGGACCAGGTGCTGCTGCCCGACCAGTACGCGACCAACATCGCGACCCGGCCGGGGTCGAGCGAACGGGTCGACTTCGCGATACGGTTGCCGGGACGCGGTGGCGACGAGCCGGTGTGGCTGCCGATCGACGCCAAGTTTCCGACCGAGGATTACGAGAGGCTGTTGGCGGCGCAGGAACGGGCCGACGCGGCGGCGACCGAAGAGGCGGGCCGTGCACTGGAGGCTCGCGTACGCGCCGAGGCGCGCACGCTGCGCGAAAAATATGTCGAGCCGCCGCATACGACCGACTTCGCGGTGCTGTTCCTGCCGAGCGAGGGCCTGTTTGCGGAAGTGCTGCGCCGCCCGGGTCTGGCCGAGGCGCTGAACCGCGAGCGGCGCGTGCTGGTGGCGGGGCCGACCACGCTGTACGCGATGCTGAACACCTTGCAGATGGGATTCCGTACGCTTGCCATCGAGCAGCGATCGGCCGAGGTGTGGCAGGTGCTGGGTGCCGTGAAGACAGAATTCGGGCGTTTCGGAGAGTGGTTGTCCAGAATCAGGGAACAGGTCGGAACCGTCTCCAGAACGCTGGAGCAGGCCGACACCCGCACCAGGCAGATGCAACGCAAGCTGCGCGACGTCGAGGAGCTTCCGGCCGAGCAGGCGGTTGCCATGCTGCCGGTAGCGCCGCGTGACGACGAAGAATTGTGAGCGAGGCTCTGCCTGATCACACTCGCGTCAGCCGATCGATCCCGGCATCGAGCGTCTCGTCCCGCTTGGCGAAGCAGAACCGCACGATCCTGCGGTTGACGGGCTCGGCGTAGAACGGCGCCAGCGGAATCGCAGCGACGCCGTGCTCGACGGTCAGCCGGCGCGCGAACGCCTCCTCGGGTTCATCCGATATGGCCGAGTAATCGGTCAGCACGAAGTAGGTGCCCCGGCACGGCAATGCCGCAAAGCGCGTGCGCGCCAGCCCATGCACGAAGCGGTCGCGCTTGCGCTGGTAAAACGACGGCAGGTCCAGGTAGTGGCGACGGTCCTGCAGGAACTGCGCCAGGGCCCATTGAACCGGCGTGTTGACGGTGAACACGTTGAACTGGTGCACCTTGCGGAATTCGGCCATCAACGGCGCCGGCGCGCAGCAGTATCCGACCTTCCAGCCGGTCACGTGAAACGTCTTGCCGAAGCTCGACAGCACGAAGCTGCGGGTCGAAAGCAGGGGCGAGCACGACAGGCTCAAGTGCGGCTGGCCGTCGAACACGATGTGCTCGTACACCTCGTCCGACAGGAGCAGCAGCGGGTGCTGGCGCACGATCTGCTCCAGGGCGCGCACGTCCTGCGCCGAGATCACCGAGCCCGTCGGGTTGTGCGGGGAATTCAGGATCAGCATCCGCGTGCGCGGGTTGATCGCCGCGCGCACGAGGTCCCAGTCGATTCGATAGCCGTGGCCGGCGTCCAGCGCCACCGGCACGGTCCGCCCGCCGGCCAGTTCGATCGCGGGCCCGTAACTGTCGTAGGCCGGTTCCAGCACGATCACTTCGTCGCCAGGGCGCACCACCGCCAGCACGGCAGTCAGGATCGCCTGCGTGGCGCCCGCTGTTACAGTGATCTCGGAATCGACGTCGTAGCGACGGCCGTACACGGTCGCGACCTTGTCTGCGATGGCCTGCCTGAGCACGGGTACGCCGGCCATCGGCGCGTACTGGTTGTGTCCGTGTTGCATTGCGTCGCTGACCAGCGCCTGCAGATGCGGGTCGCAATCGAAGTCGGGAAACCCCTGCCCCAGGTTGACCGCGCGGTATTCCTGTGCGAGCTGCGACATAACGGTGAAAATCGTGGTCCCGACCGCCGGCAGCTTGGATGGCCCCAGTAATCGGGCATAGTCGGGTTCGTTGCTGGGGCCGTCTGGCATCGAAATTGACCTCGGAGCAGGCTCGATCCGATGATAAGTGCGCACGAGCCGGGCAGGCAGGACGCTTGCGGAACGGCATGATCGTCCTGGACAAGAGATAGTCAATAGAGATCTAAAACTTTGACCTGCTGCTTTTTCGGATTCGCGAATCCACGATTGCCCTCAAGATGATCGCTGGTCTGCCGCTCTACGAAACAGGCGCGCCTCGATTTTCCTGGCGCGATCACGGGCGTCAGGAGCCGCTGCCGTCACTTCCCGGTTCGGCGGGGCACCCAGGAATCGACGAGTCGATGGCGATCGCATCCGGACAAAAGGTCGCATTGCATCGTGCGCTGCCGCACGCCGCGGAGCATGCCTATCGCTGGCTCGTCGACTCGGACCTGACTGCTGCATCGATGGGTCCGCCGTGGTTCGCGGACCGACCGGTGCCGACGCGCGGGCAGTTCGATGAGCAGTACCCCCCGTTCTATTTCGACGGTACGCGCCCATTCGAGGGCAGGGCGCTGGTGCTCAAAGCGGCAGCGGTCGATCTCGGGATACTGGTGTGGCACCGGATCGATCTGATGCGCGACCTGGTCGAGCTCGACATCTGGCTGGCAGGAAGCGAGTTTTGCCGGCAGGGCCTTGCGTCCGAAGCGCTCGAGTTGGCTTGTACGTGGTTGCAGAGCAGCTACGGGGTCAATCGCTTCCTGTTGCGGCCGTCGCGGCGCAACGTCAGGGCGCTGCGCTGCGCGCGACGCGCCGGTTTCCGCGAAACCGATTTCGAGCCGACCGACGTGCTGGGTCGACTCGGGCTGGATGCCTCGCCGTACCGCGATCCGGCGTTGCTGTTCCGCATACTGCCGGTGACCTGGATGCTGCCGGTTTCGCGCGCGGGCGAGCTGTGGGTCTTCATCGACAGCGAGTTCAGCTCGCTGGAGTCGCCCATGCTGCTG
>Ga0209698_10002171_pt1 | contig 22378 bp, 20 predicted proteins | sample LitLauG_LLR_2012_FD_187203 | JGI IMG/M metagenome (GOLD analysis project Ga0209698, IMG submission 187203) | Freshwater sediment microbial communities from Pennsylvania, USA - Little Laurel Run_MetaG_LLR_2012 (SPAdes) (version 2) | ecosystem: Environmental > Aquatic > Freshwater > Creek >...
GGCGCGGGCGGCGCGTCGAGCGTCGCGGCCTGATCGGCGAGGCGGCACAGCGGGCAGGACTCGTGACAACCTGACGGGGCCTGTGGGGCGCTGTCGTCCTGAACGCAGACCCAGACCGGCGCGCCTACGATTCTGGCCAGCGCCGCGCCAGCCGCGCGCGCGTCGTCCTCCGTCCGGGCGGCGTGCGCGCCGAACGCCAGTGTTTGCGCCACCAGCGCGACCAGGACGGCGATGAGCGACAGGCGCGCGCCAAGGGCCGCGAAGCCTGTTCGCGCGCGGTTTCGCCTGTGTTTGCCGACCTCGCGCAAGCGGCCGCCCCGGTTATCTGATGCGACCTTTAGGCCGCCGAGGCCCCAAGTCAATGCGCGGCGCCCATTGCTAAAACCGCGAGTCGCGACTACGCACCCCCGTTTTCCTCGAACCGCTTGCTGTGATGGCCATGCGCGGCCCCGCCCCGTGACGCTACGCCTTTCCGTGCCTGCCTCTGCGGCGCTGCGCCGCGAGCGCGTGATCGCCATCGCTATGATGGCGGCGGCGCTCATCTTTTTCACCGCGATGGACAGCATCGCGAAATTCCTCAGCCGCGATTTGCCCGCCTTGCAGATCGTGTGGGCGCGCTACATGGGGGCGGCGATCGTCGCCGCGCTCGTCACGCGCGTTGTCGCGCGTCCGCGCCTGTTGCGCTCGCGTCGCCCCGGCTTGCAGGCTTTGCGCTCGGCGCTCCTGTTTGGCGCGACCCTCGGCAATTTCCTGGCGCTGCGCACGCTGCAACTCGCCGAGACCTCGACCATCGCGTTCCTGTCGCCGATCTTCATCGCCCTGCTGGCGGGGCCGCTGCTGGGCGAATGGCCGGGCAAGGCGCGGATGGCGGCGATTTTTGTTGGCTTTGCCGGCGTCGTGATGGCGACGCGGCCGGGCGCTGCGGCGTTTCAGCCCCTCGTCATCGTTGCGGTCGCAGCGGCTTTGTGCGGCGCCGGCTATTCGCTGGCGACGCGCGGTCTGGCGGGGCGCGATTCCGGCCAGACGACGCTGCTGTGGACGCAGTTCGCCGGCGTTTTGACGCTGACGCCGATGTTGCCGTGGATCTGGGTCGGCCCGCCCAACCTGCGCGACTGGGGGCTGTTGGGGGGCCTTGGCGCGCTCGGTGCGCTCGGCCATGCGCTGCTGATCATGGCGCATCGGCGCGCGCCCGCCTCGGTATTGGCCCCGTTCAGTTATACCCAACTCCTGTGGATGATCGCGTCGGGCTATTTCGTATTCGGCGACTGGCCGCCTCCAGGCACGCTCGCCGGCGCCGCGCTGGTTTGCGGCTGCGGCCTGTTTTTGCTGTGGCGGGAGCGGCGGGAGACAGAAAAGAAATAACTTGATAGTTTTTATAGAAAATGTTTAATGAGCGGCCATGAGCCTCTCGTTCCTGCATCACGTCAATTGGCTGTATTCGATCTCCGGTCTGGCGGTCGGCTTGCTGGTCGGCTTCACGGGCGTCGGCGGCGGCTCGTTGATGACGCCGCTGCTGGTGCTGCTGTTCGGCGTGCATCCCTCGACGGCGGTCGGGACGGACCTGCTCTATGCCGGCCTCACCAAGGTCAGCGGCTCTGCGGTGCATAGTCTGCATGGCGCGGTCGACTGGAAGATCGTGCGGCGGCTCGCTTCCGGCAGCGCCCCGGCGGCGGCGCTGACGCTGCTGGGCCTATCGTATTTCGGCAAGGGCTCGGCGACCACCCAGCATGTGATCTCCACCACGCTGGGTTTCGCGCTGCTGCTGACCGCCATCACGCTGCTCTCCCGCAAATGGCTGATTGCGCGCTACGGCAAGATGATGGAGCGCGCCAGCGACGGCAAGATCGCGGGGCTCACCGTCGGGCTCGGCGCCGTTCTGGGCGTGCTGGTGACGATCTCGTCGGTCGGGGCCGGGGCGCTGGGCGTCACCGTGCTGATTATTCTCTACCCGAAGCTCCCGGCGGTGCGGATCGTCGGCTCGGACATCGCCCACGCCGTGCCGCTGACGCTGATCGCGGGCGCCGGCCATTGGTGGATGGGCTCGGTCGATTTCGCGATGCTGTTCTCGCTGCTGATTGGCTCGATTCCCGGCATCGCCGTCGGTAGCCATTACGCCTCGCGCGTTCCCGACAGGGTGCTGCGGCCGCTGATGGCGGGGACACTGGCGCTGGTTGGCGGCAGGCTGGCGTTTTGAAACATTAATCGCCGTTCACTCTGTTTATAGACCCGGCGTTATTCCTCGTCCCGCTATTCAATGGGCAATCAGGGCGCGTCGCCCCGCCGGCTTCATGTCAGAGGCTCCGTTTCGGCCGCGAGTTATCGCGTCAGGCCGTAACGCCAACGCCTGGTTGACGACATGAGCCTTACCGACCCCGACGGGATTCCGCCTGCCCTTTCCAGCGCGCCTTTCAGCGGCGCGTTTTCGACCCGGCAAAGCCTGCTCGAGAACGTACGGGACGCTCAAGCGGCCGGCGTCGGCGGCGTCGTCGCCTTCGTTCACGATTGGCGCCGCGACCGTTTTTTGATCGACGCAAAAGGCCGCGAAATCCTCGGTCTCAGCGTTGTGGACCTTACGGCTGAAGACTGGCTCGCCCGAATGGCGCCGGAGGATCGCGGGCGCGTGGCGGGCGAACTCGCGCGCCGCGACGCTGATATCACCTACCGCTTCCGCCTCGACGGCCCTGCGGGCGCGCCCGCGCGCCATTTCGAAGTGCGCGCGCGCGGCGTCGCCGACGAGCTGGGCGGCCCGGATCATGCGGTCGGCGTCGTCATCGACGTCAGCGCGCATGTCCAGGCCAAGGAAGGCTTACGCATCAGCGCGGAGATGTTGCGACTGGGCCAGAAGGCCGGCAAGATCGCCACCTTCCTGCGCGATCTCAAGCGCAACACGGTCATTTGCGACAGCGAGTCTCGCCAGTTGATCGGCCTGCCGCCCGGCGAGGGCGAAATATCGCCCGTCGAATGGCAAGCCGTCATGCCGCCTGACGAACGCCAACGGGTGGCGCGGCTGATGGCCGAGGCCGTCGCGCGCGGCGACGCGGAAGTCGCCTATCGCTTCAGCACTCTAAGACCAGGCGAGGCTTCGCCGCGCACGTTCGAGATGAGGGCGCATTATCTGCGCGACGCCGAAGGCCGTCCCGACCGCTCGATCGCCGTCGCCATCGACGTGACCGATAGCGTGCGCGCCGCCGAGCGGCTCAGGATCAGCGAAGAGATCAGCAGGCTCGGCCAGAAATGCGCGCGAGTCGCTGTTTTCTCGCGCGATCTTCAGACCAACGTTTACGAATTTTCGCCTGAAGCGCGCGAGATTCTAGGCCTGCCGCAGGATGTGACGATCGATATCGACTATTGGATGAACGTCGTCGCGCCCGAGGATCGCGAGCGGGTCGGCAATATCATTCGGGAAACCGCAGCGAACCGCCGACATGAGCTTGAAGCCGAACACCGAATCCGGCGGCCCAGCGACGGCCAGATTCGCGTTCTCGACGTTCGCGTCCACTTTTACTACGACGAGCAGGGTCGGCCGCTGCGCTCGCTCGGCGCTTTCATCGACGTGACGGACAGTCGAAAAGCCGCCGAGGAATTGCGGTTGAGCGAAGATATGCGCCGGCTCGGCCAGGAGGTCGGCGGCGTCCTCATCTTTTTGCGCGACTTGGCGACCGACTCCATTACGATGACCCCGGAATCGCATCCCGTGTTCGGGGTCAGTGCGGAGGACGCGCCCAGAACCATGCGCGACCTCGACAGGCTCGTTGTGCCCGAAGACCGCGTGCGCGTTCGTCAAACGGTCAACGAGGCCGCCAGGCGCGGCGACGACGTCGCGCTGGAGTTTCGCTTTCGCCGCCCCAACGATGGCGAGATTCGCCATATGGAATTGCGCGCGCATTGTTTGAAAGACGAGACCGGACGCGCCGCTCGCGCCATCAATGTCGGCATCGACGTGACCCAGCGCAAACTCGCCGAAGACAAACTGCTTTACGCCGCCCGACACGACGCCGTCACAGGCCTGCCCAACCGCACGCTGTTTCGCGAGCGCCTCGACGAAGCGCTGGCGCGCTCGCATCGGGGCGAGAAATTCGCGGTGCTGTGTCTCGACCTCGACCGCTTCAAGGAGGTCAACGACACGCTGGGCCACGCCGCTGGCGACCGCCTGCTAGTGATGGCGTCGCAGCGGATCACCTCGCAATTGCGCGAAACGGACGTGCTCGCGCGGCTGGGGGGAGACGAATTCGCAGTGCTTTGCGGCGGCCTGCATGGGCCCGAAAGCGCGGGTTCGTTGGCGGAGCGAATGGTGCGGCGGATTTGCGAGCCGTTCGAGCTGGAGGGGGAAAGCGTGCAGGTGGGCGTCAGCATCGGCGTGGCGATGGGCCTCGTCGACGGCGAGCGCCAGGAAGATTTGATGCGCGCTGCCGACATGGCGCTGTACGAAGCCAAAAACTCCGGGCGCGGCCGCTATGCGTTCTTCACCGCCGAAATGAACGCGCACATGCAAACGCGCCGCAAGCTGCGGCTCGATCTGGAGGCGGCGCTGGAGCGCGGCGAGTTCGAGCTGTTCTATCAACCCATCGTCGACGCTTGTTCGCGGCGTCTGGCGGGCTTTGAGGCGCTGATCCGCTGGCGGCGCCCCGACGGACGGTTCGCGTCGCCCGACTCGTTCATTCCGCTATGCGAGGAGACCGGCCTCATCGCGCCGCTCGGCGCGTGGGTGACGGCGACCGCCTGTCGCGAGGCCGTCAACTGGCCCAACCCTCTGAGCGTCGCCGTCAATTTGTCGCCCTATCAGTTCGCGTCGTCGCGGCTGGAGCGCGACATTCTCCACGCGCTGGAAACCAGCGGGCTCGACCCGGCGCGGCTCGAACTTGAGATCACGGAATCGGCGGTGCTGCGCGAAACAGAGGCGACGCTGGCCACGCTGTCGCGCCTGAAGGCGCGGGGCCTGCGCATCGCGATGGACGATTTCGGCGCCGGCTATTCCTCGCTGAGCTATCTCCGGCGGTTCCCCTTCGACCGCGTCAAGATCGACCGCGATTTCACGCGCGAGATCGCCGACTCGCGAAAGACGCTCGCCATCGTAAAGACGCTGGCCGACCTTTGCAGCGTCCTGGAAATGTCGACGACGGCGGAGGGCGTGGAGACCGAGGCGCAACTCACGGCGGTCGTCGAGGCTGGCTGTCGGCGCGCGCAGGGCTACCTGTTCAGCCCACCGCGCCCGGCCGCCGAGATCGGCCAGATGATCGCCAAATTCGGCGATGGGGTCATGTCGGCGGCGGCGGAGTAGTTTTCGTCACAACGCCTTGCCGCTGGGCAATCTGGCGCGAAAGTGGGCGCCGGAGCGCCTCAGGGCGGCCAAACCGGGGGCGGCGCTACGGCACGCGGCTTGCCCAAGACCGGCGGGGGCCGAGCGCCCTTTCGTGGGGAGACTTCAATGCACAATTCGGGAATTTCCCGTCGCAGCCTATTGCGCGCCGCCGGCATAGGCGCTGCGGGCGCGGCGTTTGGCGTGGGCGGAACGCGCAGCGCGCTCGCCGCCGATCTGACGGTCGGCATCGTCTACGTCGGGGCGCGCGACGATTTCGGCTGGAACCAGGCGCATGCGGTCGCCGCCGCCGCGCTGAAGACGGTGCCGGGCGTCAAGGTGATCGAGGAAGAGAACGTCCCCGAGACCGACGCTGTCGCCAAGACCATGGAGTCGATGATCAACCTCGACGGCGCCGGGCTGATCCTCGCCACCTCGTTCGGCTATTACGCGCCGTTCGTCGTCGACGCCGCCAAGAAATATCCCAAGGTCGAGTTCCGCCACGCCGCGCCTTTGTGGAACAAGGACAAGGACCCCAAGAACGCGGGGTCTTACTTCGGCTATCTCAACGAAGCCCATTTCGTCGACGGGGTCGCGGCGGGCCTCTCGACCAAGACCGGCAAGATCGGCTTCGTCGCCGCCAAGCCGATTTCAAGCGTGCTCTCCAACATAAATTGCGTTCTTTTGGGCGCGCGTTCGGTGAACCCGAAGGCGACGGTTCAGGTGATCTTCACCGGCGACTGGTCGATGCCGGTGCGGGAAGCCGAGGCCGCCAATGCGCTCGTGGACGCGGGCTGCGACGTCATCACCTGCCATGTCGACGGTCCCAAAGTCGTCATCGAGACCGCCGAGAAGCGCGGGGTGATGAGTTGCGGCCATAACGCGTCCCAAGCGCCGCTGGCGCCCAAGGGCTTCATCACCGGCGCCGAATACAAGTGGGAGACGATCTACAAGTCTTATTCGAAGGCGCTCGCGGCCGGCAAGACGCTGCCCAATTTCGACGCTGGCGGCTACGCCATCGATTACGTGCAAAACACGCCCTACGGCGCCGGCGCGACCCCGGAGGCCCGCAAGGCCGCCGACGCCGCGATCGTCGCCATGAAAGCAAAGTCGCCGATCTACAAGGGGCCCCTCAAGGACAACAAGACCGGCAAGGTCGTGATCCCCGCGACCGTCCCCAACGACGATCCCTCGCTCAACAGCATGGATTATCTGCTCGAAGGCGTCATCGGCTCGACCACCTGACAACGCGAATATCCTCGTCTCCCGCCGCCGCCGGCGGCGCGAGACCCCTTTGCGGACGCAAGGCCGCAAATCGGCTGGGTTCGAAATTCCGCAACTTCCAAGCTGGGGACAGCGATTGTTTTCGCGGCGCGCAAAGCCAGCGGTCCCTTGGGAGTTACGAAAGTCCCCGGGATCGCGCGACCGCATTCGGCACAGTCTTTGCTCGGGAGCAAGTCGGCGAGGGGCCGCGTCTAGTCGCGAGGGGAGAGACATCTTGTCGTTTCAAAGAATTTCTCGCAGATTACTTCTCAAAGGCGCCGCCGGGTCTGCGGCGTCTCTCGCGTTAGCTGGCCGCGCCGCTGCGGCCGACCTTACGGTCGGCGTGCTCTATGTGGGCTCGCGCGGCGATTTCGGCTGGAATCAGGCGCACGCGGACGCCGTCAAAGGGCTCAAGGCCGTGACGGGCGTCAAGGTCGTGGAGGAAGAGAACGTTCCCGAGACCGACGCCGTTCTGAAATCGATGGAATCCATGATCAACCTCGACGGCGCCGGGCTGATTTTGGCGACGTCGTTCGGCTATTACTCGCCTTTCGTCATCGATCTCGCCAAAAAATATCCGCAGGTCGAATTTCGTCACGCGGCGCCGTTGTGGAACAAGGACAAGGACCCCAAAAACGCGGGATCCTATTTCGCTTACCTCAATCAGGCTCACTACGTTGACGGCGTCGCTTCCGGCTTATCGACCAAGACGAACAAACTGGGGTTTGTCGCGGCCAAGCCGATCGCCAGCGTGCTGTCGAACATCAATTCGTTCATGCTCGGCGCCCGCTCCGTCAATCCCAACGCGGTCGTTCAGGTCATTTTCACCGGCGATTGGTCGCTCCCGGTACGCGAAGCCGAATCGGCCAACGCGCTGATTGACGCGGGTTGTGACGTGCTGACCTGCCATGTCGATGGACCCAAGGTGGTCGTCGAGGTGGCGGAAAAACGCGGCATGAAAAGCTGCGGCAACAATGTGAGCCAGGCGCCTCTCGCCCCCAAAGGATTCGTCACCGGCGCCGAGTTCAAATGGGAGACGATCTACAAAGGCTTCGCCGCCGATCTGGCGAGCGGCAAAACCCTGCCCAATTTCACCACGGGCAGCTACGAATCCGATTTCGTGCAAAATTCGCCCTTCGGCGCCGGCTGTTCCGAGGAAGGCCGCAAGGCCGCGATGGCGGCGATTGCGGGATTGCGGGCCAAAAAGGCGATCTATGTGGGGCCACTGAAGGACAACAAGACCGGCAAGGTCGTGATCGACAAAGCCTATGACAACCTCGATCCTTTTTTCGACAACATGAACTTCCTCCTCGAGGGCGTCGTGGGGTCGGCGACTTGACGGTTGCCGGCTTCGCCACGCGAAAGCTCTGAACGTGGACGGCGACATGCTTAAAACCGCGACCGGACAGCCGGAAACCGCCGCAGGGCTGTCCGTCAGTCGGGCGGACGGATTCGCGGAGGTCGTCCGTCGTTTCCGCACCGGGTCCGAATATGTGGTGATCCCCATTCTGGCGATTACGGTCGCGTCGGCTCTGTTCGCGCTGTTTCTGCTGGCGCTCGGCAGGTCGCCGGTCGATTTCGTTCAACTCGTCTGGAAGGGCGGCTTCGGCAATGCGTTCTCGATCCAGAACACGCTGCAACGCAGCTCGCCGCTGATCCTATCGGCCTTGTGCGTGGCGATCCCGGCGCGCATCGGCCTCATCATCATCGGCGGCGAGGGGGCTTTGGTGGTCGGCGGCTTTGCGGCGGCAGTGGTGTCGCTGCCGCTGGTCGATCATGCGCCGCCGCTGATCGGGCTGGCGCTGATGTTTATCGCCGCCGCCGTCGCGGGGGCTTTGTGGATCGCGATTGCGGGCTGGCTGCGTTACGCCAGGGGCGTCAACGAGACGATCTCGTCGCTGTTGCTGACCTATATCGGCGTGGCGATCATGAATTTCTTTGTTGAGGGCGTCCTGCGCGACATGACGAACCCCAACAAGCCCTCCACGCGACCGTTGCCGCATGAATATATGATTGGCAAGATACCGGGGACGGATGTGCATTGGGGACTGGCGGTCGGGATTTTGCTGGCGGTGGCGCTGCAAATCCTGATGAGCCGCACGACATTCGGCTTCGCGGCGCGGATCGTCGGCGGCAATTATCGCGCGGCGCTGGCGCAGGGGTTGCCGGTCGGGCGCATCATCCTCGTCTGCTCGATGATCGCGGGCGCCTGCGCAGGGATCGCCGGGTTCTTCGAGGTCGCCGCCATTCAGGGTAGCGCCAACGCCTCGCTGGTGGCGGGCTATGGCTTCACCGGCATCCTCGTGGCGTTTCTGGCGCGCTTCAACCCCATAGTGATCGTGCCGGTGGCGGTGATGTTTGGCGGCATCGACGCGGCGGGCGGGATCATCCAGCGGCGCATGGCGCTGCCGGACGCCACCGTGCTGGTGCTGCGCGGGTTGATCTTCGTGGTGCTGTTGATTTCCGAGACGCTTTACGGGCGCTTTGCGATCTTCAAGGGGCCGGAGACGCGCACATGAACGAAAATTTGGTCATTGTGCTGATCGCCATGCTGGGCGGGGCGATCCGCGTCTCGACGCCGTTCATGTTCGTGGCTTTGGGCGAATGCCTTACGGAGAAATCGGGGCGCATCAACCTGGGGCTGGAGGGCACGCTGGTTCTGGGCGCGATGGTCGCCTACGCGATCTCCTATCAAACGGGCTTGCCGTGGGCGGGCGTGTTGGCGGCAGGCTGCGCGGGCGCGATGTTGGGCGCGATGCACGGCGCGATCTGCGGTTTGCCAAAGGTCAACGACGTGGCGGTGGGCATCGCGATGATGATGTTTGGCACCGGCGTCGCGTTCTTCTTCGGAAAGCCCTACATCCAGCCGTCTGCGCCGCGCCTGCCGTCGATCCCGTTCGGCGCCTTCGCCGACAACCCCAATCTGCGCTCGGCGCTTGACGTCAACCCGTTGTTTTTTGTCGGCATCGCGGTGGCTCTGATGATGGCTTGGGCGTTCGCCAACACGCGCGTCGGGCTGATCGTGCGCACCGTCGGCGACAGCGCGGCGGCGGCCAAGGCGATGGGGTTCTCTGTCGATTTCGTACGTTTCGCGTCAACCACGGTCGGCGGCTTTCTGGCGGGGATCGGCGGCGCGTTCCTGTCGCTGTCCTATCCCGGCTCGTGGAATCAGGGCCTGTCTTCAGGGCAGGGGCTAATGGCGGTGGCGCTGGTGATTTTCGCGCGCTGGTCGCCTGTGCGCTGCGTGCTTGCGGCTTTGTTGTTTGGCGCGGCGGGCGCCATCGGGCCGTCGCTGCAATCCATCGGCGTCACTCAGGGCTATTATTTTTATAACGCCGCGCCTTACATCCTGACGCTGGCCATTATGATCGCGACGTCGAGCGCGACGCGCCAGGCCAAGGACATGCCCGGCGAATTCGCCGCCGCCAAATAGGAGTTGCTCGTGAACGGTCTGGGAGGTCTCAACAAATCGCCCAACGGGGTCGCCGTCGGCGTCGTGCAGTTGCAACTGCCCGTCACCGTGACCAAGGCGGATTTGGCTCGCCAGACGGCGCGCATCGTCGAGTTGGTTGGTAAGGCGCGGCGCAATCTGCCCGCCATGGACCTCGTCGTGTTCCCCGAATACGCGCTGCACGGCCTGTCGATGGACACCAACCCCGAGATCATGTGCTCGCTCGACGGGCCGGAGGTCGCCGCGTTCAAGGCGGCGTGCAAGGCCAACAAGATTTGGGGCTGCTTCTCGATCATGGAGTTCAACCCCGGCGGCAACCCTTACAATTCCGGGCTCATCATCGACGACAACGGGGCGATCCAACTCTATTACCGCAAGATGCATCCCTGGATTCCCGTCGAGCCGTGGGAGCCCGGCGACATCGGGATTCCGGTGTGCGATGGGCCGAAGGGCGTCAAGCTGGCGCTCATTATCTGCCATGACGGCATGTTCCCCGAGATGGCGCGCGAATGCGCCTACAAGGGCGCGGAAATCATGATCCGCACGGCGGGCTACACCGCGCCGATCCGCGACTCGTGGCGCTTCACCAATCAGGCGAACGCGTTCCAGAATTTGATGGCGACGGTGAACGTCTGCATGTGCGGCAGCGACGGATCGTTCGACTCGATGGGCGAGGGCATGATCGTCAATTTCGACGGGTCCGTGATCGCGCAGGGGACGAGCGGGCGCGTGGACGAGATCATCACGGCGGAGTTGCGGCCCGACCTGATCCGCGAGGCGCGCATCCACTGGGCGGTGGAGAACAACATCTATCAATTCGGCCACCGCGGCTATGTCGCCGTGAAGGGCGGGGCGCAGGACTGCCCGTACACGTTCATGCGCGATCTCGTGGCCGGGCGCTATCGCCTGCCGTGGGAGGCCGAAATCGTCCACAAGGACGGCACGGCCTACGGCTTTCCCGCGCCGACGCGCCTCTACGGCGAGAAACGCAAAGAGGCGGCGGAATAATGCCGACGATCGAAGCCAACCCCTATCCGTGGCCCTATAACGGCAACCTGACGCCTGCGAACACCGCGCTGGTCATCATCGACATGCAGACCGATTTCTGCGGCAAGGGCGGCTATGTCGATACGATGGGCTACGACCTGTCGCTGACCCGCGCGCCCATCGAACCGATCAAGGCTCTGCTGGCCGCTGGCCGCGCCAAGGGCTTTCACGTCATCCACACGCGCGAGGGGCATCGGCCGGACCTCTCGGACCTTCCCGCCAACAAACGCTGGCGCTCGCAGCGCATCGGCGCGGGCATCGGCGACCCCGGCCCTTGCGGCAAGATCCTCGTGCGCGGCGAACCCGGCTGGGAGATCATCGACGAGCTGACGCCTGCGCCCGGCGAGACGATCATCGACAAGCCCGGCAAGGGTTCCTTCTGCGCGACCGACCTTGAATTGATCCTGCGCACGCGCGGGATCGACAACCTGATCCTGACCGGCATCACCACAGACGTCTGCGTGCATACGACGATGCGCGAGGCCAACGACCGGGGCTTCGAGTGCGTGGTCGTCTCGGACGCCTGCGGCGCCACCGACTCCGGCAACCATCTCGCCGCGCTGAAAATGGTGACGATGCAGGGCGGCGTGTTCGGCGCCGTCGCTTCGTCCGCCGCAGTCCTCGCGGGCCTGCCGTGACGCGCCGCGCCTTCGTCCACCGTCTGCCCGCTAGCGCGCCTGACGACGTTTCGGGGTTGGCCACCTTGTTTCGCTCCGGCGAAATCGACGCGCGAGCGGTGGTCGCGATCCTCGGTAAGACCGAGGGCAACGGCTGCGTCAACGATTGGTCGCGCGGCTTCGCCACCCGCGCGCTGTCCGACGCGCTCGCGCGGGCGGGCGCGGACCCGGAGGGCGTTTGTCTGGTCATGTCGGGGGGCGCGGAAGGCGGACTTTCGCCGCATTGGACTGTGTTTGAAGCGCGCGTGACCGATGAGCCTTCGCGGGCGGGGGCGCTGGCGGTGGGGCGCGCACGCACGCCGCGTCTGCCTCACGCGGCCTTGGGCCGTCTCGCGCAGGTCGATCTCGTCGCGGCGGGCGTGCGGGCGGCAATGCGCGACGCGGGGCTGGAGCGCCCGGAGGACGTTCACTTCGTGCAGATCAAATGTCCGCTGCTGACGGCGGCGCGCATGGCGGGGACGGACACGGTCACGCGCGATACCTTGAAGTCGATGGGCCTATCGCGCGGGGCCTCGGCGCTGGGCGCGGGCGTCGCGTTGGGTGAGATCAACCGCGAGGCCTTGCGCGAAGATATGATTGGTCGTGATTTCTCGCTGTTCTCCTCCCGCGCCTCGACCTCGGCGGGCGTTGAGCTGGAAGACCACGAAATCGTCGTGCTGGGCTCGGCGCCGGGCGGCTGGGCGGGGCCGCTGCGTGTCGATCATGCGGTGATGAAGGACAGCCTCGACGTCGAGCCGGTGCGCGCGGCGCTGGCGCGGCTGGGGCTGGCGTCAACCGGCCAGTTGAAGCCCGAACAATCGGCCAAAGTCGTCGCCTTGCTTGCGAAAGCGGAGGCCAGCGCCAGCGGCCTGTTGCGCGGCAAGCGCCACACCATGCTCAACGACAGCGACATTTCCTCCACCCGCCACGCGCGCGGCTTTGTCGCGGGCGCGCTCGGCGCCTTGATGGGCCATGCGGAGATTTACGTTTCCGGCGGCGCCGAACATCAGGGACCGGACGGCGGCGGACCCGTCGCCGTCATCGTAGAGGCTTTGCAATGACTGATGCGCCGCCGCTCGCCAAGGCCCCGACGCCCCCCGCGCGGGGGCCGTCGCTGGAAACCTTCGGCATGACCAAGGCGTTCGGCCGCTTCGTTGCGCTCGACGACGTGTCGGTGAAGGTTCCGGCGGGCACGTTTCACGCGCTGCTCGGCGAAAACGGCGCCGGCAAATCCACGCTCGTGAAATGCATTCTGGGCTTCTACTCGCCCGACAAGGGCGAGATCGCGCTCAACGGACAACAGGTGAAGCTCGCCAACCCCCGCGACGCGCAGACGCAGGGCGTCGGCATGGTTTACCAACATTTTACGCTCGTCCCCTCGCTGACGGCCGCCGAAAACCTCGTGGTCAGCCGGGCGGATGCGCCCTCGGTCATCAATTGGCGGCAGGAGCGCGCGCGGCTTGAGGCGTTTCTCAGGACCATGCCGTTCCGCGTGCCGCTGGATCGCCCCGTGGCGAGCCTCGCGGCGGGCGAGAAGCAGAAGCTGGAAATCCTTAAGCTGCTTTATCTCGACCAGCGCTTCCTGATCCTCGACGAGCCGACCTCAGTGCTGACGCCCGCCGAGGCTGATGAAATTCTGGGATTGCTGAAGGATATGGCGCATCGCGGCGAGATCACCGCGCTGATGATCACCCACAAATTCCGCGAGGTGGAGGCGTTCTGCGACGACGTCAGCGTGCTGAGGCGCGGCAAGAAGGTCGGCGGCGGCAAGGTCGGCGAGCTTTCCACCCGCGAAATGGCGTCGATGATGATCGGCGACGCCGTGGTGCGCCCCAGCGCCGCGCGCACGTCCGCGCCGCGCGAGGAGAAAGTTTTGGAGATCGCCGGCCTGTCAGTCGAGAACGACGAGGGCCGCGACGCGGTGGACAAGTTCAATTTGATCGTGCGCGCGGGCGAGATCGTCGGCGTGGCGGGGGTATCGGGCAACGGACAGAGCCAGTTGGTGGAGGCGCTGACGGGGCAGCGGCGCATCAAGTCCGGTCAGGTGCTGATTCGCAACCAGAATTTCGAGCCCAAGCGCGATCATTTCGACAAGTTCAAGGTGTTCGGCCTACCTGAGGAGCCTTTGAAGAACGCGACCGCGCCGACCATGTCGGTGGCGGAAAACATGGCGTTCCGGCATTTCGACAAGCCTCCTTATGCGTCGCTGGGGTGGTGGCTGTCGCCGGGGCCGATGCGGGCCAAGGCGCGCGAGTTGATCGCGCGCTACAACGTCAAAACCGTGTCGCCGGACGCGCCGATCCGCGATCTCTCGGGCGGCAACGTGCAGCGAGCGGTGCTGGCGCGCGAATTGTCGGGCGACGTCGATGTTCTGATCGTAGCCAACCCCTGTTTCGGGCTCGATTTCGTGTCTGTCGCCGACATTCGCGCGCAGATTGTCGAGCAGCGCAATCGCGGCGCGGCGGTGCTGCTGGTCTCCGAAGACCTCGACGAGGTGCTAGAATTGTCGGACCGCATCGCGGTGATGTCGGAGGGCCATGTCGCGTTCCTGACGGACGGCCCCGGCGCCGACCGCTCCGAGATCGGCCGCTATATGGCGGGCCACTGATGTTTGAAATCCCCGCCGCGCCGTTCCCTTTCGCCTTCGATCCCGCCGGCGCCGCGTTGGTCGTGATCGACATGCAGCGCGATTTTCTGGAGCCGGGGGGCTTTGGCGAGACGCTCGGCAACGACCTGACGCCGGTGCGCGAAATCGTGCCCACCGTCGCGGCGCTGATCGGCCTGTTTCGCAGACATAACTGGCTGGTTGTTCACACGCGCGAAGATCACTTGCCTGATCTTTCCGATTGCCCGCCCGCAAAGCGCGAGCGAGGGCGCCCATCGTTGCGCATTGGCGATCCCGGCCCGATGGGGCGCATCCTCGTGCGGGGCGAACCCGGCGCGCAGATCGTGCCGGAACTTGCGCCCGCAGCGGGGGAAATCGTCATCGACAAGCCCGGCAAGGGCATGTTCTACGCCACCGAAATCGGCGCCATTCTGAAAGCGCGCGGCGTCAAACAACTGGTGTTCGCGGGCGTCACGACAGAAGTGTGCGTGCAGACCTCGATGCGCGAGGCCAACGATCGCGGCTACGAATGTTTGTTGATCGAGGACGCCACCGCGAGCTATTTCCCGGAATTCAAGGACGCCACGCTCAGGATGATTCGCGCGCAGGGCGCCATCGTCGGCTGGACTGTCCCCTTCGCAGCGTTTGAAGAGGCGGTGAAATGAACTTCGACGCCGATGCGCTGATCGACGCGACCGCCCCGCTGCTGGAACTCACCGTGAGCGAGGCGGCGCGGCCGGGCGTGAAGCTCAATCTCCAGATCGCCGCGCGGCTGGCGCCGCTGGTGATGGATTTTCCGCTCGAAGACGAAGCCGAACCCGCCCCGGTGTTCGTCCCATGAGCGAACTGGCCACCCTCTCCGCGCTCGACGCCGCCGCCAAAGTCCGCGCGAGCGAAGTCAGCGCCAAGGCTGTCGTGGAGGCGACGCTGGCGCGCATTGCGGCGCTTAACCCGAAGCTCGGCGCGTTCACCGACGTGACGGCCGAGCGGGCTTTGGCGAAAGCCGCCGCACTCGACGCGGCGCGCGTGCGCGGCGAGGCGCTGGGGCCGTTGGCGGGCGCGACTTTCGCCGTAAAAAATCTGTTCGACATCAAGGGCCTGCCCACCCGCGCAGGCTCGAAGATCAACCGCGAGCGAGCCCCCGCCAGCGCCGACGCGACCTTGATTGAAAAGCTGGAGGCGGCGGGCGCGATCCTGGTCGGCGCGCTCAACATGGGCGAATACGCCTATGATTTCACCGGCGAGAACGCCCATGACGGCCCCTCTCGCAACCCGCACGATCTCGGCCACATGAGCGGCGGCTCGTCGGGCGGCTCGGGTTCGGCGGTCGGCGCGGGGCTGGTGCCGCTGGCGCTGGGCTCCGACACCAATGGCTCGATCCGCGTGCCCTCGGCTTTGTGCGGCATCTATGGCCTGAAGCCAACCTATGGGCGGCTTTCGCGGGCGCGCTCGTTCCCGTTTGTGTCGAGCTTCGATCATCTGGGTCCGTTCGCGCGCTCGGTCGGCGATCTGGCGGCGGCCTATGACGCGATGCAGGGCATGGACCCCGACGATCCCGCGCAGGCGCCGCGCCCGCTGGCGTCGACGCTGGCCTCGCTGGGGCAGGGCGCGGCGGGTCTGCGGATCGCGACGCTCGGCGGTTATTTCTCCAAGGGCGCGGAGCCCGCCGTCTTTGCCGGACTGGAAAGTGTCGCGCGCGCGCTCGGCGCCGTCCAAGTCGTAGAATTGCCAGAAGCGGGCCGGGCGCGCGCAGCGGCCTTCCTCATCACGATGGCGGAGGGCGGCGCGCTGCATCTCGACCGGCTGAAGTCCCGCGCCGCCGATTACGATCCCGACACGCGCGACCGGCTTCTCGCTGGGGCCATGCTGCCCGCCGCCTGGGTCGTGAAGGCTCAGAAGTTCAGGCGCTGGTTCCGCGCTCAGGTTCTTGAGGTTTTCAAGGACGTCGATGTCCTGTTAGCGCCAGCGACGCCGACCCGCGCCCCCGCGCTCGGCCAGAAGATGTTCGTCCTCGACGGCGTCGAAACCCCCGTGCGCGCCAATCTCGGCCTGTTCACGCAGCCGATTTCGTTCATCGGCTTGCCGGTGGTCGCCGTGCCAATGTGGCAAAAAGGCTCGTTCCTGCCGACGGGCGTGCAGGTGATCGCGCCGCCGTGGCGGGAGGACCTTGCGCTGCGCGTCGCCTCGCAATTGGAGCGCGAAGGCGTCTGCCGCGCGCCCATTGGGCGGGCGGCGGAAGTTTGAGCGCGCAAGGAGGCTCTATGATTGTCAACGACCCCGAAACGCTCGCCGAAGTCACGGCTCTGTTCGAGGCTTACGAGAAGGCGCTCGTCACCAACGACGTGCCGGTGCTCGACGGTTTTTTCCGCGACGCGCCGCAGACGATCCGCTACGGCGTGCGCGAAAATCTCTATGGCTACGAAGAGATCAAAGCCTTCCGCGCCGCGAGGCCGGGGCAGGGGCTGGAACGCAAGCTCGAGCGCACGTCCATCACCACCTATGGCCGCGATCTGGCGACCTGTTCGACGATGTTCCGCCGTGAGAACTCGGTCCGCACCGGCCGGCAGATGCAGACCTGGGCGCGCTTCTCCGAAGGCTGGAGGATCGTGGCCGCGCATGTGAGTTTGATGGAGGTTTGAGTCCCCAGACGCCCCCAGCGCGTGGCGGCTGGCCGGCGATCGCAAACGTCAGTGCGTCCGCGATGACGGATCGCCGATCGAGAGGGTCAACCTGAAGAGGTGACTCGTATTGAATTTTGCAACGCCGAGGCGACGCTTCGCGCACGTCGCCGAATTCAGAAGGCGCATCTTATTTGACAAAGAAGCGAATAGGCCAGCGGCGCGACAATGCAAATTTGCACCTGTAGAGCTACCTATTGCTGAGATCTGCGGCCCTGTCGCGCCGGCGCCTTGGGGCTCAGCTCCGTCCGCTTGAAGTGAAGTCCGATGCCTGGCTCTCTCGTCACGACCGTTACGCCCCAGGGCGCGCTGCGCCTCGAACAGGGCGAGGGCGAGCCGTGGGGCGAGAATGGCTTTGCCGGCGCCCTGGAGGCGGCGTTCGCGCGGGGCGCGGGCGCTGGATTGCTGCGCCTCGGGTTCGCCGAGGCGGGCAAAGCGGCGCCGCCCGACATCGCCTTCTGGCGCGCTTTCGCCCTGCGCTTCCTCGCCGCGCGTTGTCGCGCAGACGGGCCGCCTGCGTCGGAATTCGACCTCGCCCGTCTCGCCGAAGAGGCGCCGCCGATGCGGGGGGGCGAATATCTCGACGCCACCGTGCTTGGCCGGCTTTGGCGGGAACTCGCTGAAGCTTTTGAGGCCGAGCTTGGCGAGAGCGGCCTCGATCTCGACGCCTTCCTCGCGGCGCGCGACAGCCGCTGGCGCCATGTCGGGCGTGTGCATTTCAATCTCGCGGAAAACCGCAAGGACGCGGAGCGCCCGTTTGCGTTTCTGGCGACCTACGTTCCCGGCGTCGCCGCCCACGGCGCGTTGCGTCACGCCCCGCTCGGCGCGGCGTTGCGCGAATATGCCGACGCCGGCGCCAAATCCGAACTGCTCAAACTGCTGGAGCCGGTGAGCCGGGCGTCCGAGTCTTGCGGCTGGCTCAAGGAGATCGTCGACAATGGCGAGATTTTCCATCCCCTGCGCTGGACCCCTGCGGAGGCGACGCGCCTGCTCAGCGACGCCGCCGCGCTGGAGGCGGCGGGGCTTGTGCTGCGGATGCCCGCCGGCTGGCCCGGCGCCCGGCCCAGCCGGCCCAGGGTTGAGGCGACCGTCGGGGCCAAACGCCCCTCGCTCGTCGGGGCCGCCCAAGTGCTCGACTTCAACGTCGCCGTCACGCTCGACGGCGAACCGCTGACGGCGAAGGAACTTTCGGACCTCCTCGCCACCACCGACGGTCTCGCTTTGCTGCGCGGCAAATGGGTCGAGGTCGATCCGCAAACGATCAAAGCCGCGCTCGACCGCTACGCCGGGATCGAGCGGCTGGCGCGCGAAGAGGGCGTCTCGTTCGGGCAGGCGATGCGCCTGATCGCTGGCGCGGAGATTGGCGGCGGCGACGCCTCGGTGGCGACAGCGGCCTGGGCGCAGGTGAGGGCCGGCGAATGGTTCGCCGAGGCGCTGGACGCCCTGCGCCGCCCCGAGGCGCTCGCCGCCGCCTTGCCGGGCGAACGGCTCAAGGCGACGCTGCGCCCCTATCAGGAGGCCGGCGTGCGCTGGCTGGGGTTTTGCGTCCGGCTCGGTCTCGGGGCCTGTCTGGCCGACGACATGGGGCTTGGCAAGACGCTGCAAACGCTGGCGCTGATCCTGACACAGCCGCAGGAGACGCCGAGGCGCCCGTCGCTCATCGTCGCGCCGGCTTCGCTGCTCGCCAACTGGGCGGGCGAGGCCGAGCGGTTCGCGCCTTCGCTCAACGTCTTCGTCGCACACCCCGCCTTTGCGAGCGCTGAGACGCTGAAGGCCCCGCAGGCGGCGCTGGCGGGCGCCGATCTCGTCATCGCCAGCTATGGCGCGCTGCTGCGTTTCGACTGGCTCGGCAAAATGCGCTGGCGGCTCATGGTCATCGACGAGGCGCAGGCGATCAAGACCGCCGGGGCCAAGCAAACGCGCGCCGTCAAAGCCTGTCAGGCCGACGCCCGCATCGCGCTGACCGGCACGCCGGTCGAGAACGATCTTTCCGATCTGTGGTCGATCTTCGATTTCCTCAATCCTGGGCTGCTCGGTCCCGCCAAAGCATTCCAGAGCTTCGCCAAGAGACTGGCGCAAGCGACGCCGCCCTCCTACGCCCCGCTGCGGAAGCTGATCTCGCCCTATATCCTGCGGCGCATGAAGACCGACCGCAGCGTTATCGCCGACCTGCCCGACAAGACGGAGGTCAAGGCATGGTGCGGCCTCGCCCGCAAACAGGCGGCGCTGTATCAGGCGACGGTCGAGGCGTTCGAGCGAAAGCTCGAAACCAGCGAGGGCATGGAGCGGCGCGGGTTGGTGCTGTCGACGCTGATGCGGCTCAAGCAAATATGCAACCACGCTTCGCATGGCCTCGACGGCGGCTGGGACGCCGCCGACAGCGGCAAGTTTGCGCGGCTCGCGGAGATCGCTGCGACCATCGCTAGCCGGCAGGAGAAGCTGCTGGTCTTCACGCAATTCGCCGAAATCGTCGGGCCGCTTTGCGATCATCTGGCGCGCGCGTTTGGCCGCCCCGGCCTCGCGCTGACCGGCGAAACGGCGGTGGCGAAACGCAGGGCGCTGGTGAAGAGCTTTCAGGAAGACGAGCGCGCGCCGTTCTTCGTGCTGTCGCTGAAAGCGGGCGGGTCCGGGTTGACGCTGACGGGCGCGAACCATGTCGTGCATTTCGACCGCTGGTGGAACCCGGCGGTGGAGAACCAGGCGACCGACCGCGCCTTTCGCATCGGCCAGAAGCGCAACGTGCTGGTGCATAAATTCGTCTGCCGTGGCACGATAGAAGAGCGAATCGATGCGCTGATCGAATCCAAGCGTCAGATGGCCGAGGAGCTGTTGAGCGGCGGCGGCGAGATCAACCTGACCGAGCTCAGCGACCGCGCCTTGCTCGATCTCGTGCGGCTCGATCTCGACGCCGCAACCAAGGAGGCGGCGTGAGCTTCTGGGGTTTTAAGCCTTATGTCTCCGTCGCCGAGCGCCGGGACGGGGCCTTGCGGGAAATCGCCCGCCTGAAAAAGCAGGGGCGGGCGGTGTCCCCCGTCGTCATCGAGGGCCGCAAGATCGCCAGGCTGTTCTGGGGCAAGGCGTGGTGCGAGAATCTGGAGCGCTACTCGGATTACGCCAACCGGCTGCCGCGCGGGCGCTCCTATGTCTGCAACGGTTTTGTCGTCGATCTCACCGTCTCGCGCGGCAAGGTCGAAGCGCTCGTCAGGGGATCGGAGACCTACAGGGTTAAGATCGAGATCGCGGTGGCGGCGCCGGCGCGCTGGAAGGCGATTTGCGCCGATTGCTCGGGTTCGATCGGCTCGATCGTGGAATTGCTGCAAGGCAAATTTTCCAGTCGCGTGATGGAGCGCGTCTGCCGTGACGGCGATGGGCTTTTTCCGGCGCCCGAAGAGATCAAGATGAGTTGCTCCTGCCCGGATTGGGCGGGCATGTGCAAACACGTCGCGGCGGCGCTCTACGGCGTCGGCGCGCGGCTCGACGCCGACCCGGACGTGCTGTTCACGCTGCGCGGCGTCGACCGGGCGCAGCTTGTTTCGGCGGGGAGCGACCTTTCGATCACGCAAAGCGCAGCGGGCAGCGCGCGCGTGCTGGTCGAGGGCGATCTGGCGGCGCTGTTCGGCGTCGAGATCGAGACCCCGGCGGCATCGCCGAAGCGGGCGGAACCAGCGGCTAAAGTCGCCAAACCGAAACCCGTCGCCCCCGCGCCGGTCTCGACGAAGGCAGGCGCAAAGGCTCCTGCCGGGAGGATCGTAAAGCGAGCAGACATTCGTCCGGCCGGCAAGCCCCTACCACTGCGATCTAAGCGTCCAACGCGGCCCGGCAAGACGCGCAAAGCCTGACTCATCATGCCCAATGACAACCCGTTCGCCCCGAGGTTGACACCTATGTAGCGGGGCTGGACAGGGGAGCACTGGCGGAGAGGGAGTATATGCACCTCTGCAACTCAGTAAACGCCTTTGTTTTCAAAAGACTAGGTTTCAGCCCACCAATATTTGAGTAACGATATGTGTATGCGGCTGTAGCCACAGCCGCAATGCAAACGCGACCTGGATCCACTACCAAAATGGTGCTGAGACGCCGCGCTCTTAAAGCCGATCTGAAGACGCGGGGAGCTGGCGCAAAAAAAGCTCTCGCCGCTGGGGCGAAAGCTGTAGCCACCGCGCGCTCGATGCGCTAGGTTACATGTAACTTTACGCGGGGATGCGTCATGACCCAATCTACGGGCGCGAAGCCGACCCGGATTAAGGTGCGAGAACATCGCCAGAGGCTTCGGGCGCAAGGCCTGCGGCCTATTCAGATTTGGGCTCCTGACGTTAGCGCCCCGAATTTCCGCGCTGAGGCACATCGCCAGTCGCTCGCTGTCGCCGTGAGCGCGCTTGGCGTCGACGATCAGGCCTTCATCGACGCCGCGACCGACTGGGACGAGAGATGAGGCGAGGCGAGATCTGGACGGTCTCGGGGGGGAACGACTACGCCGGAAAGCCGCGCCCGGCCGTCATTGTGCAGGACGATGCGTTCGACGCGACCGCGTCGATCACAATCTGCGCCTTCACGACCGATCCGGCTGAAGCTCCCCTCTTTCGTTTGCCGGTGGAGCCGAGCGAAGAAAACGGTTTGCGTGCTTCGTCAAAGCTGATGGTGGACAAGATAACCACCGTTTCGAAGTCCAAAGTCGGCGAACGTGTCGGTCGCCTAAACGACGAGGACGTCCTCAGGCTCAACCGGGCCGTGATGGTATTCCTCGGCTTGGCCTCGCCGCCAAGAATCTCGCGCTCGAAATCATGACGGACAGAGCTTGTGAACACGCGATCGCGGAAGCTCCGATCGGATTTCCGGAGGGACATTCGCGACAGATGACCTCCCTTGTCGCATTCGCATCCGGAATTCGAGCCGCGATTGTTACGCCCGTTAACGTCGAGGTCGGCGCGAAAAGAGGTGATGGCCTCGATTTCGGCGATAAGAGCATTAAAAATCAGTTCCCGACTGTTAAAAAGGCGGCCCTGGCTGAGGTTGATCTGCTGGATGGCCGTAAGACGCATGCACGCAAAGCCTCGTTCGGCGACGCCGGCCAGGATGCGGGCATACGGGGTCGCATCCCGTTGGGAAGGCAGGCGGAGCCGGAAGGGCGTGTCGCCGAGTAGCGATCGGAGGTCCTTGGGGACAGCGATCTGGAACCAGAAAGCCGAACCCCGCCGCCACAGGAATGACGCGCCCATGTGTATCCCACCGTGTATTCTGGCGGGGAGAACGCTAAAAATCTCTTTATTTACTTAACGTTATGTCTGGCGGAGAGGGAGGGATTCGAACCCCCGGTACGCTTGCACGTACTCCGCATTTCGAGTGCGGCGCGATCGACCACTCTGCCACCTCTCCACTGGGGCG
>Ga0209698_10002172_pt1 | contig 22376 bp, 21 predicted proteins | sample LitLauG_LLR_2012_FD_187203 | JGI IMG/M metagenome (GOLD analysis project Ga0209698, IMG submission 187203) | Freshwater sediment microbial communities from Pennsylvania, USA - Little Laurel Run_MetaG_LLR_2012 (SPAdes) (version 2) | ecosystem: Environmental > Aquatic > Freshwater > Creek >...
GGATAACAAATATAAGACTCCCGACGAAAGAAATATAAAATTCGATGTATATCCCACTCCTAAAAAAGTATTAAAACTTGTTGCATCATAAGGATAATATTTGTTATCATTATTCACGTTGATGGAAGATACTTTTGCGATTACATATGCATTTCCATTTGCTGCCGTATAATCCGGGAATGTTGTGATTGTCATCGCACTTAACACTGGAGAATCACTCTGAACTAATGACAATGATGCTGTGGAAGAATACCAATATTGATTTACTTGGTCTTGATTATAAAATGTTCCTATGTCGGAATAATTTTTATTTATTGTTATTGGGTCATAGAGAAGTTCAGTCGGACCAATTGGAGCATCATTTACAAGTTGATAATCGCCCGGATAAATATTGCTTTTGGCATATACTTTCTGGCGAACAATCATTCCCGAAAATGTATCTAATCCTCGATATATAATATCTACATAAGATTTTTGAAGTAATACTGATGATGAATATACGGTCGAATAATACTGATATTGTGAAGATGCCGTCAACGATGTAACGCTTCCGACCATTTTTGACGCCGTGTAAGTTGTTGTTGCAATAAGCAGAGGGTCTGAATAATTAAATATTGTATAAGGAATTGGCCCGATACTTGCAGTATGACTTCCAGTTATACTAAGAACAGTATAATTGGAAGATGTTACGGGATTTCTATTTGTTGAAGAAGATATTGCCGGATTGATGGTATATGAAGTATTTCCTGTTCCAAGATTAAGAGACCCATAGTTAACTTGAATTGCGTTTCCTACCATTGATGCCGAAAAAAACGCATCGTTAGTAATTATTGTGGTGGTGTTTGTTGATGGGACATAAGTCCCTATGCATGGAATAGATGTTGCTTGGTTAATATACCGAGTTTGCGTATAATTTATTGAAAATGCTCCATTAAAACTGGGAGATACAAACTTTGCCGTATAATTATTTACCGTGTCAATTACATCTCCGGCCAGTTTTAATTGCGCCGGACTTACTACATCCGCTATTACAAATGATTGTGTTGAATTTATCTTATCTGTCACCGGGGGATTTGTGTTTAACGGATTTGCTGCTGTCTGAACATACAGAACTATAGTAGCTCCTACCATTTCCGAAGTGAACCCATGTATATCCCCCACACTAGAAGAAAGCGTTGTCCAATTTACTCTATAATCAGAACGACTTTGATTTGCCAATGATGGTTTCTTGGTTACTTGACCGCTGGATATGGAATATGCGGATGGGGTTAAGGATGCGCCAGTGCAAGACCCCGTAACTGTCACAGATGTTCCCAACGAAGCCCCAGTAGTAATATCAATGGTTGGAAGCAATAATGGCTTGATTTCTATCGTTGGTGTAGTAAAAAATCTAACTCGGGATACATTTTTATATGTTGTATTGATGGTAATATTTCCAACCCATTTTACCGTTTGTCCCTTCGCAGTAGTCCCGACAAGAATAACCATCCCCGCACCATCAGCTATTTCTTTATATACGTAAATAGCAACCGTAAAATTAGCAATGTCAACATAGTTTGCGTCTCTCGGAGGAGACGTTAAGTATAAAGAATTACCCCTTGAGTCAAGAACCTCAATTTTGATTTCTGAGCCATCTTTAAGCAACTCCGAACCGTTAAAAGAAATGGAATTTTTCCCGGCAGTAAACACTGGGTCGAATTCAACAACCCGAAAGTATTTGGAAAGATGGGCAGTATCATCAATATCCGCTACAAAGGTATCAAGACCTTGCCGAATACCATTGGTGGTATAACTGCTGTCACCCTGTTTTCCAAGGCTGGAAAGTAATTGTTTTGCCATATGTATGATGGGGCAAAGCCCCACCTATACATATTGGCTCGTTTCGTTTATGGGCACAAAAAAGGCGAGGGAGTGTTCCCTCGCCTTGTGATGTGTGGTCAGTCAGTTATTGTTCCCACTTGAAGGCACGAATGAACCGCAGGACATTCTCTTCACGGTCTTTCCGATTTGGAACCGGCGTGTCACGGAGTCTGTCCTCGAACCAATTACGATAGTCCTGATACATCGGACGAGGATAATACGTAATCGGACATCCGAGGTCTCGGAGACGAGTGATGAGTTTTTCGGAAGGCCCGTCGGCAATTTTCCGATGTCCTTCTTTGGCGATGGCATAGTGCTCGGGAAGAAGCATATCTTGCCCAAGAGCGAATGTAACATCCATTGTCTTTCCTTTGACTATGGTGTAGATGGTGTCTTTTCGAGGAAGTCCACAATTCCACATTACTGTGCCTTGCTTGGTGGATTTTGTCTCTTCTTCGAGAATGCTTCCATAGCTAAGTCTCAAATCAGGAGACCGTTGAGACCCTTCTGGTTGAAATGCAAGATACGGTTTGCCTTCGGCACTTAACCGATGAATAAGGTCTTTCCGATGTTTACAGTCTTTTGGATATTTGGAATTTGCCTTGTCAAAACATTGAAATCCCAATGGTCCTAGTTTTTTGGAGAAGGCATCGAAAAATGCCTCTTCGAAGTTTAAGCTGCCTCCAAATACACCATTCTTTGCTTGTTCGAAGACTGCGAGGATGGCTTCATTTATTGCGTCAGAAGTCAAGACGGCTGTTTTTGTGGTCATAACTTTTGTGTTATGGTATGCTGATGTGAAGGTCTTAATTTTGTTTGCCCTCACATTCATTTGTGACCCGATAGGCGTGATTGCTTCTCTAAGTTACGCCCGAAGTTTATCATAAACTTCGATTTCGGTCAACATTATTCGGGACATATTTTTTCGTATAGCGTCAACGTGTGGTGGCGGTCGGTAATCCGCTTCTCTGCAATATCAAAATATTTTTTGCTAAGTTCCATCCCAACAAAATTTCTTCCGCAATTTACAGCCGCAACTCCTGTGGTTCCCGACCCCATAGTGCAATCTAACACCGTATCACCTTTGTTACTGTAAGAGTTTATCAACCACTCCATCAGTGCGACTGGTTTCTGTGTTGGGTGAAGCCCACGCTCCTGTTGAAACCGTAATACCGAGCCGGGAAAGCGAGTGCCTTGGTTGTCAATCGGTGTTTTCTTCTTTTGGGAAATGCCACCCGCTTCACCACCACTCCTTTTCGTATCCCATTTATATTTTTTCTGTCCAGTAATCATTTGCGGGTTATAAGTGGCCTTTCCTTTGGAAAATACGAGTATATTCTCGTGCTTTTTCATCGGCATATGTTTTGCTTGGAAGGGATTTGTTCCGTTCGGCTTCTCCCATATCAATTCATATTTTAACATTTTCGGCTTTGATGCCGCAAGAAACCACGTAAATGGTTGTTGGCAAGTAAAAACATAGACGGCATTTGGTTTTCCTACCCGCAATAACTGTTCCCATAGTTTATCGAGGGGAATAACACTGTCCCACTTACATGCAGTAGTCCCGTATGGCAAATCAGTCGCCACTAAATCTATCGAAGCATCTGCCAATTTCGTCAATGCCTCCAAACAGTTTGAGTTGTATAATTCGATATTGACCATTTGTTTCTTTCCTTTTATGGTCGTAACTATACCACGAAAGGCTTTTCGTAGCAATTTTTTATATGACTGATTCTGCGGCGAGAGTTTACCGCCGTATTTTTCGACGATTTTCAATATTCTCGTCCACTCGTCAATATAATGTATGGCATGTTTCATTGTGCCTACATTATACGTGAGTTTTATAAAAAGTCAACCGTTTATTTTTTGGCAAATCAAAACTCCACAAGTTGCTTTCTGTAAGCATCATACCTCCAAAACTCACAGTTCAGGTGTTCCCGGATTTGCTCCATTCTCACACGGTCCTTTTCACGAAGATGACCGTGGCGATAGTGCCGTGGTTCGTCGTATTCCACCACGATATTGTGGTTTGGCTCGTAATAATCCACGAAATACCCAAGGTGGGACACGAAATGCTGACGGTTCCCAAACCACCCTCGTTCCCGTTCGAGTTGGTCGAAATAGGCTTTTTCGCCTGCTCCAATACTCGCCATTCTCCCATGACTCCAATACATCCGCAACACTTTTTTGCACATTGCTACTCGCATTTTACGACGGGCTTCTTCGGAGTGGCGTTTTCCATAAAATGGGTTGAGTTCGTCATACCGATGAACACCATACATTGGATTGCCCGCTTCTGTTATTTTTTGCCTATGTTGGGCGGTATGCGGATGCCCCGGCTTTCCTTTATGAGCGACTGATAGTTTACGTTTCGTTTCTTCCGACATTTTCTTGCCGAGTTGTTTACATCTCTTACAACTGCTATTCGCTTTCAGAGCGGTGTAATAACTATCTTTACGTTTATATTCGAGTTCCTTATTACAAATTGGGCAATTTCTAACATATTTGTCCATAATTGGATTGGACAGTTTGCCACACGAAGAACATTTGGTATTATACTTTTCGGCCTGCTGAAATGCCCATTTCTTTTTATAATGAAGTTCCTTGCTACAGGTTGGGCATTTTCGTTTCCATCCACCGTCGGGAATAGGGAGTTTCTTCCTATGCGGAGCACACGCAGAACAAACCCATTTCTCCTTGATGGATTTGTTCCAAGTTTGACCCGATAAATAGGATAACTCCGTTCCGCATTTTGGACATGGTTTCTTCCAACCTCCAATGGGAATAGGTGTTCGTCGCTTTAGTCCTCTACACGCAACACAAGTCGAATTTGATTTGATTGACTCATGTAATCCCCGAACATCGTTATAAGTCAATTCTTTGCCACACATAGGACATGGTTTTGTCCAACCTGTGGCGGGCATTGGAATACTATTCTTAAGTCCCCGACATTTCGAACATATGGTATTTGTTTTCAATGCCCGTCTCAATTCGTGGATACTACTATAGACTAATTCTTTGTTACACGTCGGGCATTGCTTTGCCCACTTTGGTATAGTATTTTCGCATTCTGGCTTTGTTGATGCGGTCTTTGTGACGAAGATAATATTCTCGCCTCCATCGTCGCTGTGCTTCAAGTTGTTCATCGTCTGTCCTGTATTTTTTATGTCGTCCCATATTGGACTCCTTTCTATAAATATATGGCTCCTACCAAAAAACTCCTACAAAATGAAAATATTTTCAAGGATAAACTACCTTGGCAAATCCTCCATTATGAGTAATTTCTATGGTTTTATCCACAAAATCTTTAACGGCGTCATTATGTGTAATGACAAAAATTGTGTCATAATAATTTTTTAACACCGAAAACAGAGTTGCCATTGAAGATAAATTATCAGGGTCGAGAGTAGAAAAACCTTCATCTATCGCAAGAAATCCACAGCGGGGCAGCGTAGAATTTTCCGTCAGAGAAAATCTAATAGCTATGGACGACACAAATCTCTCGAACCCAGAAGCCAACTCAATCGGCCAACGCCCTTTATCTTGATACATAATATAGGGAATAACATTCTTACCATCAGTCTCAAACTGAATAGTATAATCCACGACCTGACTCAAAATCGAATTAACTTCTTTTTCGATGGATGGTACCACGTTCGAAATCACTTGGAAAGGTATTCCGTCCCTGCTTACAGCTAACAAATAGTTCTTGTAGTTATCGAGTTCCTCTTCCATTGCCGTAACCTCGGCAAGAGTTTGAGTAAGCTTCTGAATGGCCGCTTTGAATGTTTCACGCCTGCCTGAGATTTCCATCAGAATTTGATGCTGTTTCTGAAACGCCACGTCAAGTTTCGTCAGGGTCAGACGGAAGGCGTTGATTTTGGCTTGGACTTTGGTATTGTTTTCCACGGCCACTTCATTGCGGTGATAGATTTCGATTTGTTGAATGACTGTCTTGGTCGCAGCATCCAAGCGTTCGAGTTCGTTGGTCGCAATAATGATGGATTTGCTCGCCGTGGCGCATTTGTCTTTGACTGTCCCACGGTCAGTGAGAAGCTTGGTGTAAGTCTCATAGGTGTTCTCAACCCACTTGATTGCCTCCAATTGTTTTCGCAGACCATCCAACTCCGTCATCATAGCCGTGGTCTCAACCTTGTCCTCGGCCAACTCCTTTTTGGCTTTGGTGGCATCTTTGACAAACGAGTTGTTGGTGCAGAATTTACAGTTTGGATCATATTCATGCTTATCCAGCCGAGCGACTTTTTCCAACTTTCCTTTTATCTCCACTTTCTTGAGGTCAATTTTTTGCTTGAGAGCAACAATCATATCAGTCATTTTTTTGAAAGATTTATGCTCCTCCACAAAATTGGATTTCTCAATCTCTTCAATTTTCTTGTTGATTTCGACGAGAGTTTTTTCTTGGACACTCAGTATTTCTCGGGCATCCGAAATGGTTTTGCGTTTTGATAAAAGAGTTTCTTCGGCAGTTTTTTTGCGACTTTCTAACAGCGTCAAATCAGTCGGGACACTTGTATCCAATTTGATAAGATTGCTCGTTTCAAGCACGATTTGCTCATTCACGTCCGCAATCTGCTTCTTCAAACTATCCGCATCTGTATTAGCCGATGCAAACATTGTTTCAATGTTTCTCAGTGCCGATTCGTTTTGTTGAATTTCGAGTTGATAATTCTTATCCTTGTGTGCTTTGAGTAACGTGGTAAGTTCCTTGTTTCGTTCGCCCGCAGCTTCGTGTAGTCGGTCAAATACATTAAGGCCAATATATTGGACCAGCAAATCTTTGCGTTCACTATTGCCCATGTCAATGAATGATGTCAAATTTTTCGCAGTTTGAAATGATGCTGCGGTTATGATGAAATCTTCATATGTTCCGATGTAATCCCGGATAATGTCGTTGGTATTCCTACGGGCGTTTCCGTGAAGTTCTTTTTTGACTCCATTCGTCATTTGCCAGAATGAAACATCAACTTTGACATTTCCTGTGCGGCCAGTATTGCCTTCCCGTTCAATGAAGTATCTCACACCAGAAATTTCAAATTCAAACTTACAGCGGAATGATGTTTTTTGAACGTTTAAGACATGCAATCCTTTATAGCCACGGTCGAATTTATCAAATAAACAAAATATAATGGATGATAAAATAGCCGATTTTCCCGATGCATTGGGACCAAAAATTCCATAGACGCCATCCATCTGTGTGAAATCAATGATATTACCCTCGCCATAGGTAAACATATTGTCCCATTCAAACTTGATGGGTCTCCATTTCAGATTGCGGGCGAAATCATCCCGTTTGATTAAGGCATTTGTTGCCTTGTTAATTTTCAAAATCTCTTCGATTTTTGTCGGAGAATTGATTTCCGCCTTTTTGATAAGAAACTCGGTCAGTAATTTCTCCTGATAATCAACACTCGTCAAGTCAGAAAGGACAATATCTTTACACAGAGAAATGACATCCTTCTTGTCTTGCTCTTGGTCCATTCTAAGGTAAGCCGTTTCAACCACCATTGTCTTCATTTTGATGTCGGCGACAACCTGTTTGATTTCGGGTGCTATGCTATCATAGCTTCGCACACGAAGACGAGTCATCTTCGGCAAGGCCGTGAGGTCAGTTGTCAATTTACCATTGTGGACTTCTACTGTGAAATAACCATACTCATTTCCCAACTCGATAAACTTGTAAGTCCGAGTTGCCAAATCCCACAGCGAATACCCATGCCCCGTAAGACTTTCTCCGTGATTCTGTTGTATCATACTACCGACATAATGAATGCATGGCTTATTTCGGTCGGGGTCATAGTCCTGCATATCCTGCCGCTTGTGAATGTCTCCAAGCATAACAATGTCGTTATTGTCAAACAGAGGCGGCATTATTGACGGGTTACTGATGGCATATCCCGTATCCAATGCCGCACGGTCCATCGGGCCGTGGAATAGGGCAATGATATGCTCATATTGGTTGCGATACACGGCTGGAATGTCCTTTCCGAGGATATAATGCTCAGAAGCGTCAAACACGCACATGTTATTCCACAGGATGTTCCCTGTGGCATATAGCCCCGTGGTCTTGAGATAATACAGATTAGAGTGGTTTAATGCATCCACGATGGGCGTCAGGCTGTCCAAACGGCTTTTGTTGGACAAAGTAGCGTCGTGGTTTCCTGCCACAAGGATAAGGGGTCTGAGGTCGGCAATGGCCTTGAACAAATCTGATGCCATTTGGACACATTCTGGCGAAAGGTCACTTTTTGAATGAAATACATCCCCAACAAGAGCTATCGCAGTCGTTTCGGGAGTTTTCTTTATTTCCTCATACAATTCGGCAAATACAGTCTTGTATTCATCATGGCGTTTATTCAGCCGAATGTGAATGTCGGCGATTTGAAGAACGTGTGTGAATTTTAGGATGTTGGTTTTTAATATTGTAATCATATGCTTAGTAAAGTGATTGACGCCAGACCTAGAATAAGTCCGATTGTTTGTGTAATTGTTATCGGCTCCTTGAAAATAATAATCCCGAGAAATAATGTGATAATCACATATCCCAAATTCCAAATCGTTCCTAAAATAGTAAGCGAATTCATTTTAGAAATCGCAGGTAAGAAACAAAGTGCGTTTATGGTGTATCCTATCATGCAATATATTCCATAGTGATATGCTGATGTATTTGCATACATTTTACTATTATACTCTCCGATGGAGTAAAATATCATTGCTATAAAAATCCACACCACAATGGTCATAACTGTAATTTGTATCTCAAAAGGTCGGTCTCATCGAATCCTTTGGCATTTCGGATGAGTGTATGGGTCTGTTCAAATCCAAGCTTGGATGGGTCTTTTCCAGATAGTGTGACAATGGCAATTTCTTCGAGCGATGGCACCTGTCGTTTTAGTCGCTCATACGCTTTGATTGAATCTTTTTCCGCATCCAAATCCAAAACCAAGTTTACCCGTTTGACATGATACTCATTCATCCTAGTCAATAACGCTGGCTGTGGAAATTTCCCAAACAACGGGATGGCATTATTGCGAATAGCAATTGCGTCAAATACTCCTTCACACAAATTGAGTGGATAATCATAATTGACGAAACTCTCAAACCCAATCACATTCATGGGAATATCGGGCTTCTTGTGCGGGATTCCGGGGTCATCTGTATAATAACGTCGGCCCATGAAAAAGTTCAATGTTCCCTTGGCATCGTATGACGGAACGATGATATGATGTTCGTATTCCCCAGATTCACAATAGCCAATATTATATCGAAGAATGTCTTCCCGAGTGATGCCTCTGCGTTTTAGGTAAATCAATGCATTCTTGTATTCGGGCGATTTTTTTGGTTTGTGCATCGGATGAAACTCATTTGGAAGATGGACGAACGAAACATCGGTCTTGGCATAACGAGCCAGTCGAATATCGCCTGTTAGTTTAAGAATAGCATCCCGATAATGGGGCGGGGCTTGAAGTTTATAAAGTAAACTGCCGAATGACCCACCCTTCGTATCGCAACGCCAGCAATGGTAATTCCCGATTCTGGCTCCGCCGACGGCGATTTCCAACTTGTTGGTTACGAGATTTTTATCTACGCAGAATGGACAGTGATATGTTGCCTGCACGCCATTTTTTCGAACATACGCTTTCTGACCAAGTAGTTGGTCGAAGATAGCAACGAGTTCTGATTGTAATAGCATTCCCAAAGTCTATCGGATTTCAAGGGAAACCTCAACTTATTTTAATTTTCAAGCGTTTCGTCCAATCGAACCTTGGCAACGCCGAGGTCAATCTCATACCATTCATTCTTTTGACGCTTGGCAAAATAGTGCATCATTTCCTTTATTTTCTTTTCGGCGGAGTAGCAATCGGGGTGAGAAATATAATATTCGACTTTGTAGGCTCGTTGGGGGTCGGAAGTCTGATACGTGTGAAGCCTAGACTTAATGTCCTCAGTAACACCAACCTTAAGCCACCCGGGATGGGAGGGGTTGGAAATTATGTAAACATATCCTGACTTCATCCTAAACTACCAGTAAACAAATACCTTGGAACATTTGGGTCTGCCTCCAAACATGATAGACAAACATTTTTTTCTCCGGGTCGTCCATATTTCCCCCAACTTCCATTCGGAGTTACATCATGACCAGCATAATGTGTATAGTTAAACGGAATGTCGTATTGGATTTTTTGGTGACATCTGTCACAGGTGTAACTTATTGTTATCATTCTTGAAGATATAACTTTTTGTATCCGGGGTCTGTGTGCATACAATCATCACAAACGTATTCTTCATCATCCCTTTGGTATTCGTTCCAACTGCTTCCCTCGGCGACGATGTAATAACCACTCGTCGTAATTGCCCCCGTGGTAGGGCAGCGGTCAATCATTCCTTCAATTTCTGAACCGCACCTATCACACGTTATTTTGATTGTTTTCATATTATGCCATAGCCATTACCATCGCATCATACATATCAGCACACTTCACGTCTATGTTACCGATTTTATTTATTTTGTCAAATTTTTTTAAGTCCATTCGTATAGAAAGCTGTTGCTTAACATATTCTTTTGGGTCAATGCCTTTGACACGACATTTTCCAAAAACTTTTTTGCGGGCAGTAGTAACACTGAGAAGGTTGACTGGAATTTTCCAGTGCTCGGATATGATATACTCGAACACTGCATTGAACCTTGCCAGCATAATTATAACTTGTTGACGGGTTCGACCGCCCATAAATCCTGACAAAGCAGCCTCAAGATTTATTTGGGTTGTAAGCACCATGTTGGGATTGTCTTTCAGAATGGAAATAACGTGTAACGCCTTTTCCTTGTTGGTTGGGAACTTGGAGATGTCAATAAAACCAGCATCCACAATCTCGGTTCCATTCCAGAAAGCCCACCCACAGCATGTTGTTGAAGCGTCGAATCCTAAAACCATATGATTAGAAGTTTGCTAAAGCTGACAGACTACCCGTTCCACAATAAGAAGCACTGACCGCTTGCACTCCCCATGAAGCATTAGGTTGGTATGCATTGACGCAATATGAAGCGGTTGCCCATGATGAAACATACGCACTGTTGGATGCAATGAAAGAATTTTTCCATGACCACTTATTTCGGATGTAAGCGTCAAACTCATTGCTTTCAAGTTCAATTTCGGGTTCAACACACAGTTCCAAGCGGCGAATGGTTCCGAGGTAATCGTCGCCGTGGTCTTCAGGATAAGCCCCACGCCAATAGTTGAAGCCCTTATCTCGGGTTCGGTTCTTGACTTTTTCAAGGTCATCTTTGACTTGGGATTTTATGGCTTTTACGTAAGCCTTATGCTCTTTTCGAAGTTTTTTGAGTTGAGCCTTGTGGTTTTTGATGACGTTTTCGACTGTATCCTTCTCGTATTTCTTCAAATACGCTTCCGCATCAATCCAGTAACCTTCGATAGCTGTTTTAAGGATGCTATCATGTTTTTCCTTGTTCTCTTGCACGATTTTGAGAACGTCCTTGCGTGCAACTTTTATTTGTTGTAGTGACATATTCTTGTTACTTCCTTATCCATAACAGGTTTTTGTTGTTTGACGTATTAAAGCAGAAACCCTCTGCTGTCGTCCAAAATACATAGAGACAGCAGAGGGTTTCTCGGGGAAAAATGTTTATTTTTTATCCTTTATATTTTCTGGTATCAAGACCTTTAATATACAAAGAAAGCGAACTATTTCCTGCTTGCACATCTTTCAACTGTGAGATTTGAGGAAGGGGTTTGACCAAAAATCCATTGGGGGATTGGAAATTCATGCCATTTTGGCTAGTAGCGTCAATTGTCTGACCTTGCTTTGGAACAGTTCCCGGAGAGCCGAGAACGGCTTTAACGTCGAACGCCTCACCTGCTCGCTGCGTTGCATAACGCTGGTCTAGGGTGGTCGTCAATGATGGTCTTGATGTTGGAGTTGGCATAGTTTATCCTTTTGTATAAATATCTCTTAGAAGTCCATTTTGACTACAAAGTTGATAGGAAGTTCAGGGGAAATCTTGATTGGAGTTCCAAGTTTTGCAAAAGCGACAAGTTCTAATCCGTCATAAAGACCTATCGCCGTGGCCATTGGAGCCAAGTAAGACCCCGTTTTATCAAATGTTGTTAGGCGGTCATAATCCAAAAAGTGACTTTTAATCATTGGTACTTCATATTTTCCCGTCAATCCATTCATATAATCCATAACATCACTGAATAATTGTCGGCGACAAGATGGTGTGATATACAACGAATAATTCCCCTGAGTTAATCGGTTGGAAAAATATTTCCACATGATATTCATATCACGAATATCAATTCGATAATCTTGATTTAGGTCGAGAATCGTTTGCATTTGGGTATCTGTGGTTTCCCATTGCAAAAGTTTTTCGGCAAATAAATATGGGGTAGTGCTATCGTTTATATTGGCCTGATAGTAGTTCAATAAACTTATTTCGTCATCAGACTTAACAATAGACGAACTCCAATCGGTTGACACGGGCAATCCGAGGATTGATGTGTTTTTATATTGCATGTATCGCAGTATAATATCGGCGTCTTGGAAGTCAAATTTTCCGTTTCCATTAATGTCGAAAGTAGATGTAGATTTAACGACAGCAGTCGGGTTTGTACTGACGTTGAATTCTCCGGGGTCAACGGAGCAGATAATTTGCTTTTCGTAAATGGTGTGATGGCTCTTAAATTCGAGGTCGTATTCATACGTGTAAGTGTTAAGCGGATTGTAAAACAGGCCATCAAACGCTGACCCCGAGGTCATAATGATTATTTTACCATTTCGGTAAAATACATTCCCGACGTGGAATTGGTCGTGCAACGTATTCAAATTATAAATATATGCCTTGCCGGTTAAATCATCGAGAGTTGTTCCCGAACTTTGAGTTACTGGTGTATTGATATTTCGATTTGTATCGAGTAATAACATTGGAGCACCAACTACCATAGAATTATCGGCAATAGCAGCATCAAACCCATAATCCCGATATGGACTCAAAAATTTCTTTTTTCGTTGATAAACATTGGTTATGCTCCACTCCCCAGACCCAGTGTTTTTTTGAAGCAACATTACTTGTCCATTAACGATAGACTGTAAATCCGCATTACAATAATGTGATTGATTAAGCGTTCCTTCGATATAGCACGAATTCATCGTGTTTATATTTACTTTTGGAATTCCCGCCACAGCGTTGTCCCCGAAAATATCAACGGACCAACCCATTACATTATTATACAATGTTGAAGGAGTCCCGTAGGTTTTTAGAGCTTGTATCCATCCTGAGCCAGTAACACATCGCTCAAAAATATAGGTCGAGCCTTGTTGATATAAAGATGACCCGGGGTATTCATAAAACGCACGGTCATATGGCTCTCCAATAATCACTGCATCACCATAACATCCAACAGAATACCCGAACCAATTGGCTGTATTCATTGTGATGTTGTTTGGCTGTGGATAATAATCGGGATTAAATGTCATCGGATAAATGCTCATATCCGGTTGAAACGCATGAGTTTGAACCCATGAACCCGTCACGTATTCAAAATAATAAGCTTCGGAAACCATTGGGTTTCCACACCCAATTACAAGACTATAACTGTGAGGGCCATCGTATTTATTCAGTTTCAAACTATATCCGAATTGAGATTCGGGTATAAGAGATGGAGTTGGTATTGTCTGAAACAAAGACCAAGAATAATTGTTTCCTACGGTCTGATTTTTATAAATGTAAACAAGTCCATTTGACCCACTATGTAATGGTGCTCCGACAGCAATCCAATCCTTATTGATTGATACCGAAGTTCCAAATGACCCCGTAACGCCTATGTTTGTTCCAAATGCGGGGTCATCAATTATAAATGCCGCAGCACTTGAACTTTGAGCAGTCCACGTAAAGTTAGACAAATCATAGATTTCCACCATTGACCAAGATGCAGTGATAAAACTCGCATCGGTATAAATAGCTTCCGTCGAATATGGACATCCTACCATAAGATATGTGTTGTACATGTCCAAGGATGTCCCGAACCCATTTTCAATGGATGCAGTATAATCGTTTTTATCTATGTAGATGCTATATTCGGAATAACTGGACAGAGAAGAACTTTCGGCTCCGATTGGAGTTGATGCCGAGGGATTGTTGTTTGCCTCGGTCGTCATGTAATCATCAAGGTCTCGCCACGATTGATGAAGAGTTCCTAAATAATCGTGTTGGTCCGTAGATTTGTTATAGAGAAAAATATCTACTGCTCCCGTATGAAAGCTGCTCGTGGCAGAATCATATCTTAGGAAATCGGGATTTGCCACCGCAACATAATTTCCATAAGTTGCCACGGCATATCCATAATTTTCATTTTTTACAGGGACATACATATTTTATTGGAGAACTCTGCTCCATGACCATCTCCATCCAAGAGTTAATGTTTGAAGATTTGTTTTTGTTTGTGGTTGGTCAAATACGAACACCATAGCTTGAGCAATAGATTGCCACGGGGGAATCCAAGTTTGAGTGAACGGATTATATCCATACATTCCAAACCCAATACTGTTTATATTCGAGGATGTTGCTTGATAAATAGTTAAATAAGCGTTTCGTGTAAGGGTATAAGTTCCGGGAACATAATATGTTGTCATCCCCGTGTATCCGTAATCTCCGGGTCGGTCTATTGCAGTCCCATAACCAATAGACCCCGTAACAACAGACGCCGATACATCTGATGCGAAAATACAGAATGGAATTGGGCTATTACCGGGCATATGTTGCCCGGATGGGTCTAGTGCCCACAATCCATAAGGACCATTTCCGGCAGAATTTCCGTTACTATCTACTGTCGGCGGAAGAAAACTCTGAATAGATTCTGTTCCAGAAGTTGTCGTTGACGGGGCGACTGGCCATCCAGAAATGTTTATTGTTTTATAAACCGGACCATTATAATTGTATGCAACAACCAAATCATACGTCAATCTGAGTTGTTGTGCAGGAGAAAGACTAACTGTTTGTGGAAGAACTATTCGGCTAAACACTGCTCCATTAGGATTTGAATCCCAACTACATCCAACCTCTGCATATGATTGCGTTTGGGTTTCCACCGCAAAGTTGTAAGTTCTCCGCATTGTTACGACACTTGCGCTTATTACTGTTCCACAATTCCAAGAACTTGTATTTACAAAACCCGGATAATAATTGTTGGTCCGTTGGCTTTCTCCTTGAAGGTTTGTCTGTGATGTTTTCCATATGGTGAATGTTTTTGGTGAAGTATATGTTTGTCCACTTCCACTAACATACAAAATACTTCCACTTGTCCATACTACCATTGACTGACTAAAATCTTGGTCAACAATCAAATCACCAGCTTGAACAATGGAATTGTATGAACGAGTTCCATTTGTGTCCAATGATTGAGTGAATGATGTCCAATAAGAATAATCGTTCAATCCGATGTAATTTCCGGATTGAGTAATTGCTTGTGTGCTACTTGTTATATAATTTGGTCGGGAACCGGTTCCACATACCGCATATGCGGAAACGTTTGCCAAATTATTATATGCAATACCATCCATTCCTGTATTAAGAATAAGATTTTTATGCCAGCCATAATCGGATATGACTTCGTTAGTGCGAGAATCTATTACTCGAACGCAATAACGACCGGAAATCCCCATTCCTATTCCGCCTTGATAATCCATGTTGTATTTTTTACTCATAATCTTATCCTAATATTCTTCCCCACGAATGTCTAAACGTCAGGGATATGGTTTGTGTATTCAATAAAGTTTGTGGTTGATCGAATACGAAGCAATGCGCTTGCTGGTCTGCCCCATATGGATATTTTCCTCCGCCTAATACACCAAAGCCAATACTTCTTATTGTATTCGAACTAAATCCCGATGTAGTCGTTCCTGTTTTGTCACAGTAATAACTTCCGTTTGTATAAGCCGCCTTAGACATTTGATTGCTATAAATTGCCGTAGTAGAACGGTCAACCGCACTTCCGAAACTGGAAAGCGGACTTGAATTTGTTGATACGAATATTGACGCATAATATCCACTGATATTGGTATAATATGGGTCTAACGCAGCAAATGTATTTTGTGAAACTCCATTCGTGTCAATATAAGAACACATTAATTGTTGGACCGATTGTGTTCCACTGGTCGTTGTCGAAGGTCCAACTGGCCATCCTCCGATTGCTGCCGATGCATAAATAGAGCCGGTCGGAACGAAGGATGTTACTAAAATATATGATATTCTCAATTTAAAGCCAGCAGTTACCGTGACGGGCGAGGGTGCTAAAAACCTACTAAAAATAGTAGTCTGCCCAGTGTTTGCCCACCCAATTCCAAATTCAGTAAATGTTTGTGTAGTTATTAATGGAGCAAAATCATATGTCCGTTGATGTTTTGCTATACCCCCCGAAAATATTGTTCCGCAATTTCCTGCTCCGACAATATATTGAGTATTAGTAATGCCGGGACCGGCACGAAACAACTCGGATTGCAGTCCAACTTGAGATGTTTTATAAACTGCAAACGTTTGTGGACCAAACGTATAAGATGGAGTAACTGTTAGATTAAATCCATCATTATGCACGGTGGATACAATAAGTTGTTGTCCATTTGAGCACGAAATCATATCACCTGCTTCGATCAAATGTGGATACACGTCAAACGAAGATGTAAAATCCGTGATTGATATTCCGGGAGTGCTTAAATACACAATATTTCCCGACTGAGAAATTTGAGCGGTTCCATCATATTGATTTGTTGGACGAGTTCCATTTCCACATGCAGCATAAGTCATTTGGTCAGTAATTGACATATTATACAAGTTATCCATTCCTTGATTCAGAATAAGATTACTGCCTTCGTGTTTCCACTCGCACTCTCCTGTCGTAGGATTTACTATTCCTAGTTTATAATATCCTTGCAATGTGCTACAAATTTGTTGGTTGTTATTCATAATTCCATCCTATACATAGTTTCATACAACATTTCCTGACAATAAGCTTACGACAAACATCGTAGTTGGGTCTGAAATATTAATTGGAACAACTACGGTTTGAAGTGACCCACTTTCAAAAGCTATCGAAACAGATGATGTATCGCTGCCTCCGTAAACTGGAACCAATACGTTGGTTACATATCCACTGTCGAATGTCATTGAAACCGATGCGGTTTCATTCCCACCATAAATTGGAACCACGGCATTGAAAATATATCCGCTATCAAACGTTGTAGATACCGATGCGGTTTCATTGGCGTTAGATAGCAACGTCGTGTTTCTAACTTGACCACTCAAGAATAATGTATTTATAACTGGTTGCGTTCCTTCGGAATATGGCAATTGCGTCATTGGGCTTCCAAACAATAATGGAGTTACCAACGACATTGTATCCGCCATACTTCGTGAGAATGTATTATCCCAGATAATTAACGAAGCTGTTTTACTAGTTGATGTTCCACCGTCATCCGATACTGTCGCCGAAATATTTCCCGAATCACTAAATTGAAGAGCATTAATTTGGAGAAGTGCCCCCGACAGCGAAGAATTAAGAACATAACTTCCAGTTATACGGTCATTATCTGCAAGGGGAGTTCCATTTAAATACCATTGATACGTTAATGGATTTCCACCACCACTTGCGCTTACCACAAACGATGCACTGAATGATGCCGTAATTGATGAGTTTCCATCCGCAAAGCTGGTGGTGCTTTCACTCGGATGAGGCAACGACCAGAAAATCGAATCCAATGTAGTCCAATCCGATTGTGGAGATGGATTCAGTGTAATTTTCGGTGGATATAGATAAATATGTGCGATGGAACTCGTCTCGCTCAATGTGTGTTGGTTACGAGCCGTTATATAATATGAAGTTCCTACGTCCGATTTTACAATATTAGCAATATAAAGCGTAGGACTATTACTCCCAGAAAACCGCCCTCCATCAATCAATGCATATGAATTGCTAATACTTCCCGAGAACCATTGTAAATTGACTGGCCCCGGAATAGCACTGGAACTAACACTAAAAGTTACATTTGAATGTGGGTCTCCATAGACATCCGTCGGGTTTGTAACAAATACCGATTCATATATCGGACGAATATAGCTCCACGTAAAGTTTGAAGTTATTGGTGTAATTTTTGGTTTCACCAATGGAGCGATTGGAATTTTATGCCATTTTCCACTTCCCCACATGCAGAAATATTCTGCATTAAATGAAATCATTCCCCATCTTCCATAATTATCTGTGCTACGAGGGAACGTCGTCAATTTTGTATTTCTTATATTTATTGGTGGATCATTACTATAAATTTGACGATGAGTTTTTATTACTGGCGATGGCATTCTTAACCACACATTATTCACAACAATATAAAAATATTGGTTGTCTGTGCAAATATCGCCATCATTCGACGGTAAGGGAAAATTGAAATCTAAAATGGTTGCTTTATACAATGGAAATCTGCGCCAGCCATTATATTTCACATAAAAGTATTGACTATCGAACGCAACATTGCCTGACGATTGTGACGTAAATTCAATCGGAATATTGGTTACCGATGGTGGAATTGATTTTGATGCTGGCATTTTTGTGTGCTGCCACAGGTTAAAGTAAAGTTATATGCAATGATTCATTCCCAAGAGTTCCAGATACCGATAAAGCATAATATCTTTGAGAATCTGCATTGTATAAGACAGTATATGATGAGGTCATAGCAAATGAACTCACCCCGGCATATGATGAAGTCGTCGCATATTGAATGTTTAGGTTGTTCACTCCTACACAAACAACATTGTTGGTCGAATCGGTCATTAAAACCGATTGTGGGGTCACAATAAGAGGATATTCTTCGAATTCCGTGTTTCCAGAAGTTCGCCGAACAAGGGCAATGTCTTGGTCTTTTTGATATAAGTTATTCATAATATATTATGTGTTATTACAATTCTATTTTGCTACGAATATTTCGGGCATACATTACTCGACGTTCCTTCCAAAATAGTCTGTGGATTAGACCCTGATGGCCATGTTCTTACTTCTTGAACTTTGGAAAATAAATTAAACCCTGCTACCAAGTTTTGATACCCATCATCGAAAACACTCACATTATCATCTAACAACGTATCGTAAAACCGAATGCTTTTCGGTTCGATTTTGTCTCCGAATTGAAGCGGCGTAAGAGAAAACATTCGAAACCGGTCTGCAATGTTTCGAAGGGTTTTACTGAGGGCAAAATCAATATGCTCAACGCCAAAAATTTCAGTTGGATTGTGATATGTGTTATAGAACGCATTTTTTGTCGTTCTATGAACCAGACTCTTGTAGGAGCCATCCAAATTTCGTTCCGAGGATGAACTATTAAATGTCCCCGTGTCCAAAACACCCTCCTGATAAGCTATGGCATCCGCTTCTTGTTGTTCAAGGGCAATATTACAATCGGAATTAAGAACCGGACTTCCAAAATTATAATCTACATAATCGAGAGAGATGGCAGTAACTCCATCGTCCTCCAAAACGACAACATCAGAATTTTGTGTATTTGATAAAACATGAGCTTTGGCCGCAATAAACGGCGAAATCAGAATATTCTGGGGATTGATGTGTTTTATCATTCATTCAGGGCCAATTAGAAATCAAGCCGCACTTTAATCAATAACTCTTGGTCAAATGATTTAACTGCTGGTCTGCTCAACTTAGCTACTGCAACCAAGTTATTGCCGTCATCATATAATCCGACGGTTGTAATATAAGTTTTTGGGTCAGTAATAAAGTCTGAATTGTATATTTGTCCCTTCGGATGAACTCCGTCAGTTCCATCCCATACATACGTTGGGTTGTTACTGTAATTGAAGTCACGGTTCATGACCCGAACAAAATAATGACGGGCAGGCACATATTCTGATTTACGAACATTCATTTGTGTTCCAACCGCTGTGTTCATGGACTGGAACAATGTCATGTGATTGTATGTATATTGAATATCACTTGGCATCAATGACCCCGAGGTATATGGCCATCTACCATCTGGCAAAGGTCCGCCACCATTATTAAATCCAGCACCAGATATGGTATTGATTCCTAATTTGTTAGCAAGCAATGCAGCATTGAGAATGACAATTCCGGTCTGTGGATAAAACAAACCAATTCCTTCATATGTCGGACTTGTGAATGGACTAGAAATACTTCCGCTTACAATTTGATACACATATTGATTTTGTGTTGAGTAAATGGAGTCGTCAATGAACGTGAAAACGCCGTTCGACCCGCTGAAGTTCAATTGGAGAAGACCTTCATCAATTCGGTCTTTCATTTTATAAGCCGAAAAGTTTATGGCCCAAATATCTTGTGCCGTGGCCGTGGTGCTGGCACTTATCATGGAAAACATTCCATTTGACGTGGCATTCACATCAGAGTTTGACAGCAAAATGTTTTTATATTGGGTATAAATAGCCTTGGTAGGCGAGGCTTCAATGCTGGATGATTCAGTTGCAAATGACCCGCTGCCGATGTCGCCATAAAAGTTTCCATACGCAATGGAAAAATACGGGTCATAATTGACATATGATGATTGGTCCGGGAATACATTCAGATAATACATCGTATAACGAACATCATAATAGGATGTGCCATACGAAGGTGTTCCGGTTGACCCCGTGAGACGATTAAAATCGTTCGTGAAATTTCCTTGGTCCCAATTAGGTGAGCCATCGGGCCAAAATCCACTGGCAACTCGGGTAACACGTCCTGCTACAATGTCTTGATTCGGATCGAATGTATTGAATATCATAAAATATTATTGAGAAGTTGGGGGAGGAACCGTGACCGTAACTTCGATTGAAGTGCTTCCACCCGATTCATTGCCGATGATGGTAAGGTTGGTCGTCGTTGTCTTGTTCAAACCGCTATTTGGGACAAATCGGAAGCTATTTCCTACAACAACCTGAGCACTTGCGATGTTAATGTCACCCGCAAATGTTGGCACGGTGTTTGATACAGAATTTACAGCATTGGTTTGTTGCACAATCAAAATTCCCACATTTTTATTGCCGAGAATAGCCGTATATCCCGCCTGCAAATTATATGCCGGATTGGTTGAAGGATTGATAACAATGTCGCCCGTGTAAGTTGATGTTATCAAAATCTTGTCTTGGGAAATACTAATTACTGGGATTGATGTTACCCCCTGATTGAGGGTGACAAGTTTATACTTCATAACTTGGGTCTCGTCAGTAAGAGGCTCAAACACGGGAGTATTACGAAGAGCAATGTCATAAAATGCACTTCCTTGGGGATGATTTGGTTGATAAAGAGTGTAATCAATTTCATCGTCGGCCAAGGCGAACGACGTAATATTCAAATTGCCATTTTGTGCCAGAAGTTGGCGACCCTTTTGGGTCAAAATCGCATCAATAGTGATGGTTTGGTTGTCAATATATGCCATATTTTTATAAGAAGGGTTCTAATCTATAAGTATCAGCTAACATTTGATTTTTAGTGGTAAATTACGTTATCCGATTGAATAAGGTCAATGTTCGTGACTTGCGTTGATTGTATTGGGTCACTTCCATCGCCCAATCCATCCAATCCGATGGTAGTTGCTGACGTTTGCATTCCTTTTCTATATAGCGTAGATGTAACTGTTCTACCAATCATTACGTTTCCTGTCAATCCATAACTCATAAATCTTTCAAGAGCAAACTTGTTCCGCTTATGAGTATAATGGTTCCGAGGGTATCCACGAACAATTTCAAAATATGTTCCGTCATCACGATAAATAGGCGTCTGCATTGACGCTTGATATTCAATATCGGTCATAGATGGTGGAAATGGTGGATAAGGATATTGAGGAGGGGTCGGCGGAACCGGAGGCGGAAACAGACTTGTGTTGGATACCGATGGTGGATTATATCCCGGATCAAGACCATACACAGGAAACCCTCTAAAAGTGGAAGCGAGAGGATTATATCGCAACAAATAATTGTTGTATATTGCATTTGGACTGTTAATCCATGTATTTGGATTATGCGAAAATGACGCAGTTCCGTTGAATGTTCCAACATAGCTTGAACTCGCTGCTGGAGTCGAATCAACCGCAGAAGAAGTATAGACTGTGGAAAATATCCATTGGTCACTTACAATTACATAATCATACAAGTAGATAGAATTCGTGGAATACACATTCGCCTTCGGACTATCTGGCATCGCATAATTCGGATTACTTTTTAGCGGTAGAATGGAACTGCTTTGGATGGAAACTTCGGATGGATTGTTTGAACGAACATATGACCCGGACTTTTCATAGATAGTATATTTTCTCCATCGTTTAAGCATGAATTCAGAACGCCCCACAACTGGGTGGGGTTCCCTGAACATGTTAAAAAATATTTCTCCATTTAAATTTATCATACGTAATATGGACATCCCGTGGTTATCGTAAATGTCGTGTTAGGAATTGGAGCATAAACCTCAACTCTCAAAACT
>Ga0209698_10002175_pt1 | contig 22357 bp, 29 predicted proteins | sample LitLauG_LLR_2012_FD_187203 | JGI IMG/M metagenome (GOLD analysis project Ga0209698, IMG submission 187203) | Freshwater sediment microbial communities from Pennsylvania, USA - Little Laurel Run_MetaG_LLR_2012 (SPAdes) (version 2) | ecosystem: Environmental > Aquatic > Freshwater > Creek >...
GTTAATTTAAGGGCAGTCGTAGTTGCTCCACCACTAACAATTGCACCGGGCAAAAATGCATGGGGGGTTACAACCCCCATGACATTAAGACCCGTTGCAGCTAAGAATGCAGTCGTAGCGCCCGTATAACCAATTGAGATAAGCGGAGCTTGAGGGGAAGTTCCACCAGTCACAGGGGTTATTAAATCTACTAAAATATCCCGAATAATGCCATTTTTTGGCACAGTACAGGGCTGTTTTAGGTCGTTTTTTAAGGAGCCAGTTGTTGCACCCGCTGTAGTTGCACCGCTTAAAGTATAGTCCCAAATACATTTCTGAGACCGAAGACGCATTTTTTCAACCGCAGTCCCAAGCTGAGCTTTCGCTGCATTTTGGGGGGAAAATCGGTTAAGTAAAAATTCGTTTTCATTAACTTCAGAATATGTGGCTGCAAAAGAGGTGGTAGCTACTAAGGCAAGACAAAATGCTAATATATTCTTCATTTTTTCCTCCAAAAGGTTGGGGGGGAGCCCATAGTGAGCCCTCCCCCAAACAAATTAGTAGCTGATGCCGAATAGAACTCCGCAATACGAAGGACGCTTAACTACAAGCTCTCCGAATAGGCAGATATCTACGATATATTGGAAGCCAGTTGTGTTTCTGACTTCAAAGTATTCGATTCCATCAGGAGACTTACGTTTTCTGAAGAAACCGTTCGAATAGAAGGTCAATGCTCTCCAGTCAATGAAGTAAATGACATCATCATCTGCTTCTTGAACTCCGACGAGCTTAACCGATCCCTTGGTTACAGATCCAATTTGAACTTCCATCCAGCCGTACTGAGAAGCCTTCTGTGAGTTTGGAACCACATTGAAAGCACCTTTAGATGCTTCAATTACCTTCATGCAAGAACCAATGTTCTTGTAGCTCATGACGACATCGGTTGGAGCGCCTTTACCAAACTGACGAATTGTGGTTAGGGCATCAAAGATTTTTTCCATGATGTTAACCGCAGTGATAGTTGTACCACTTACGTTGATCGCCTGGAGGTAAGGATATAGAGTTTTTGTTACCCCATATAGCTGAGCATCTCCGCCGTTTGCAGCAGAGAGGAAAGCTCCACGGATAGAACTGAATGCATTACCAGAGGTAGGATCAGCGCCATCATTGTAGAACTTAGCATTGTTAGCAGTCGTGTAAGCAGAAAGATTGAGTGGAGTACCACCAGCGCGGGTAGTAGCTACAGTAACAACCTGGGTATTCATATCGATGTTCTGAATGTAACCAGCAGCAGAGGTTGCAGTTACATCGTCTTTTACGAATACTTTTTGCTTAACTACAAATCGGTCAGGACGATCCACAGTTGCAAGACCCGATGCAAGTGAAGCGTTGTCTGAAGCGAATTTAGCAAAGTGAGCGCCATTCATTAAGTTCACGGACAATACGTTTTTCAAGTAGTCCATGAAATCGCTGATGGTGTCAGGAAGCAATTTCAAGAAGTTCTTTTCAGAAATCTTGTCATGCTCCATGATATCGCGATGATTAAAGATCATCGATCCCCAAATTTCTTTGGCGGTCGTCACACGGCCTCTAACGTAGGTGTCTTCAGCTACGTCGGTAGATCCAGTGAGTGATCCGAAAGCTACAGAGCTTGCGCCTGCGGCTTTAAAAGGGACGATCAAAGCAGCTTCACCAGTAGTAGAGCTACCAGTTAGCCAGCCGTCATCACGTTCGATATTAGAAATGATATAATCCCGCTTGATCAGCTCTTCTTTGAGCAAGTCATTTGGGAGATAGTCATTTAGCATTTGGCTAAATGACCGAGTCGTCGAAGTTCCCATTTATTCTCCTAAGTTTTGCTTACTCAATTCATTTGAGCAGCTAGTTTTTTTAAATCGTCGATTGATCTTGGTCCTTTTGATTTTACCGGAGTGCTGGACTGGCCACCGATATTTGGAATCGTTTTAGGAGCAGGTTTTACAGGGATTTGTCCAGCGGAAGCTCCAGCATTTTGCGGTGCGGGTGCTTTAGCTTGACCAAGTCCATAAATCTGCATCACTTCCTTCACGGCTTGGGCGACCGGAAGATCCACTTTTCCACCTGATCTATGCCATGTAAGCTCGCCATGATTAATGACAGCTTCCAAGAATGCCCCAGGTTTTCCTACCTGAGCATCAAATTGACTGATTACCGGGGCTAGATCAGGTCTACCCGCGGTATATTCTAACTCCAGGCGCTTGGTCTGTGCGGCCTGTGTCTGATACTGCTCGGCTAAAGCCTGGTTTTGCCTCTCCAGGTTATATGCTTGGCGCTCGGCTTGCGTTCGAGCATCCAAAGCTGCTTTTTGATCCGGCGGTAATTCATTATATTGTAGAGTCTTTAAAGCATATTGCAAGATTTGTTGTTTGGGGATCGCTAATTTGTCAAAAAAGGCATCTAAATCACCTCTTTTGTAATCTGATCTTGCCGCTTCAATTTGGCTGTTTAATGAGGTAAAATTGGAGTTTACTGACTCAAAATTCTTCTTTAATTCCTGATGACGGGTCTTAATCGTATCAACACCATAAGCCCGAGTGAAAATATCCCTTACTTCCTTCTCAGATTCAGCATCTTTGATAAGAGATCGAAACTTTTCGGGGATTTCTCCTTCATAATCGAAGGATTTGAACTTGTAATTAGGTGCATATGCTGGGGCCTGAGACTCTCCGGTGGGTTGAGCCTGATCTCCCACCGCTTCTGGGGCTGTTTGAGGTGTATCTGGAGTTTGCGCCGCACCTTCTGATGCTCCATTTCCTATTTCTGTACCAACTGATGTCCCTGATTCAATTTCATCTACCATACGTCAATCCATTCCCTGCTTGAGGTATTTGCCACGGTGACATCCCTGGTCCTTGGGGTGCCATATGGCCTTGGTTCGGTGGGTTGGCCTGCCCGCCGGGTTGTGTAGGTGACATTTTGTTCGCTATCTGAGCCTGCGCTCCTTGATTCATGTCCTCTAACTGCTGAAGGTCCTGTCCTTGGGCCTCCAGTTGTTGTACTAGCCATTGCAAAGACGAGTAAGGAATTCTTGCACGCTTAGAAGTTGTGGGATCTTTAGGATCTGGTACATAGAGATCGCACACAGCCATATAACCATCCGTTGGGATATACCCAGACTTAGCTCTTTGAACTGCTAGTTGGTTCTGAGCCTCAATCTGCTGGTGCTGATCAATTATTTGTGCATAAAGTTGTTGCACTTGAGGTGGAAGAAATGGAAAATCGGCCTTCCTCATCCGTGAAGAAAGCCGTTTGATGAGATAGACGTGATTGTCATATTGATTCACTTGTGGCATCTGGCCCCGATCAAGCGCCAAGATGTCATTGACTGCGGAATCATAGTCAATTGTCAGGTCATCAAAGCTTTCGTCAAAGTTTGCGTAAGGCATTTGACGTAAAATTTTGCCCATATCCTCGGGCTTAAGCTGAGCGCCCGCATACTGGAGCGCGTGGTTTAGAACCATCTGCTTACCGAGCTTTGTCTCTATGTCATCGCTCTGAGGTTCTACTTTAATCTGATAGCAAATATCTTTTGCGTTTTTAAACTCAGGGATATTGATCTGCTCATTCCTACCAACTGCATAGATTGTTTGATCATCGGGGAGATGGACTTTGGCCAGCTTCAAATAAGTTTTACATACGTTTACAAGAAAAGACTCAAAACGCCTTACATTTCTTTGGAAATATCTTTTCTTTGAAGCAGCTTGGAAAAGAAGGGTATAAGGTTCTTGGCCGCTTTGATCTTTGAGAGTGTCTTCTTCAACTCCCATGACCTGATATAGCTCTTGTATTTGAGAGAGCATATATTGGGTGTATTGGGAGCCGTCTCGTCCTGGAAGAACTCCGGGTTCTTGTCCGGTGTAATTAATCGATCTAACACCGGGTAATTCCATTCCAGGGGATACTTTAGTTCCATTTTGTATGAGTAGCTTATCGTCGCCGAGAGTAATTTGATGTTCGGCAATCTTTGAGGCGGATCGATTAATCTCCACCTGATAGGGTCGCATTTGCTTGATTGGGGAGCGCCCACGAGGAGTTGTGGGAATAGTCTCGTACGCTTTGTAGACAATAGGAAATATTGATCCGGGCAAGACCCCTTGAGCAAGTATACCCTCTTTGGTTGTAATGAAAAAGTACCCCTCTGGATACCTGGCGCTTTGCCTGAAATAGTATTCTCTAACGGCTGCATGGTTCTTTACTCTTTGATACCCGCCGCGAGCATTGTCAAATACAATGAATGTTTCATCCTGAGATTCTTTTATGAACTTCTGAACCTCCGGATCACCTTCAAACATTTTCTTAAGCTTCTCAAGAGGAACCATTTTTTGGATCTCAAGATAGCTTGATTCATCCATCGTTTTGCACGACGGGTCGCGTCTTAGGTTAAAGCCATATATGTCCTCAAAAACAAAAGCCCCAGCAAACACGGGCTTTGTCTTATCTGGCATTGGCTGGCCCATCTGATCAAACATTGGCTGACCAGAAGCTTCATCCACCAATTGCTCAAAGTGAGTGACTGGACCACCTTGAGGATCATAGAATATCTTCGTGGCCACTTCCCCTATATTTACAAAACAATCAGCCCACTCATCAATTCTGTCTGTCTCAATCGAATACTTCTCGCAAGCATCCTGCCAAACTGACTCATGAAGCTCCGCTGCTTTTTGGTCCGATAGCTCTGAGGAATTTTTTGGTTCAAACCCAACCCCCGGAGCAAGGGCTATAATGTTATTGGAGTAGATTTTGCAGATTTTTTGAACGTGATTTTTGGTGAGGCGGATCTTTTGCTCTGAATTAAGCTCTTTAGTTTCCCTGAGCCGTCTAAAAAAATTCGAGTATTTGCGGTTGTAGTGCTCGCCCGAAACCAATAAAAGGTTTGAGCGCATTTCTGAGAAAATCTCAACGTCGCAGGTTTCACCTTCTAGGTGCAAGGCATTTAAAGCCTCAATGTCATGAACCTGCGTCAGATTGTCCGGCTTCATCTCCATCAACCAGTTCCCCGTTTAGAATCAATTCTTCATATTTTAAGGGATCTGTTAAGAGCAGCTCTTCGAGCTGATTTTCCCTCAAACGAAGTTCTCTTAGTTCCAGTGATTCCTTGGTTTGTCTCAAATGGACTTCGTCTGAGAGGGCCTGCTCAGATGCAGCGGTGGCACTTAGCTCGGATTTGGTTGGCCTGCCAAATTCTAAGCAGAGATCTCCCAAACTAAACTTGGATACTCCGGCTCGCTTGCATAGGTCTATTATGTCTGAAATTTCTTTTAGGTCCATATAATTTTTAATTCCCGTATAGTTCATTGAATTCTTCAAACTCTGACGTGATCCTGCGCTCTTCCTCTTTATGCTCAAAAGCCTTACGCCTATCGCGGATCTCTAGCTGGGCTGGGCTTAAATATTCCTCTAACTGTTCAGTTCTTTTTGCCCGGTCCCTATCCCCTTTGATCGAAGCCCAATCCCATGGTATTTTTGAAACCGCATAGCGTAACGCATCGCACAGGTCATCTTTTGCTTTGTTCTTTGGGGTAGCTCTTTGAAGTGAGGAGATTTCACCGGCTAGTTTGTAATTGTCCCCCTCGCCATCGTAGATTAGGAGCATGTCGTTCTTAAAAAGAGTATTTAGAACCTGCTCTCCTTTATCATGGGATTTTTCAGCCGGCTGAAACGGATCACCCATCCTAGCTGCAATTTCAAAAAAATCTCTCGACGCCCAATCGTAGAATTGGGCCGTGGGCTTATACTTCCGCTCTTTTTTAATCTCTAAGTTTTTCTCAACAATATCAGAAGCCGTTGTTGCGATATTATCCCCGCGCCAAGAAAATATCACCCTTCCCTGCTGAAAGTCAGGACGAACTGCCACGTAGCATAGGGCTGCTGGGTGGTTGTCTTTCCCCCCTGAGCCTGGATCTGCTCCCACATATATGTGCCACCCACTTGGCACCGGGTGCCCGGGCTTTAGGTGCCTTGCCATATCAAACGACTCATATTTCTTATCTGAGTCAACTATGAACCTGCCATATACCCGCTTTTGGATCTCAGCATTTGTGGAGCACCGATTTTTCACCTGAAGAATTTTCTCCTCAGACCAGTGCGATGGCGTTCCATCCTCATAGTAAAGGCAATCGTACATGCTTACCATCTGCTTAAAAGCATTAGGTAGACGCTCTTGCTCCTTGCCGTTTGGCTCTAAACAAGCCCTCCAAAACTCCTGACCTAAAGTCGCAGTAAATACCATGGAAAAATAACCATCTGAGGATGAGATACGAAACATCAACTCCTCATAAAGCTCTACTGGGATTTCTTCATCTAGCGCTATGTAATCAACCGTACCTGTTTGAAGGGAAGATGCATCTTGTCCATAGGTTTTGAAATAAATTGTAACGCCCGAGTTGAAGTAGATTGAGAATATCTCCTTGTTCTTATACTGAGCCTTCCACCCATACCTAGGATCTTCCTTATACTTTCCCTGCGGCAAAAATTGCTGCCACTTAGTCTCGTACTCAATTGTAGCTTGGTTTGAGGTAGGGTATAGGTACCAAAACTGCTTAGGTTTATGTCTCCACAAATGCGGCCATAGATCTACATTCGTCGCCCACTCAATGCATTTTCTAATCTGAGTCGAGCTTTTTGAGATCTGATTGGCAGCACACAGAAGAACAATCTTCTCCCTGCTCTCAAAAAAATCCCTGGCCCAGGTGTACCACTTAAACCCATAGAGGTGAGGCAAGCCCTCTTTAAGTTCAAGCTCCCTCTCTTTGATCTGGATATACTCAATAACCGTTTGCTTATCTTCAAGGGCTATTGGTAGGGGAACATCATCCTCGCCACAAACCACCGGCTCAATGGGCTTTAGTGGTTCTTTATGCAGCAAATCGCTCACCTGAAGCGGGGGCTCCCCAGGTTTTCTAGCCCTAAATCTAATCTGCTCTCGCTGCTTTCTCTCCAGATCATACAGGTACTGCTGCTCTTTGGTGCGGGCCGATGTTGCCCTAATCTCATCCTTCGTCTTACCCTTGGTCCAAAGAATACCCCCGCTCCTCGTGGGTTTATTCTTCAATCCCTTTGGCCTACCGGGCTTTCTTTTTGGTGGGGGAGAGTCCGTCAAAACTTCTCCGCACCTTGCCCTGAATTCGCAAATCTAACCGCAAGCTGCGTTGGCTTAGATTTCTCCTCAATGGCTTTAAGCCTAGCCTTAAGCTCATCCATCGATAGGTTCTGTAAGGTTTTCTTTACTTGACGCTCATCCGAATTTACATGCACCGATAGCGTCTTTTGCTCAATTTTTTGGGTTATAGCCCCATTCACACGCACATCAAGCATCGCAATAATCTTCGTCTTTAACTCCAAGAGTTTGACATTAGGCCTACCTTTGGCATCAGTGTCATCCATCTCTAATATATCCCTAAGCTTATCCATCCCAAAATGCAGAGCTTCGGTGGCAACCGCGCTATACGATGCGGGCATGCAAAGTATCCAAGACGCCTTCTCAGGCTTTGACATATACGAGGACATAAAATGCTCATATGTCATAATCCCCGCAATTATGCGATTCACGCTCATCTTGCGCATATCAAACTGCGCTTCGTCGTACTCCAGCCAAAATTTTAGGCGTGTCCGGTTGTCGTGGGGAGTTGGGGTACGCCCTTCAGTCTTAAGTGTTTTGTAAACTTCCCTGTCATTTAACCCATGCAAATCGGGTCTAAGCAAATACCCATCCTGTAGCTTTTTAGCCACTGAAGGCGGTAGCAGATTACCAATGGAGCGGGGGTTGGACATGTCCCAGAGAGTGATTCCTTGGGCCTCTTCTGTCGTTGCCAGAGGCGTTTCTAGGCTTATCTCTCTAGTGTGTACGAGATTGTTGGGGCGGCTTGTCACTTATATTGGATTTTGGTTGGGGAATCGATGTAAGTCAACGGATTTTTTGGGGCTTCGCGGCGGGGGAAATGCCTTCGGCGGGCGGAAAGGTGCAGGGGACTATTCCAACCAATTCACTCAGGTTTAAACCCTACCCCCCGCATCATCGCTTCTCCGGCCCACCGAATCAAACCGCCAACGGGTATCGCGAATCGCCAACCAATGAGCCATAATATCATACAGTTATGTCGCCTCAGTCTGTGCAGTGGGGCATAGAGTCAATGGCCCGTTCGCTGCATAGCAGCGGAGGCTTAGGAGCATAGAGTCATTTGACAATTGTTGCGTCATGTGAATGAAGTTCAGTGTGTCATTTAGTAGGTTTAGTCAAGTATAAATGATTCGGCGGGTCATTGGGTATGCTGTGCTGAGATGCGGGGATTGTTCGCGATAAGGATTATAAAATAGTTGTTGTATTTACTACATAGATGGTGTTTAAGGCATATACCTAGTTACTCAAACTAGATCTATATAATGAAAGGGCAAGCATATGAGTGTACTTCAAGCAATTGAAACAGAATACAAAGGACCAGCTAATAACCTGGGTTCAAGAATATATGCCGAATGCAATGGCGGCAACTTGACTACTGGCTACGACTACGCGTTGACATTAGAAGAAAATCACAAACGGGCGGCTCAGCTTCTAATTGCTCAACTAAAATGGAATGAGGAGTTTAAGTCTATGACTTCTGGAATGCTTAAGAACCGAAATATAGTTTGGGTATTTAGCCGATAGATTGTGGTTGACTTCAGGTAATCTATTCAATATATCGAAAGCGCATTGACTCACAATGCACTAAAAGAAAGGGCAAAATATGCAAAATCTAATTCCTGCACTCCTATGCTTTATAGGTGGGCTAACTGTTTTATTTATTACAGCTACGGTAATGTCGCCATGAAGTACTATCAGAGGCTTGGTATATATAAAGCGTCGAATCTAACCTTTAATCCTAATACATTTGAGGGATATAGTTATGCGTGGTATCTAATAACAGCGCGAATAAAAGGTGAGTTGGTTCTAAATACCTACAACTACTCGCCCACGACTAGAAAGCACGTCTACAAGTTGAGGGCACTCTTAAATGAGTTGGAGTTACCCTATATTGAGATTGAATCTCCTGGCGGATTGCAAAAATTAGAGTCGGCTATGTATCACCACATGAAATCTTTAGCACGTAAGCAGTTGGCTAACGAATATGCGCGGAATAAAAATGATCAAATAGGGCACTACGATAATAGGTGCCTTATGTGGCTAAAGAGCTGGGGAGTGAAAGCTAACTATACCCAAAAAATAGCTAGATTTGAGGCAAAAGTTGAAAGGGAAAATAGATTAGCTTCTCAAAAACAAAAAAGAGTATCTAAGGCGGAGGCTATAGCTAGAGAGGCACCTAAGCCTATATATCCTCCATTAAGGTTGGTGAGCGCATGAACCCATTAGTAAAGAAGGCTATTGATCTACAAGACAGTGGAATGTCAGCTAGAGACGCTGCTGAAAAAGTTGGGGTTACCGTCAATGCAATGCATTTGGCTAGACTTAGGGCGAATAAAAAAGCATCGAAAAGACCCTGTAAAAGGCGTAAAAAGTTGATTGTAACAGATATACCTAAACCTATGTCTAACTCGGCGGGCTTAATGCTTGTCATTGGGGATAGCTCTGAGATAGCTAAGCTCATAAAGGATTTAAAATGATAACTATTCGTAAATTGGTTCAAGGTGTCCATATGGGTCTAGGTCATGATGGCTTGCGGGCTTTGCTTAAGCGTGAAGGCATAGATCTAGCAAGGTTGAGAGAGGGCGATTTGGTCATGCTCATGAATAAAGCGGGCGACAAGCTAAAGATTATTGAGGGGAAAGGGGTTCTAATTGCATATCTCAGGATGCCCAAAGGCATAAAGATAATGAAGGAAGCTATCCAATATATTCCTACATGCTTTGGAGGGAGGGGCTTTGACTATGAGAAGGCATGCCAAAAAGCCTTAGAAACAAGGCTTAATTCTGTCAAAGTTCCATTGAGCCCATTACAGAAGGCTAAGCTAGAACAGCAGGCGATACATGGGAACTAGAGACGAGATAGCAGATATCCTCGATATGATCGCTAGCCTACAATATAGATTCAATAGGTTAAGCGAAAAAATAGTTACAACGCCAGGAATTGTTGTGAAATGCGAGGAAATGAATATCTATTATAACATAACTGAGACCCCAATTTTCATTGTCACTAAATGGAGTCCAGACCCGCATGGCTACTCTGCAAAAATTGAGAAGCATACGTGCATAGGTCCGGGAGAAGGCATAGACATATCCATATTGGGGTTGAGCAGAAACAAGAACGCAAAAGTATGACCGGCAAACAAAAAACTAAGCTCAAGCTACTAATCCAAGATATCCGAAAGCACCTAGCCATGAATGGGCATGTGCCGGCGTACTTTGAGCGGACACACAATCAGCCATCTTTGGTGGCTTTGTACGTCTGTCCACGGTGCACCGGCTCTATTCTTATATCCTGCACTGAGTCAGGGGAGTTTGGGGTTTCGGGCAAGACCCATCTGAGTCCCTGCATCCAGGCTCAACTGCCTTTGCAGAACACCCTCTAAAATCGATTTAAACAGGCCAAGGCACACTCATGCCTAGGCTAACCAAAGAAAGGGCAAAAATGACCTCCTACGAGTTCCTAAAGCTATTGACCGAGCGCTTCCCCGAGCTAATGAACAACATCCCCCTAAACCGCGCCACCCAGCAATTGGTGGGGGAGCACATCAACACCTGGCGCAAGGAGTTATACCTAGCCGTGTCAAAGGATGGCTTGAGGCAGGAGATGATCAAGGCGGGGAAGTTGAAGGACCCCACACAACCTACCCAATAAATCTGCGGCAATTAAATACCCTATTTATTTTCCACTATTTTGGAGACAAAGAATGGATCAAGTAAAATTAGCAAAGCTTCTGATGCTCACTACCTCGGATTCAGATGGTGAAGCCTTGAATGCTGTCCGAGCGGCCAATGTGATTTTAAAGAAAGCTAAAAAGAATTGGGAAGAAGTTTTTAAAGATCAGAAAGAGTCTCCTAAAGAAAAAACACATCAAAGCTGGTATGACAGAGTGCGTCCTTTAGACCCTGAAATAATTCACATGCTAGAATACTGTTTGGAAAGATTGAGTGGCAGCGGTTACCAATTTATTAAGTCCTTAAACACCCAATATAGACTCCGGAGAAGCTTATCTACCAAACAACTTGAAGCACTGCGAAAATGGTATGCAAATCTTTGAAATTGACGCAAAATACCTGACTCACAACCGTACAATCGATACAACCGAACAACCGAGGGTTTCCTAATATACCCGCCCCAACATCTTCTAACGCGCGTCACGTTATTTTATGACACATCTGCTAGTTACATTCCGGAACATATATTAGAGAAACAACCGGTGGGACTGGTTGTACGGTTGTATTTTACCCCAAAAACCCCCGAATCTATGACGCAAACACTAACAAAAACAACTAAAATAGATTATACACACCCCATCAAACATTACTCTGCGTGTCAGTGTAATGCACCCAGACAAAACCCCAAACTGCTTTTTGCGAGTGTGGTCCGACTGTTTTCCAGCACTTTTGAGCTTTATAGTCAGGAAATATTTGGGCGATTCTTTTACCAAAAATTTGTGCATTTTGGACGTAGTTTTTATCTGCCTCCATTTGGATTTTATAACGCTCAAAAATATCAGAAAGTAGAAGCACGTCATTCCTATCTCCGGTGGTTCGGAGATTCTCTCTTGCCCATGTACCCAGTGTGTCAACTTCTTCGGCATACTCAGCCATTTTTTCCAAAGTCGAGGGGTCAAAATCAAGCTTCCCCCTCTCAACCAATCTATTATATGCACCGAGCCACCGAGCCAAAATTCCTGCTCGCTCCGGTAGCATTTTTTCAAGGACATAGGGGTCTCTATTACCCTTCTTATCGGTGAAGGTGGCGTTAAAGGGGATCACAATTAGCCGTCTAAGATACCCTTGAGTAGCATCAATGGAGCTTGGCAGTTGATTACAGGTGTAAATCATTTTGGCTTGGTTTCTAAACTCATAGGAGCCAAAATAGAGCTTACGACCTGAAACCGTTCCCCCCGTGATAAGAGATTTGAATATTGTGGAGTCAGTGATTGTTTTGGTGGGGATCTCATCACAGGCATTAAATAATTTTCCCTCCAAATTTAGGATATGGACGGGGTCCTCAAGATGCTTAAACGAGACACTAGAGTAATTTTTTGGACCCGCCACACCTTGAAGGAGTTCAAGGAGTTTTGACTTACCGTTTGAACCTTCCCCCTCAAGGATGAAAGCAAATTGTAACCAACAAGAAGCACCAGAAATACAATAACCTAAAATCTCTTCTAATAAGGCTATTTTCTGCTTATTTCCTTCACAAACTTCTCCTATAAACTTTGTGTAATTGGGTGTTGCCATATCCCCACACCAAGCATAGGGAAGTCTATATAGAAAACCATAGTAGGTGTTGTGCGGTTCTATATTTCCGCTTTTAATATCCACAACACCATTCTCAAGGTTTAGTTTTCCTTGGGTAGTCTCAGCCGAGAAGAATGAAACCGGAGTTAGATTAGTACGCTTTATTTGGCGGCAAAACTCGTCGCTGACTGCTGAGGCGGGGTGTTCTTTCATCCAAAGAACTGGAAACTCCCTAACACGGGTATCAAAGAAATGGGAGTAAACCCCCCGACTCCACGAGTAGACTATCCCTGTCTCATCCTGGGTGCGGTGGTTATGGACCTGCTCAAATTTTGCGAGTAAAGCGGGGTAGCAAATAAGGTCTTTCTTTTTGGGGTCCTTAGAGCGTTTAGTGAATCCACAGTCTTCCCAATAAGAGAGAGGCTTACCCCAATAAAGCATTTCATCATCTTCAGGCTCATCGGCACAGGTGCTAGAGGGCTCTTCACCAATGGGTCCATGCTCTTTGGTTTCTTCATACGCCGGAGGCACAAGCCCCCGCTTCACTGCTTCAATTCCCTCAATGGCGTGGAGGTCGTTAAAATCTAGCTTCTCACACCTACCATCTGCCCAATGGGGGACCACAACTCTTACATTGGGGTATTTTGCGTGGATTTTTAGGCATTGATCAACGCCGGGATTGGTTTTTGAGTCTAGCTTTTGATCATTATCAGCGCAGAGAATAAATGTAGCAGTGGGGTATTTGGAGCCCAAAGCTTCAAGTACTGGGAGAATATTCCCAAGATCAAAGCAAACGATTACCGTTGCATAGTCTAGTGCTTCATATATAGATGCTCCGGTGGCATATCCCTCACATAGGTAGAAGTGCTCATTATCGCCACCGATGCGGAAAAAAGAGCCATTTTTTCGGCCTCCGGTTAAAAAAGTTTTGGAGCCATCCTCTTGGATATATTGAAGGGTTGTGAGTTCGCCCATGGTATTGTATGCCGGGATCATCAGAGTGGTTTCGTTGATAATGCGGGCAGGATGGTAGCGTCTAACTCCCTTGCGCTTTAGGTAGGGGGATTCACCTTCGTCCTTGGCCATGGAGTAGTAAAGTTTAGCTTTAGAGGCGGCGTCTTTGGCTCGCTCCTCACGAGCTGCTTTGTAGGCTTCAACTTGGGCTTTTGATTCTGCCTCAATCTCTGCGATTTCATCGGGAGTTAAGCCTTCGGTTGAGGATGTAAAGTGTGGGTGAGGATCTTTTGGGTTGGCATGATCTCCAAAGGTGGCATTAATGTACTCTACTCCGCCTTTAATGAATCTTGAGCCAATGAACCATCCACGGGTTTCTCCCCCGTCAATAGGGAAGGATTCAAATGAGCCTGAGAATTGAGGGACATAATGCAATCCTAAAGATTGCATGAAGGATAGTAGTTCTTTCATGGGCAAGCAGTTCCTTTCAAGAGATTTCACGAGGTTGTATTTCTAGAGCAAGTCGGGTAAAATGTAGGCGCAAGCGGTTAGACAAGTCAAGCCCCCGAGCCTATGTCACGATGGGCCGGGGGCAAATTGCTTTACATTCCTTCTCCCCCACCCCAATATATATAGTGTATGAGTAAACACTGGATACAAGACGCGGTTAAGCATCCCGGAGCTCTTCACAAAGAGTTGGAGGTAAAGCAGGGTGAAAAAATTCCTGAAGAAAAGATTGAGAAGGCAGCCCATGCACCTGGGAAGCTAGGGCAGAGAGCGCGCTTTGCTGAGAATATGAAGAAGATGAGATCAGTGGATGATTTGAGAGAGCATTTCAAAAAGCACTTTTCAAAGTAGAAGATTTAAGGTATATAGATAGCGACTACTTTTCATATTTGGCTTTATATTTAGGAAGGGGCCTAGAGCACAATAGCTTAGGTCCCTTTTTATTTGACATAGACCTATACCGAGTATATGCCCAATCTATTGTAGTTAAACCCCCGCATCACCGGAACAAACAGTGATGGCTTAAGTGGTGCGGGATTAACTAAAGAAAGGGCGACAATGAAAAAATTTGAAAGGTTTCCAGAAGGCTGTAAAGTTGTGGCTTCGATTTATGCTCCTGATAATAAGTTTGTCAGACGTACATGGAAGGAGCGGTTATTTACTCGGCCTTGGAAGCCTTTTACCCGCACTAAGTCAGTTGAAGCAAACTGGGCATATTATTTAAAAGACTTAAATACAGCGATTGTAACTTTTAGGACTGCAGCTCTTTTAGAGAAAGAAGGTTTTCCTGTAGCCTACGGGGAAGTCCCCGCATCGGTGGTGGAAACTACTCGTATGACTAGTAACAACTCCATGGTGCGGGGGAATAATGGGGTCTCGGTAACTTAACTGGTAAAGTCCTGGACGCAGGAGATTGTGGGTTCAACTCCCATCCGAGACCGGCTTTTTTAAAAGAGGATATATGGAAGAAAAATGTTTAGTTTGTGGACATACAGCAGATCAGCACAAAATGTATAAATGCCCAGATAAGAATGCACCCATCGAGTTCAAATTAGGTGATATTGTCAGCTTCGGTGGGGTTGAGGGGGTTGTAGCTAAAATGCTTCCTGATCCCGCGTATAAAGTACGAGTTGATTTCCCATGTAAAGAAAATGTGGGCTTTACGATAGAAGGAAAGTATATATTATGGCACACCGAATCCCTACTCAAGCTAGTCCGCCGCCCCGAACCAGAGAAGCCGAAACCTACTGAACCGAAGCTTAAGGCGTGGATTGATGGATATGGTAGGATATATGCTGTTCCTGCTGGGGAGGTGAATGAAGATTGGACGCGTGCAGAGTGGTTAGATCAACCCGAGGAGAGCGAATGAATAAAACTCTGCGCCCCACTACAGGTAAAAAGTGTGTACCTATAAAAAATAAATGGTGCCCACCCATCATGTTAGTAGCTGATTTTGAAAACCCAGAGGCTACAGGTTTAGCGGTTTCAAATGTCATAAGGCTCAGTACTAGCGCCAGAGGCCACGGGCTCAGATATGGGTTACCTAGAAGCAAACGAGGCAAAGCTAGAGGATCTTTTTTGTGGGTTGGCTTTTGTCCTTTTTGTGGTTCCGATGTTTCAAAGAGGACGCCATGAGCCCCGGGGGATGTCCTGCTTACAGCGTAGGCAAAGAGAGCAAGCTTTCAAACCTGCTGGCGGATTTTGGGAGGATGGAATGACAGAACCAAATCCACTTACACCGCTTCAACTAAAAGAAAGAGAAGTAATTCTTTTACATCCACTTTCAAAAGAGGTGTTTGAACTCATTAGCGTAATTAGGGAGTTTAGGGGCTTGTTTTCAGAACTATTGAGTCCATCAAGAACTTATGATGATGGAAGATTTGCTGAGATCTTGGACCTAAGAGATAAGTTAGAGGGCATAGAAAACTTAAAGCATGGTGAAAAATGACCCCGGACCTAACCACGCTGTCGGACAGGGGGCTTGATAAGCTTGTGTCGGAGAAGTTGGGGTGGAAACAGATGCACAACCAAGGAGGTAAGAGAAAGCTTCCTGTGGGGCGCGACGAAAAAGGGAGATATAAAGTTTTACGCCACTGGTCCACCGATTTAAACGCAGCAATTGAGCTTTGGCAGGGGGGTTGGTGTCTCATTCAATACTCCGACGGTACTTGGTGTGTGTGTTACCAGGACTTTTACCTTTATTGACAGCCCCCACGCCCGCCCTCGCCATTGTTTTAGCGTTTTTACAGGAGCAAGCATGATCACGCAGGATAGAATCAATGAGCTTAGGGAAGTGGCGAAAGCAGCTACGCCGGGGCCTTGGGACGCTAGGTGCAGAGAATTCAGTAACACCGAACTTCCAAGGAATATTTGGACAGAGTACGGATATATTGCAAAAACAGAAAACTGTGACCAGGTTCAAAACGCAACGCATATAGCCACCTTCAACCCCACCCAAGTCCTAGAGCTTCTCGATCATATTGAAGTGTATCAAAAAGTGCTTAAAACTGTAGCTAACATGGGTGATCCATTTATAAGAGAGATAGCTAAGGAGGCTTTGAAATGAGTTGGCCTGATGCTGCCGTATCTATAGCGACATTAATTTTTTTAGGTTTTGTAGTTTGGCGAGTAAAATAGAGTGAAAGGCTATAAAATGAATATTCTTACTTGGATAGGTCTTGGGTTATTTATCACCTCGCTGGTACTGATACAAACGGGGATGTATAGGGATAGAAGAGACAGCCAAGAGCGTTTAAATAAAGTAGAGGAAGAGCATAAAAGGCTCTTGAAAAAGTATTTAGCCCCCTACTATGGAGGAGCAGGCTCGGAAGGCACCCCTGTTCCAGAACAAAAGGGTGGTTTTATTTTAAGAGAGTACTACAAATGAAGCACCCAATTCGGTTTCTACTGTTTTTGCTTGCATTAGTTTTTGTAGCCGGAATATCGTGGCAGCTACCTCAAGATGTATTTTACCCCGGAGATTAAATGCGCAGATTCTATCCATATGCTCTAGTCCTTGGTGTCTTTTTTGCCACCCGAATCTTTGATACCCCGCCCGAATACGAGAAGGGTTGGCTAGCCCTAGCAATAGGCCTGGGTTTAGTGGGCTTACTAAGTAAGCCTTTGATTGATAAAAACCCCCGCGTCTTGTCGTTCTTCTACGCTGCTGGAGCTGCGGCAGCCTTTGGGATGTTTCCAAAAGTCCTGAAGTCTCCGGTATCAACGCTTGGGCTACAGTGGTCGGCAGGACTAGCTCTAGTGCTTTTCATCCTATTTTTTAGGATACCAGCCCCAATTTTAGCTAGAATTAGGCGAATTTACATTCAGCTTGCACCATTGTTCATTTTGGATATTTTAATCCAAGCAGTAAGACGGGTAGCAGATGATCACACTCTGCTCCTTGGAAATCCCTCCCTTCAAGGATGCTTAATTGCAGCACTGCTACCCTTTATTGAAGCTTGGTATATTTTCTGGCCTGGAGTTTTAGCGGTAGCCCTAACCCTTGCTTCAATGCCTTTAGCAGCCCTTGTCCCTGTGATCTGGTTTAGATTTCCTAAGATTAAAGCCCGCTACAAACTAGGCACACTACTCGCTGGGTTTGTAACTTGCGCCTATATCTACCCCGAGTATCTAACCCCACGAGGACGGTTTAACGTCTGGAGAGAGGCCTATGGTTGGTGGGTCTCCGAACCATCGAGGCTACTTTATGGGGCAGGCTTAGGCACTTCTCAGATACTTGTGCCTTACATCCAAGCCTCAAATGGGATGCCTTTAACTCAACGGACTTTCTTTTTTAGCTTTCACAATGACTACGCTCAGACTGTATTTGAGTGGGGTGTGCCTTTAGCCATATGCGCGGGACTTCTACTTCTTCACCGGGTTAGAGTAACCACCGGAGCAAGGCGTGTAGCGTGCTATTCGTTTATGATCTCAATGTTCGGGAACTACATGCTTCATCACCCCTTCACGCTGATATTTGGGTTTGCCCTTCTCTGGAGTAGCCTATGAAGTACACGAGAGAAAAGATCTCAAGCCTAATGGGGCATACTGAAGTGATCTATAAGGTTGAACAATCAAACTTTGAGCTTATAGCCAGCCCTATGGGAATACACTTTAGAGGGACTTCCCCAATAGTCGATGACGCAAAGGGCTTAGGGGATTTTGCAGAGCTTGTCTCTAGGGTTTGGGTAGATCATCAAAAGCTTATGCCAAAGATCCTAAAGCCGGGGGAGCATTGAACTATAAGATCAAGCCTTGGGCGCATCAGCTAACAGCGATTGAAAGGGCAAAAGACTTAAGAGACTTCGCCTTCTTTTGTGAACCCGGCACTGGGAAAAGTTGCATGCTGATCAACACTCTTAGGCATAAGTTCAACGTGGAGAAGATGATCCTAAAGACCTTGATTCTCTGCCCACCCGTAGTGATCTCAAACTGGGCTAATGAGTGGAAGATGCACTCAAGCCTAGATTCTAAGCTCATTGTGCAGCTTACAGGCTCTCAGGTGCAAAGACTTAAGACGTTTCAAAGCTCAAACCCAAGATCAGTATTTATCTCAAACTATGAGATCACCACAATGCAGGATTTATTTGAGGAGATCAAAGACTGGGGGCCTGAAGTAATTGTAGCAGATGAAAGTCATCGAATTAAGAACTACGCTTCTCAGCGGGCTAAGCGGTGTATTGAACTAGCCAAGGATGCAAGGCATAGATATATCCTAACGGGCAGCCCCATACTCAATTCCCCATCTGATATTTTTTCACAGTTTAAATTTTTAGATGGCGGGGCGACACTTGGCTCTAACTTCTTTGCTTTTCGGGCCAGATACTTTAGAGACGAAAATTGTGGGATGCCAAGGCACAAATACTTCCCAAAGTGGGTACCCATGGATGATACCCCAGCTCAGATCAACTATCTAATTGAGCCCCTGTGCGCTAAGGCTAAAAAGTCAGAATGCTTGGATTTACCGCCTTTGGTTAAGACGACGATCAAAGTACCGCTTGGACCTGGCCAAAAAGAGGCCTACGAATCAATGAAGAAAGAGTTCATTGCGTTTGTAAACGGGAACGCCTGTACGGCAATGCTTGCCATTGTCAAGGCGCTTCGCTTGCAGCAGATAGCATCGGGGTATATGCCTACGGTTGATCAGACTGGAGAGAGCTTTACAGCCCGCTTTAAGGGAAACCCCCGCATCATGGCGCTAAGGGAGCTTTTAGAGGAGCATACTCCGCACTCAAAAGTGATAGTTTGGGCCTCGTGGGCTGAGAATTATAAGGACATACGGGCAGTTTTTGAGGATATGGACTTACCCTATGTCGAGCTAACAGGTGAAACCCCCGCATCAAAGCGCACAGCAAACGTGGATGCTTTTAACAATGACCCATCCATTAGATGCCTGCTTGGGCATCCTGGGAGCGGTGGGATCGGCGTGAACTTGATTTCAAGCAACGTAGCCATATACTACTCAAGAACATTTTCTTTGGAGCATGCCATCCAATCTGAGGCAAGAAACTTTCGAGGCGGCTCTGAGATTCATGAGAGTATTCAGCATATAGATTTAGTAGCTGAGGGGACTATAGATGAGTTTATCCAAACAAAGCTTGCAGAAAAGGTTGAGATAGGGGAGAAGATTTTAGGAAATCTAACTCAAGAACTAATGAAAGGGCAGATATGATGGAAATTACAGTAGCAGAGATGGACGCATTGATTCAGAAGATGGTTCAAAAGCGGGAGGAGATAAGGCTTCATAAAGAGATTGGCTCAAAGCTCAATGCAGAGCTTGAGGCTATGGAGTATCAGGCAGCACTCTTTCTAAAAGAGTCAGAGCGGGAGAGCTATAGAAGTCCGTTTGGGACGGTATATACCATCAACAGATGGTCTGTTCAGACACCAAAATCTGACGAGGATAAGATTGCATTCTTTAATTATTTGAAGGAGCGGGGCTTGGATTTGAAGTACATGTCAGTCAATTCCAACGCGCTTAATTCTTTCTACAACGCAGAGATGGAAGCAGCCAAAGAACAGGGCACCATAATGGACTTTAGGATCCCCGGTATCTCAGAGCCCACTCTCACAATATCGACCGGACTAAGAAAGGGCTAACTATGAACGAGATTATTGATTCAAGCGGAAGAGAATTGGTTAAGAGCCAGACTCAGCAAAACGAGCAGATTCTAAAGAGCGATATTCAGCTCCCCTGGGTACTCCTCCAACAAGGGCTTTCGGACTTTGTCAGTGAAGGTAAGGCTCAGATGGGGGATATGGTTAACTCCATGACGGGTGAGAAGCTTGGGGATAAGAGCAAACCCATTGAGTTTATCCCACTCACAATGAAGAACTCTTGGGTGCTATCTGAGAAGATTGGAAATAAGTACGAATACCGTAAGACCTTGCCAAGGGATTCGGGGCTAAGGGATGGTAAAGATCCTTTGGAGATGACGGGAGAGAGCTTGCCTTGGGATTTTGTTCATAACGGACTTCCTTGGAAGCGAACAAAAGTTATCACCGTTTACGCGGTTTTGGTAAAAGACATTGTGGGCTTTTTAGAAGAAGTAAAGAAAGCTCAAGAGACCGGGGATTTTGATCTGGATAAGGCTCTAATGCCCTATGCAATTGGGTTTAGATCAACCTCCTACAATGCGGGTAAGAAAGTAAGCACTCAGTTTGCCAAAGCTCAAGCGATGGCAGCTTACGGGGCAAAGCCTTATACCAACACAATGATGCTCGGATGCCATATGCAGAAGAACGATCAGGGCACGTTTTATGTATATGATGTAACTCCGGGTAGAAAATGCACGAAGGATGAGATTGAGCAGGCAGCAAGTCTCTATAAAGTAGTTACTTCAGGCAATGTAAAGACTCACGATATTGATACAGGTGCACCGGAAGAATCAGCAAGTTTAAGCGATGAGTATTGATTTCCCAATTCCTAACTCATTGTTTAGATACTCCCTACGAGTTAATGCCCTTTTCGCGTAGGGGTGGTGTAGCTGGGAGCGCCAAAGAGAAGCCTTGAGCAGCTTCATTCCAGCATAAAATAAAAGGAGAAATGAAATGGCATTAGAGACCTTAAGAGGAATTAAGAAGTTAGGTGATTTTGAGGTTATTGTGATGGATGAGCTTAGAAAAAGATATCCAGAGCGTTTTACAGAGACCGGAGCAATGGACCATACGTGGTTTGAGGAGACAGTTCGACCACATAATTTTATCTATGTAAGACACGATAAAAACTCTATATCTTTTACCCTTCAAAATGGACCCGTGAAAGCTTGGGGAGTTAATGGGTGTCAGGTAGATGCCTTGATTGAAGCGGCTAAAGCTATTTTAGATGGCTTAAATAAACATTTTCCTTGTAGAGAGAATGCTTGCGCTATTACCAAGTTAGATGAGGCACTTCATTGGCTTGAGCATCGAACTAAAGACAGGGTTAAAAGACAAGTTGAAGGGACAAATCAAGCCTAATGAATATACTGCTACTTGATTTTGAATCCACTGGAATTGACCCTAAAACTGCCCGCCCCACTGAGTTTGGGTGGGTATTGGTTGAAACCAATGGGTGGAAGCCTCTGGTGATGGAGCAGCAGTATTTGCATGAAGATGGGTACCCTGAGATCACTAAGGAGAATTTTGCAGTTACGGGAATATCTCTAAAGGACATTGTTAGCTTTGGTATGGGCCCAAGAACATACCTCTCAATGGTTCAGCAGTTTTGCTTACTCCATTCAGTTCAATACTTGGTAGCCCACAATGCCTATGGCTATGATGAGCCTCTTATGCGAGCGGAAGCTAACCGAGTACCTATTGGGCATTTAGATGCACTCCTTGGGCTACCGTGGATAGATACAAGGGTAGATTTGCCCCACAAGTTTGAGCCTGAAAGCCATAAGCTTAAGCACCTAGCCACTGACTATGGCTTTATAAATCCTTTTCCGCATAGAGCCCTAACTGACTGCCTTACTATGCTTAAGATATGCTCAAACTTTACCTTTGAGGAAATACTTGAGTATAGGTCTATACCTTGGGTTGTAATTAGGGCAGACGTAAGCTACAATGACCGGCAACTCGCCAAGGATGCCCGCTTTAGTTGGGAAAAATTGGGTGAGAAGAACTACCCAAAATGTTGGGTTAAAAAGATCAAGATTAATAAGCTTGAGGAACTAAGGAAGGCATATACCTTCCCAATTGTTGAAATAAAGGAGTCCGTATGAATAAGATCGAAAAGTTAGAGAAGATGTTAGCCGAAGCAAAAGCCAAGGAAACCGCACCCAAGAAGCCAAAGGCTGTAAAAAACCCAAAAGCTCCAAAGGGGAATAAGAAAAACCCAAACGCTTTCTTCTTTTCTATGGATCGCGAAAATCGCGTGTGGCTCAAGAAGGCCTCCCAGACGTTTGATAGGCCTCAGAGTGAGATCCTAAAAGGACTTCTTACTTTTGCCCGCAAGACCTCTCAGAAGCAAGCCTCTCAGATTTTTGGGAAGTAAATGCTTGTAAGGGCGCAAGATGTAGAGAGTGTTTGTAGG
>Ga0209698_10002176_pt1 | contig 22355 bp, 18 predicted proteins | sample LitLauG_LLR_2012_FD_187203 | JGI IMG/M metagenome (GOLD analysis project Ga0209698, IMG submission 187203) | Freshwater sediment microbial communities from Pennsylvania, USA - Little Laurel Run_MetaG_LLR_2012 (SPAdes) (version 2) | ecosystem: Environmental > Aquatic > Freshwater > Creek >...
GCTTGAAATGTGTGGAGCGCCGAGAAGCGGGCAGAGGGGCTGGAGTACATGCACCCCAAGCCGAGTTCACATTCCGGACGTATTGTCGGCAACCCTTACCTTGGAATTTACTTCATGTTAGCTCGTGATCCGGGAAAGATCCCAAGACATGTCAACACGACGCACGCTTCCCTGTGTGCTCGGGGCCCTACAAATTAGCAGTCAATGGAGCGCTCACTCGGTTCGCCCATCACTCAAAGAGGCAACCCCCCGGGGAGCGTCGGGCGGTTTAGAATTGCTGACCGATGCCAGCGGCCGTCACTTCCGAATGGCGCGGCCAGGCATTCGTCCTGCCGGGCCTGTGAGAAATGAGTCTTATGCATTCACTCCGTATCTGTCGTCTCGCCCTCTCGCTCTCTGCACTGCTGTGGGCCTCGGTTTCCGCACAAAAGAATCCGGTTTTCACTTCACCGCTGCCAACCGGTGTGCGACTCGATCCCGCCGGCGAAGGGGTGGATCTCGGCAGCTTGCCCATTAATCTCGTACTCGCACCCGAACCGGACAGAGCCATAGTCGTGCTCAGCGGCTGGCGAGAGCAGGGCGTTCAGGTGGTCAATCTAAAGACGCGGAAGGTCACGCAGACGCTGCTCCAGGACGGCGCGTTCTACGGAGCTGCCTTTTCGCCCAACGGCCATCGCCTTTACATCTCTGGCGGCAACACCGACATGCTCTTCGCCTATGCGTGGAAAGACGGCGCGGCGACACTCGAAAACAAGTTCGAGCTGGCGAAGGCAAAAACGGAGGACGGCACGGGCACAAGTTATCCGGCGGGAGTGGCGGTCGCGCCTGACGGGAAATTCGTTTACGTCGCCGAGGACGTCGGCGATCGGCTCGCGGTGGTGAACGCCGTGACCGGCGAGATCGCGCAACGGTTTTCTACCGATCATTATCCCTATGACGTCGCGCTCACGGCGGACGGGCAAGTATTCGTCTCGGCGTGGGGAGGCAGCACGGTATCCCAGTTTCGCGTTCTGGCGGATGGAACGCTCGCGTATCTCGGCCGGATCGAGGTCGGCCGGCATCCGTCGGCGCTGGCGGTGAGGGGAACGAGCCTCTACGTCGCGCTCGCGGGCAGCGACTGCGTGGCGGTCGTCGACACGAAGCTGCGCAAGGTCGCCCGCTACCTGCACGATGCCGCGCCTGGTGCGCCGCCTGAAGGCAGTACACCCAACGCCATCACGCTCAGCGCCGATGGCAAGCGCCTGCTGGTTGCGGAGGCCGACAACAATGCCGTCGCGGTCTTCGACGTGGCCGCGGGCAAGTTGCTCGGGCGCGTTCCGACCGACTGGTATCCGACCGCGATCGCCGAAGTGGGCGATGAACTCCTCGTCCTCTCCGGCAAGGGACACGGCACCCATGCCAACCCCGATGGCCCCGTTCCCCTCACGAACTGGCCGAACGAGAAGCCGACCGCATATGCGCTCGGACAGTTGAATGGCAGCCTGCGCGTGCTGCCGTCCGCGATGGCAACGACGCAACTGGCGGCGCTCACGGAGCGCGTTGTCGCCGCGAACAACTGGCAGCAGAGGCCTGCGGTGCCGCACTATCCGCCGTTTCACCACGTCGTCTACATCATCAAAGAGAACCGCACCTATGATCAGGTGCTCGGGGATATGAAGGAAGGTGATGGCGACGCGAGCCTCGTCTATTTCCCCGACATCACCATCACCCCGAACCATCACGCACTGGCACGGCGCTTCGGTCTGTTCGATCGCTTCTTCGTGAATGCCGAGGTCAGTTCGCAGGGACACATCTGGTCCACCGCCGCCTACGTGACGAACTACGGCGAGAAGGTCGTGCCCTCCGCTTACGCCGGCAAACATGCCGATATGGATGGCGAAGAGAGCGATGAGCCGGAGCGCGGGTTCCTGTGGACGCTGGCGATCCAAGAGGGCATCACCTTCCGCGACTACGGCGAAATGGTCAAGGGGAATCCCGGCTGGCCGGTGACACAGCGCGACTTGGCCGCCGACGTGAATCCCGACTACATACCTTTCGATCTGACCACCCTCGATCAGAAGCGCGCCGACGTCTGGATCGCCGAGCTCCAGGGCTACGTGCGCGACGGCAACATGCCGCAGCTGGAAGTCATGCACCTGCCCATGGATCACCTGGCGGCGGGAAGGCCGGGGAAGTGCACGCCGCGCGCGTGCATGGCTGACAACGACCTTGCGCTCGGGCGGATCGTGCAGGCGCTCTCGCACAGCCCGTATTGGAAGGACACGGTGATCTTCGTCGTTGAAGACGACGCGCAGGCCGGGCCCGACCACACCGATTCGCACCGCGCGCCGTTCTATGCCATCTCGGCGTACAACCGGCCAGGCACGGTACATCGCTTCGTTAACACGACCGACGTCGTGGCTGCAATCGAGGACATTCTGGGGATGGGTCGGCTCTCGAAGTTCGATTACTTCAGCCGCTCGCTGGCCGACATCTTCGCGCCGACGGCCAACCTGACACCTTATGACCCAATCATCCCCACACAAGATTTGAATGAAAAGAATCCGCAGAAGACTGCCGCCGCGCGCATGTCGGAGAGCCTGGATCTGAGTGAACCCGATCGCGTGGACGATCAACTCTACAACCGCATTCTTTGGCTGATGCTGAAGGGCGATGTGCCGCCACCGGTCGCGCAGAGCCATGGGGCCCTGCATGCGCTGCAATCGAGCAAATGATGTTCGGTGATGTGAGATTCGACGCGGACGCGGGTCCGCGCACCGAAATGTGTTAGATTGGAAAACGGTGGGGCGCGTAGCTCAGTTGGTAGAGCAACGCCCTTTTAAGGCGTGGGTCGCAGGTTCGATTCCTGCCGCGCTCACCAATATTGGTTACCTCGCACGACGCTAAGAAAGCCGCCCATCCCATCCGCATGGTTCAGCGTAGATTAGAAAAGATGGCTAAGGTCTCCTGCCAGGCAGTTTTGTTCGACCTGGATGGCGTCCTCATCGATTCGACTCCCGCGGTTGCCCGGGTGTGGCACCGATGGGCGCTTGAGCATGGCCTGGATCCGGAAGAGGTGGTGCGCCTGGCCCACGGACGGCCCAGTCAAACCACCATCCGTGAGCTCTTGCCCAATGCCGACCTGGCCGCGGAAGATCGCGAAGTCGAGCGCCGGGAAATGGAAGACATCGAGGGCGTGGTTCTGTTGCCGGGTGCGCAACGGCTTCTGGACAGCTTGCCGCTGGAACGATGGACCATCGCGACCTCATGCACGCGGCCTCTGGCCGAGGTGCGTTTGCGGGCCGCGGGCCTGCCGATCCCGAAAAAATTGATCACTTCCAGCGACGTGAAAAACGGCAAGCCACATCCCGAGCCGTATCAGAAAGCCGCTGCCCTTCTCGGGTTCTCCCCTTCCCATTGCATCGTAGTCGAAGATGCGCCGGCGGGAGTGCGCGCGGGAAAAGCCGCCGGTGCAAGAGTGATTGGATTTCCGACGACCATGGCCGTCGACGATCTGGAAAGTGCGGGCGCCGATTGGATTGCAGCCAATTGCGCGGCGATCTCCGCCCACAATGGCGCTAGCGGGCTGCTGCTGACTGTGGACTCTTAAGAGTGATTCGTTGAATCAGAGTAAGCCGGCGCGGTCCGCGTCGATTACGACGATGAACGGATTACGCAACTGGCGAATGACCTTATCCGCCAATCTGGCCGCGCCGCCGGAAACCGTCACTTTCTTGACTTATTCACTCAACCTTCAATGGTGCCGTGACCGAGCCGATGCGGCCACTGAGGTTGTCGCGGATCACGATGCGCACGGTGTATTCGCCGGCGGCAAGATCGAGTGCGCCCCGGCAACCGATGCCTTTCTCTCGGATCTTGGCGAGCAGCTCTGGCGTCGGATAAACGTCAATTTTCTTGTCCACCGGGCGATCAGCCTGCAAACCATCAGCTGTTGTCGCCGAGGCCGCAAGCTCCAGGGCAATATGGTTGTTATCGTCGGGGTCCATCAGCCCCGGATCGGGAGCCAGATTCACAATGTAGACCACACGCTTTTTCCCCGCTGCCTTGCTGGCTTCACTCGCATCCCAGTGCCCAGTCAGCGTGAGCGCGGTGTAATTCAAAGGCGACTGCAGAGCCGCGGCAATGTCGCTGCTAGTTCCGGAATCGACCGTCGCTTTGGTCACAAAGAAGCCGCTACGGGCTCGCACGTTCATATGGTCCCGCTTCACCTTTACAGCGACCTTGCGCCAGCCTGGCTTTGTATTCGATCGATCAAGGTAGTAGCCGAGCATGTAATACTGCGCTGAATCGCGAACGGCATCGCGAAAACCCTTCACCAGATCGTTGGTGTTGTCATAGGCGCGGCCACCCGTCGCCGCAGCGAACGCTTCGAAAGTCGAATGCGTTTCCACCTGCGTCCAAATCGCTCCGCGCGCGTAGCCGCCACGCCTGCGGTTGGCCAGGCTGGGCAGACCGATCGAGGCGTCGGGCGTGTTGCTTTGCAATCCCTTCACGTCCACCGGATAAAGCGCAATTTGCGCGTCGGTGAGCAGTTGCCAAGTACGCTCGTAGAGAGGCAGCACATCGGTGAGAGAGTCGCGGCCGGGAGGAGCAAGTTGCATGGTGGTATCACTGACGCTGAAGGGGAATCCCCCGCCCGCCCAGATCACCGGCTTGCGCCCCGGAAATCCAGCCACTGCCTGCGCCAGTTGCTGCATGCCCTGTAGCGTGTAGGTAATGGCCATGCGTTGCTGAAACGATTGAAAATTCAGCGCCGCATCCTCGATCATCGTCTGCAGTCGGCTGGCTTCCTGCTGTATGTGGTTTGCCCTAGCCGCCGCGGTACCCGACCCGCCGCCTCCTGACCCGCCGCTCGCGCCAATATCACCGGCGCTGCCTTCTGGGCTGGCAGATCCGGTCATCATTTCCATGTCCTCGGGAGTGTCAACCAGTTGCGAGGCGCCGCCCCGTATCTTGTGCAGCGCTGCCATCAGCACGCTGGGGTCGGAAGTGAAGTCGTGAATGACGTGAATGCCGCCGCGGTCGAGCGTGAACAATCCCGTGGGTTCGCGCCGATCCAGCGATTGGGAAAGGTACTTGAGCAGTTGATTGCGGAGAAACGCCTGGTCCGGGAAAGGAGTATTGATCAAGTCCAAAACAATGAGCGTGATGCGCCGCGTGGATCCGCCGCCCAGGGAATTCGTGAACTCATTTTGATTCTTAGGGTGAGACAGCTGAGGGTCGCTGGTGATTTCCTCGAAGGTGGCAATCGTGCGTTCCGAACCGTTTTCAAGAACCGTGAAGTCCTCTTTCTTCAGCCCGCTCACGTGAGCCCCGGATTTGTCGGTGACCAAGGCAGGGATGAGAACCAGTTCGGCGCGGGCAGTGAACTTGACTCCAGAGTTGTCCTCCTTGTCCTTGGCGAAGGCAAAAACGGAGAGGACCAGAGCGGCAATCAGCGCGACGTGGCCTAGCAGCTGCCTGCGATTCGTCTTACGTTCGACGAATGCTCCCCCGAGGACACTCGCTCGGATTGCAAGCGACGTGAGCACCGCAAAGGCCCGGGCTTCAAGGGCACACTTTCCCAACTTTCAACCATCCCCCCGGTTCAATTCAGCCGGAATTTAACTGTTGAGCTCTTTGACCTCGAAAACAGCGGGAAGTTTACACGCATCCCACCTGTTCGTGACATTATGAACCAATTCTCATCGGGATCACGCCCCTACGGTACTAGAGTCCAAACCAGCGCCGCCGAAATTGCACCATTTGCGGCCTTTTGCGACACCTCTTTTCATGAAGATCCTGAGCCTGGTCCTCAGGGAGCATTTGCGCACGCCGCATCTGCTCAACTAGAATCCTCGGTTCTTCAGAAGTTGCCCGCGAAAACCGCCTGGCGTTCGGGCGTTTTCCAGGCGGGCGGCTCCAATCAGGCAGGGCCTCGTGATTATCGGTGTTCCGAAGGAAAGTTATCCGGGCGAGCGGCGGGTTGCGCTGGTGCCGGCCGTTCTCCCAACGCTGACCAAGGCTGGCTTCGAAGTGCATGTACAGGCTGGAGCCGGGATCGACGCTGGCTACCCTGATACCCATTACGCTGAGAAAGGGGCGAAGATCGTCGCGGATCGCCCCACGGTGTTTCGTGCGGCCGACATTATTGTTCAGATTCTCTGCTATGGTTCGAACGATGTCACGGGCGAACAGGACGTCCCGTTGTTTCACCGCGACCAGATCCTGATCGGATTTCTGCGCCCCTTCGGTTCCTCCGAGGTGGTCCAGGAGATTGCTCGTGCGGGCGTCACCTCTTTTGCCGTGGAACTGATACCGCGCACGACGCGCGCCCAGAGCATGGATGCGCTCTCCTCCATGGGAACAGTTTGCGGGTACAAGGCCGTATTAATCGCCGCCAATTCTCACCCGCGTTTCTTTCCGATGCTCACGACCGCAGCCGGCACCATCACTCCGGCGCGCGTGTTTGTGATCGGTGCAGGTGTGGCGGGTTTGCAGGCGATTGCGACTGCGCGACGCCTCGGTGCTGTAATTTCCGCATACGATCTGCGTCCTGCCGCCAAGGAACAGGTGCAGAGCCTGGGTGGGCGCTTCGTCGAGCTTCCTATCGAAGCGAAAGACGCGCAGGATGCCAGCGGCTACGCCCGCGCCCAGGACGAGGAATTCTACCGGCGGCAGCGGGAACTGTTGGGCAAGGCGGTGCAGGAGAGCGATGTCGTCATTACCGCCGCCGTGATTCCAGGCAAGAAATCTCCGGTCCTGGTAACCGAAGACATGGTGAAGGGTATGGCGCCCGGTTCAGTGATCCTTGATCTGGCGGCCGAGCGTGGCGGCAACTGCGAAATCACCGAAAGAGGGAAGACCGTCGTCAAGCACGGCGTGACGATCATTGGAGCGATCAACGTTGCCACCGGCGTGCCCTACCACGCCAGCCAGATGTACGCAAGAAACGTGACCGCCTTCATTACTCATCTGATCAAAGACCAGAAACTGAACCTGAATCTGGAAGACGAAATCGTGCGCGAGACCCTGCTGACAAGGGGCGGCGAGGTGGTTCAACCCCGCGTGCGCGAGTTTTTTGCCTTGCCGGCGCTGGCCGCCAAAAGCTGACCGGTTGTTCCGGCTGGAGGAGAGATGAATAGTTCGAGCCTGATTAACGCACTCTTTATATTTGTGCTGGCGGGATTCATCGGATTTGAAGTAATCCGTCGTGTCTCGCCCCTGTTGCACACACCCCTGATGTCGCTCACGAACGCGCTGGACGCAATCGCCGTGGTGGGTGCGATCGTCCTGGTGGGCGAGCACAAATCGCAGCTTTCCGCCATTTTCGGATTCATTGCCGTGGTGGCTGCTACCAGCAATATCGTGGGCGGCTTTCTCATCACGGACCGCATGTTGAAGATGTTTAAACCGAGCCGTCCAGCGGCCACCCCGGCGGCCAAGTGATGACAGCCGAATTTGCAGGCGGCCAGGTCATCATCGAGCTGGTGTATCTCATCGCGAGCGTGCTGTTCATTTTCTCGCTGAAGTGGATGAGCTCACCGACCGCTGCCCGCCACGGCATCTGGGCAGGCGAAATTGGCATGCTGCTGGCGATCTGCGGCACCCTGCTGCACCGTGGCATTGTGGACTACCGCCTGATCGCCATCGCGCTGGTGCTCGGCAGCATCATCGGTGTCCCGCTGGGGCGAGTCGCCATGACCGCCGTCCCGCAGCGAACCGCGCTCAGTCACGCTTTTGGCGCGCTCTGCGTGACGCTGGTCGGCTCGGCCGAGTTTTACCTGCGATCGCCCGACATTTCGCGCTTCATGATGGCGGTGCTCTCGCTCGAGGTCATTCTCGGCGGGTTGACCGTCACCGGCAGCCTGATGGCTGCGGGCAAACTGCAGGAAATTCTGCCCCAGCGGCCGCTGACTTACAAAGGCCAGAACCTCGTCAACTTTGTGCTGCTGGCCGGAGCCCTGGTGATCGCCGTCTCTTTGGTGCTGCATCCGGAAGCCCGGTCCCTGTTTCCGTTCATGATCCTCATCGCGCTCGCGTTCGGCGTGTTATTGATCATCCCCATCGGCGGCGCGGATATGCCAACCGTCATCTCGTTGTTGAACGGGTATGCCGGTCTGTCGGCGGCAGCGATGGGCTTTGTTCTCGATAGCAAGCTGCTGATTATCGCGGGTGCGCTTGACGGGTCCTCGGGCCTGATTCTCTCGATCATCATGTCGAAGGCCATGAACCGTTCCTTTACGAACGTACTGTTCGGAGCGTTCGGCCAGGTGCAGGCTTCGGCGGCCGCCGGACAAGAAGCCCGGCCCGTGCGCAGTGCCACGCCGGAAGAAGCCGCGGCCATTCTCTCGGCCGCCAACCGGGTCATCGTGGTCCCGGGATACGGCATGGCAGTCGCGCAGGCTCAGCATAAAGTGCGCGAGTTGTACGACGGTCTAAGCAAGCGTGGCGTCGATGTCCGCTTTGCTATTCACCCGGTCGCCGGCCGCATGCCGGGTCACATGAATGTGCTGCTGGCCGAAGCGGATATTCCCTATGATCGCCTGATCGAAATGGATGAGATCAACGGCGATTTCCCTCAGACGGATGTCGCCCTCGTGATCGGCGCCAATGACGTCACGAATCCGGCAGCCCGCACAGACACTACCAGCCCCATTTATGGCATGCCCATCCTCGACGTCGATAAGTCCCATACCGTAATGGTGATCAAGCGAAGCATGAACCCGGGTTTTGCGGGCATCGATAACCCGCTCTACTATCTCAATAACACGCTGATGCTGTTCGGCGATGCCAAGGCTTTTGTGGGTAGTATCGTGCGAGAACTGAGCGGGGGACACACGTAAATACGAACAGGAAAACCTAAGAGATCCTTCCGGCAGGGGTAAAGTTTGGCGGGCTGCAGCTTCGCAGGGGGAAAATTGCGAAAACCACCGCCCGCCGCTTGATCAGGCTGCTTTCTTCATTTGCCGCATCTTGGCCCAACGTGCTTTCTGGGCAAGAGAAATTCTCCTGCGGCCCGCGGCGGAAAGAACGCGCTTCGCCCGGCGTTGCCCGCCGGTATAAGACGCGCCCTGACCTCGGGTAAGCTTTTCCAGCACTGCAATCGCTTCCCCAAGTTTCTGCACTTCGTTTTGCGCTTCCCGGCGTTCCTCACGGAGCCGGGACAACGCCTTTGCAATGTTTGTCATCAAATACCCCCTCGGGTAACTAACGCCGGATATTGTATTACTTCGATTACGTCTCTGCCAGATTTATTAACTGCAAATGAAGATTAGGTTGTGCCTAAGATGACCCGTGGATAACCACCGACGAGACCTGCGGCAACAAGCCAGGCTCCGATAGGCAGCGGCTCTCGACCGCAATCACCGCCATAACGCCCAGCCGAACGGGGCACCCGCGTTCTGACCCCGAACTCAGGAGCGTCGGCGTGGGATTGGATTTCCGGGCCAGTTTTGGCAACCCGGATCTGGGGAATCGGCGATAACCTTCGTACCATGGCAAGGGTTACCGGCGCGTGCCAGACCGCCTAAAGGTGTTGGCTTGACGTGCCGATGCATGCCCAAATCAGATATCCCTCCTCCCTGCAAAAGCGGCTACAATAACAACATCCATTCGCAAGACGGAGGTCGCTGTGAAGCATTGGCGTCAGTATGGTGCCGTTGCAACTTTCTGTGCTGGCTATTTTCTTGCAACTGTTCTTTCTGCGCAGGAAGCCGCTCATCATCCTCACATTGGAGTTCCGCAGGACTGGTCGCAGCGCCAGTTGGTATTCAGCCGCGCCGCGCTGCTAGAGCATCCCGAGCTGCTTTCCCTCGAACCGCGGGTTTTGCATCAGGCGATCCAGCGGTGGCAACCTCCGAATTCCGACGTTTTCCGCGGGGTCGAGACGGCACAAACGTCCGGCAAAGCGAATCAGCGGGACTGGAACGTCGCACTGCGGGGACGGGTTTCCCTGAATATGTATCCCGCCAAGTATTCGTTTGATCCGGCTGCCCCGCCCAGTTGCGCCAACGACTACGTCGTATTCGGACTTGCACTGGCCGGTGTGACGGGTGGCTCGGCTAATCTGGTCGCCTTCAACAATCTCTATGCTGGTACGGGTGGGCTGTGCGGCGCGGCTCCCAGCGTGATGTTCGCCTATAACATCACGACTGCGATCGGCGGCAAGATTGTAACTTCCCCGGTGCTCTCGGTCGACGGAAAGAAAATTGCGTTTGTGGAAAGCGTTGGGACCTCAGCCATTTTCCATGTACTGACCTGGAGCGCAGGCCAGGGCGGGATCGGGACTGCGGCTGCGCCCACCATGACCTCGTTGACCTATTCCACCACGTCCAACAGCACGACCTCTTCCCCTTGGGTGGATTACAGCTCCGACACCGCCTACCTTGGCGCGGACAATGGCAAGATCTACAAGATTACCGGCGTCTTTAAGGGAACGCCCACGCTGGCGGTGGCGCCGTGGCCGGTCAATGTGAGCACGAACTTTCGCCTCTCTCCTCCTGTGCTCGACAAGGGTCGAGGATTTCTCATGGTCGGAAGTGCTAACGGAAATCTCTACCAGATCAACATCGCGACTGGCGCTCTCGCGTCGTTGGTGGTTGGACGGAGTGGAGGTACAAACCCCGGGATCTGGGCGCCGCCGATCATAGATATCACCAACGGTACGACCTTTGTCGTGAGCGGCAACGACGGTACTTCCGGCGTCCTGGTCGAAGCCGACACGGCAACCCTCACCCAACTCGCGAAGGCGCGTATCGGGTGGGCGTCTGCTTCGGGAACTGTGGTTACCCTGTACCAGCCTGCCTTCTCGGACAGCTACTTCACGAACCCGACCACGGGCACAGTCCGGCTTTGCGGAACCGGAGGCGCCGACACAACTCCGTGGCAATATGCCTTTGGTTTCACCGGACGTACGATGAAGACGACGGCGTCGTTCTCCCAGCAGTTGCTTACTTCCACGACCGCCCGCTGCACCGGCTGGACAGAGTTTCTGAATCCCAATGTCAACGGCGGGACCGACTTCTTCTTTTTCGGATTAACATCCGACTGTACTGCGACCGGTTTCGCTGGGGGCTGCGTGGTGGCGCGCAGCAGCGATACGGTCCTTACCAAAGCGACTCTCACCGGCGGCCCGAGTGGGATCGTCGTCGACAATTACAGCACTGCCGGACAAGCGTCCAGCATTTACATGATGGCAGCGCGGTTGAATACGGCGTACAAATTTACCCAGAATGGGTTGCAGTAAAAGACTCGTCAATCACAAAGGCCCCGTCGCAATCTGCCGGACCTGGCAGCCTTGCGGCGGGGCGTTTTGCCGCTGGTTGGCGGACAAATCAAGAACACGGATGCTTAATCGGTTGAGATCTGCCAGCCTTTGTCGGTCTTCACGAGTGCCACCACGACCTTCGTCGGAGCCGCATGGTAGAAGTTCGCTCCGTACTTGTCGATCAAGGTGGAGCGGTCCCAGGTGTTGAATCCCTTGACCGCCGGTCCGCTGGCATCAAACAGGTCACCCGCCTGGTTCGTTTCCCATTTCCAGGAATACTCGACGGCTGCCCTGGACGGGGTCAGCATCGTGATCTTGCTGATCTCCACCAGTTTTCGTTGCGCGAGCGGCACCGCGTACACATTGTTGCCATCCTTATCCTTGGACTGTTTTACACCCGCGATCTCGGCCAGGAACCCTTGTCCCCTGGGCGTCAGCGAAACCGGCGTCTTCCAGTTGATATCCTTGCCAATCTTGATGTAGCCCTGTTTTTCCAGGAGCAGGTAGTGCGGGTCATGGGGTTTCTCGCTCACGCTGGCCTTGATGATTCCCGTCTGGAAATGCAGAATGGCCGGCTTCTGGTTGTCCAGCAGTGCGAGTACGACCGGTGTTGCCTCGGCCGTGCTCAACACTTTCCTGCTCTCCGCCACGAAATACAGTGACACTCCCACCACGGCGATGATCAACGCCACAATCAGAAGCAGTGGAACGATGGACGAATTCTTCTTTTCCATCTCAATCTCTTGTTCAAACATGGCGCCCTCCGGCAGATCCCGCGTCCGCGGAATAAGGACCGCGACTCCACTTTCATTTTCCGCCATGCAGGCCCAACGCCCTGTGACGTAGCTCACACTGCATTGTTGAACGGTCACCAGACCGTCCCAGGCGGATGCAGCTTCCGATCGACGCCCTGGCCTTGCAAGGTCTTTCATTCGCCCTTCCAACAGCGAGTTCAATGAGACCTGTAACTAGTTGATGCGAATGTGTTTACTAATTGTCAAGGCTGGAACCTGAATTGCGCTTCCAGCCGTGGATGAAGTGTCTGCAGCCAGCCAGAAGGACGATAATCGGGAAGGTGCTCGCGGGTGTTGCGTTCGTCGCGCTCGGCAGCATCCTGGTGTGGTGCGTCGTGCCGTCCTCGCAGCGCGCAGTTCCGCGGCGCAGTGCATTGGCTCGGATGGAACAGAACCTCCACCGCAGGCCCGTGCATATCTCCGAGTTTTCGCTTGTTTCCGAGACGCACGCCTGGTCCGACTGTGGAGACGCTCGCCTGCCGGAAGCGCTATTGACTCCAGACCCGACGCTGCACGATCAGAATGGCGATCTCCACGTACGAGTGAGCTTCATTGTGGGTTCTGACGGGCACGTGCACAGCGCCTTTATCCTCGATAGCGGCGGGCCCGACGAGGATCAATTGATCTTGCGCGCCGTTCGCGCTTGGCGTTATCGGCCAGCACTCTGTAACGGAGTTCCGGCCGATTCCGAAGCCCGTGTACAATTCGCGCTCCGCTAAGTTGACAATTTCTCTACAATGGCATCGGTGAGGTGGCCGTGAGCCCAGAGAATCCAAAACCTCCAGACGCAGAAAAAGATCAGCCCGAGGAAAACCGGGAGCTTGAGGAGTTCTTTCATCGGCTGCCTGCGAATTTTCACTGGCCGAAGCCGAACGACGATGCGATCGCCGCGGCCGTGGAAGCGATCCAGCGCATGTCAGGCGGCGTCGCCGGTGCCGAACTCGCAGCGCGCGATGGCGCTGAGCCTGGGATGGCGTGCTCCGGATGCGGCGGTTTGCTGCCCGCGGGCGCGCGGTTTTGCGTCTGGTGTGGCGCGCCCAAACAGGCTGCTTCGGAGGACCTGGGGACTGTTGCCCAGCCCAGTGCCCCCGGGCAGCACCATTTTCACCATCACTATCACCACTTCGTTCCGGGGCAAGTCAATGGCTCCGCCGCGTTCCCGGCTGAACAGGGGACGGCTGCGCCGAGGGGACGTGCTCCAGGCGCGCCGGGAACCGTCATCGGCGGCCGGACAGAGGCGGCCGCTCGCCAAGTTGCTCAGGATTGGGCCCAGGCCTGCAACACCAAGCACCTGGATGATCTGCTGGAACTCTATGTTGCCGATGCCACTCTCATCCGTTCCAGCGTTCCGCCGGTGCGGAGTCTTTCCGCCATCCGCGAGTTCCTGTTTTCGCTGCTCGAAGCCGGGCTGGGAGATGTCGAGATGGAATCGCTGCGCATCGAAGTGATGGGAGAAATTGCCATCGACATCGGCCGCTGCAAGATGCTTGTGCCGGTCGCCATGGGCAAGCGCAGGGAAGAGCGCGGGAAGTATCTGCTGGTTCTAGCCCGGCAGCCCGCCGGTACCTGGAAGATTATTGCGGATTGCTGGTCCGCGGATTTGGCGGTAAGCGCTCCGCCCACTCCCGACTCTGCCAGAAAAGGCGTGGAACCAAGCCTGCCGGTTCACAAACCCCGCTAAGGTTCAGCGGCTATACACGGTGGTTTGCGGATGGTAGATTTTCCAGTCGAACCAGAAGTCTTTGAGAAAATTGATTTTTTCCAGGCACTGCCCGGCCAACGGTCCACTGACTGCGCAGCCTTCAAAATTCCAGGCGCTTCCGCCGGAATCGATCAGTCGCCACTCCGCACTTTGCGAATCACGGTAGAGCTCAATCCCCGATCCATTCTGCTGAGAGCGGAAGATTCGCACGGATGCGCCATCGTTCCCGGCCACCAGCACGATCGGAATGCCTGCAATCTTGTCCTCGATCGGACTCTGCTTGAGCACGCGCTCCAAAGGGAAAGCCCGTGCCTCTCCGCCCGCTTCAATTCCCAGAATCACGTCTCGATCCTTGAGTCCCTGCCCGGGAAAACTCAGCGGCACAGGATACTTCGCAACTTCCTTCTCCCAGTCGTTGTCGTAGTCTTTCTCGCGCCCCGCGACCGGGGCCAGCACCATGCCGTGCGGCGACTCCGACTTCCAGAGTCCGAAGGTCAGCTCATCATAGGGCGCCAGTTCAAGCACCGTGCCAGTCAGGGGCCCGGAGATCGCTCGCCCCGTGACTTGCTGCCACCACGAGCCGGTTTCGCGGTCGCGCATCAGAAAATTCTGGTTGTTGATCCCGGCGAGATAGAAATGCAACTCGCGTCCCTTGGCCGTCCTCTTCCACACCAGACCGGTGTGACAGAGCGTTCAATAAGTGACGACGATCGGCACCCCGCCGGCCGCGTCATTCAGAATGTGATGGTAGGCCATCTGCCGGATGGGATAAGCCCGCGCGTCCGGCCCAATCTGAACGGTCATCACCATTTCTTTGTCGGCCAGGTGGGCGTCACTCGCGGCCACAAATCCTGCCGCTTGTACCGGCCGGAACATCCATTCAAAATAGTTTGCTCGACACATGATCGCTGAGGCCGCACTGAGGAGCATGGCTGCGACCAGGCCCGCACGCGCCGTCCTGGAGGCGGTTCGCCACAGACTCCAGCAGAGCACCAATACAGCCACGCACGCGATGGCGGTCAGCGCCGGCGCCACCCATTTCACTCGAATCGCCAGCGACAATGCGCTCGCCGATTGATAGCGGAACGGCCGGATCACAAATGCCGGAATCAGAAATAGTCCAAGGCTACCGATGGCCAGCAGAGCGGCCAGAGTTCCCAGAACGCGCTTTCGAACCTGAGACATCACCAGAAAGACCCCCCTCGGGTACGCAGATGTTTTCGAGGATACCATCCTCCTGAATTCGCGGTTGCGGCAGCTGTCCGCCTGAAAACAAAAAGCCCCGATCCTCACGGACCGGGGCTGCTTGGGTTGGTTGAGTTGGTGTTTAGTTGGTACGAGCGGTGAACAGTTGCCGGTAGCCCAGACTATCGACGTCGCGGAAGAGCGGCGTTCCGGGCGGCAGACCCGAAGGCAGCGCGAAATCCGAGTCGAAATAGTAATCACGGGTGGGCGGCGAATAGACCGTTGTGCAGCACTTGAATATCCCCGTGTTGTAGGTTGAGTAATACAAGCTCACCAGCGAGCCCTTGTAATGCAGGGTTTTTCCGCTCCAGTTCTCGAGGTAGCGCACGAAGTTGTGTACACCTCCGTCCGTGCCCATGTCTTGCGCACCCCAGCCAGGTTTGGGGAACGTCATGTTTTTCCCGCCTGCAATCGCAATGCGGTAGAAGGTATCGTTAGCGGCCCGGTTGCTCGGATTCGTAACCGTGCCGTCCCCGCCGATGCCCAGGCTTAGCTTGTCGTCCCAGGCGTTCGAGAGAACGGTGACGGCGTCGGCGATGACAGCGGCCGCCGCGTGCCCAGTCTTATCTGTGGGGTTGCTGGCCCAGGTCGTGTCCGTGGGGTTGGAGTTGTAGTCGTCCTGGATGTAGACCGGGTTCTCGGAAGCGACCGTGAAGCCGCCGGTGTTCGGTGCGGCGGCATCCGTTCGCAGAGGTACGTTGCCGAGTGATCCATCCACCAGTTTCAGCACGTGCCGCGCCCCGCTAACCCAGTTCTTGCGGGCGGTGGTGCTGCAACTGGCAATCCGGTTTCCCGGCGCGGTGCCGTAGGGATCGTCCGGGGTCGCGCCGACGATCAGAGCATTCAGGTTTTGGGTCGCGCTGGCTTGCGTGCCGTAGAAGCCTAATCCCAGGTTCGCGGTTCCGAAGTTGTCCAACACACCGTTCTGGTTGACGTCTTCAGGAGAAAATGCGGTGTGGCCGGGCGAGGTCGGTTCCAGCGTTCCATTGGGTGTGCCCGCCGCACTGGCCGAGTTAATTACGTCTTCCAGGCCCGAGTCTCCCGACTTCGTATTGCCCTTGTTCGGATTCGGCAGCATTCCCCGCCGATCCGAGAAATACAGCACATAGCCGTTCTGGGTCAGGTAATCGACGTTGCCGCCGTTCGTGCCAATATTACCCTTCAGCCATCTCTTCAAGTTGCCCACATCGATTTCGACTGCGTTCATCACGCCGTTTACCGTGCAGCTGTTGTCACCCCAGGCGTTGTCCCGCGGCTCGCCTTCGCGCGCATCGTAAAAGTTAATGGGGTACCAGTTGAAGCGAGTAACGCTCTGCGCTGCCGTCGTTGAACTGGTAACGCCAAACTGCCAGGGCGTGGTCCCGGGCGTATCCGCCAGCACTTCCGGAGGGAGCGGGTTGGTCCACTTCGTACAGACTCCGCTGGATGTCTTCGTGCAGGATGGCGCAATCCCGGTGGGATCGACTGCACCATTCGAGCCGTCGCGATCCGCGGGCTGCTGCAGCAGTAGAATCGCATCCGGATTCACCGGGTTGCTCCCCGCCGCCGCCGGGCTGCTTCCCCCAGGGGCCGTCGGCGGTGTCGTGCCCCGCGCGAATCCCAGTTGCAGCCATTCCAAGGTGACCGGGTTCCAGTTGCCCGCAGCATTCCTGTATTCCACTCGCAGCCAGCCATCAATCAGGTTCCAGGTCGCGGTCGCGCCGCTCACCGCGTAATACGGATACGGCGGCGCCGTCGTCGGGCAGCCGGCGGGCAAGTTCCCCGCCGCGACGCCAGTCGGAGGGCAAAGGTTGATGGTCGGCGGGGCGCCCGTGGTCCCCGACATGATGGGAGCCCCCGCCGGCACCAGTGTTTGTGCTCCGGAAGGGGGCGTGGCGGGAGCGTAGGGCCACTCCGGTGGCAACGCAACATCGACATTGACGGGCAGGCAGGCCGCCCCGTTGCATGTCGTCTGATTCGGAATCCCATTCCAGGCCTGCGCGAAATACATGTTGTAGGTGTTGCCCGTTCCCGGCGCCGCCAAGGTCGCAGGGTACGAGGTGCTGATTCCGTAGGGATTGCTCGCGCTCGCACCCGTCACATTAGCCAACCGGACGTTGTTCGCATCCGCCGCGCCGCCCGGCAGGTCTGCCGGATCGTCCGACAGCAGTACGCGAATCTGCGCCAAGTTGTACTCGCGTGATTGCCCTAACGACGACGTGGCCGATTCGCCCGCCTGTGGCCGGCGGATAATCTCGTAGGGGAACAGAGTTCCGCTCACGAAGGGCAGAGAGAGTTTCTTGGCCCCTGTCCCACCCGTAACTCCATAGTTGCCGTCAATGATTTCGCCGTTGTAATAACTCGACGACAAAGAAACAGTCTTCCAACCTTGTGGGGAGGGCGTAGATGTGTTCTGCCCCGACTGCGGCGGGATTCCACCTGCGCCCGTCACGCTGCCCTGGGCCAACCCGAGAGCCAGGCAATTCGGCTTCGATCCATCACATCCCCCGGATTGGGTCGGAATCTGTACCGTGCCGTTATATTGCGTGCCGGGGGCAAACCCGTTGGGCAGCATGGCCCGAACCACGTTGCCGTACACCGACACCTTGTCGTGAAACGTCAGGGTGCTGCCTCCCCCTACGAATGGGTACAAGTCCTGGTTGGTGTGGACGCGTCCGGCGAAATCAAAATTGGGACCGCTAAAGAACGCGAGATCGTTTTCCGAGAACACTCCGAACTGGAACACCGGAATCAGCGCGACCTGCGCCTGCCGCGTCATGCTGACTTCCTGTCCGCCGGGTTCGGCGGCGGTCGCCAGCATTGTGACCGGAATGATCTGAGCCCACAATCCCTGGTTTGGTCCCGCCGTGATCTGCCCGAAATTCGCGGTCAGCGCAGCGGAGCAACCCGAGGCCGGCGTTACCGAGTAGTCCTTCCACGTCACGCCCGGCATGCTGGGCTGCAGCGTGCCCAGGTTGCAGATCTGGCTGGCCGTGGGCGACTGCGCGTTCTGGAACGTGGCGGCCAGGTCCGCGCTCATCTTCTCGATCCCGCCCTCGGCGCTGTGGTAGGCCGCATTGTTCTGCAGGTCCGTTCCGCCCACTCTGCTTTCGGTGTTCACCATCATCATCAAACCGATCGCGATGCCTGACAACAGCAACAGCAACAGCAAAGACGCAATCAGCGTAAACCCGGATGCTTGGTGTTGCCGACTACTCATGGTCGTATCCCCCGAAAAGACTCTTGTCGGACGATCTTTCTGTTCTTGACCTCCCACTACTGTGGGTAATCGTTCTTGAACGTCAGATCTCGCGCGCTCACCGAGGTCTGTAAATCCAATCCTTGATACCCGCCCGTGGCCCCTTTCAGAGCGCTGTTCATGGCCATGTGCAGAATGTTGATCTTGGTGATCTGGTTCGGAGTCAAGCCCTGCGATGCGCCCCCGTCCGCCTGGTTCGGCAAAGCGGACCCGGCGGCGGAGTTGTACAGGTCATAGCTGAACTGAAGAAAAACTACGTTCTCCGCGACCGGCATCGGGTTATGCCCGCTCACCTGGCGCATCAGCCGCGGCGGACTGGTCGTATTGTCGATGTAATAAGTGATGATCAGAAGTCTGACTGCCGAACCGGTCCAGCTCACGACATTGCTGATGGCCCCGCCTGTAGTACCCGTCTGATTCATCTTGAGCGCGTCCCCGGTGCCGAAACCGACGTTGTAAGTGTTGGCGCCCGCTGCCACGACGTTGGTTACTTCTCCGATCACCGGCGCAGTCGTGGCGCCCGTTCCCGAGCCGGTCGTAACGCTGAACAGGACCACATCTCCCGGCGTGAGCCCGGCGACCCCATCGTTGACGGTCTGCGGCACCGTGACGCCGGCCGGCAAAACACAGTTTGCGGGCAGCGGCGAGTTGAGTTTGAATTGCACCAGCGTCGCAGTGGTGATGCTTACGGTGTAGCAATTCAGGTAAAAACTGGTATCCGTGTAGACCACCGTGGTGGTGTCAGTCGGACCCTGCGCCGCGTTCAGGATCGGTCCAAACTTCCATCCCGGCATCAGGCCGTAGAGATACGGGTTTGAGCCCTGGGTTGGATACGCCGCCCCGGTGCCATTGAGATAGCAGGCGGTCTGTCCGCAACCATAGACCGGCAGCGTGCCGGTCCCGCTCGGCAATGCAATCTGCACATTGTTGCCCAAGCCTGCTCCTGCCAGGCTGAGATCGCGCGTCAGCATGTCAGAAGCCGCACGAAAATCCTGCTGCATTTCGGCGCGCTGCGAGACCGACCAGGTCGCGTTCACGCCCTGCGTGTAGAGTTGTACCGCCGCGCCCAGCACGATCAGGCCCAGGGCCATCGCCACGATCATTTCCAGCAGCGTGAATCCACGTTTGCGTGTTGTTGATCTGGAGCGCATATCTCCTCGTTGCTTACCGGAACTGCGAGAGAAACGAACTGAGAACGTATGTCTTCGACGTGCCCAGCCGCGGGGTCGTGTACTGGATCGTGACGTTGATGGCGCGCAGGCTCGCCACCACATTTCCGTTCGCGTCCAGCACGGCCGAGATCGTAACCTGGCGCTGATAGTTGCTCAGGGGCAACTGCACATCGTCCGCAGTTCCGTAAATTCCGTCCGGCCCCGGTTCGGTCAGCACCTGCGGCCCGGCCACCGCATCGTCAGCCGTCCCTACAATCCCATCGGCGCCGGCCAGGTTGATGGGCTGAAACCCGGTGAGGAAAATGCCGTTGCCCGTGCCCACATTCTGCACAAGATCCCATTGAATCTGCGAAGTGTTGCGGGCCGTGACAATGCTCTCCAGCGCTTCGTTGGCTAACTGCTTCGCAATCATGTCCTGCTGCGACGTTTGGGTGGCGGCCATCGCGAGTCCGAACACACCGAGCAGGCTGACCAGCCCGATCGTCAGTACCGCCATCGAGATCATGACCTCGATCATCGTGAAGCCTTGCTCCCGCTTGATCCGCACACTCGCTTCACCGATCTTTACTGTCGCTGCCACGCCGCACCTCCCGACCCAGCGCTGTACAACCGCCATCCGCGAATGCGGCCGGTCCCGCCCCACACCGTGATGGCGCGTGAACTCAGAAGCTCCCCTGGCCGCGCAATGTAAACTACTCCGCTATTCCAGTTCCCGGCGCAGTTTCCTGCTCCATTGGTGGCGTCCTGCACCGAGCCGTCGGGACAGAAATACAAATCCGTCCCTCCCCCTGTACCCGTTCCCTGCGCCGTGTACCCAAAATCAATGGCCGCCAATCCCGACCCGAAACCATCGGGAGTGCCGCTGGTTGGGATTCCGGTCTCGGCGGAGAAGGCAACGTCATTCGGCAGTGAATACGTCACTGCGCGCTGCGCTCCTGAGAATGTGGAGAGTGTCGGAGATACGATGATCGAACTCGAAGTCGTGGTCTTGATGAATTGCAGATGGTACGACGTGCGCTGCGAGACGGCGTAATCACGCGCCGTTCGCAACGCCGACAGGGTGGTATTGTAGGCATTGGTGACACGCTGCGCTCGCAGCGACGGTTGCAGGCTCATGAACCCAATCGACGCCACCACCATCACCAGCGCTATCACCATCAGCATTTCCAGCAGGCTGAAGCCGCTTGCTGTATGCCTGCCATGGCGCGCGTTGATTCTCAGTTTCGTCATGTCATCCACCAGCGTCCTTGCCGGAGGCCGCTTCTGTCGATGACGTACAAAATTCTCGACTGAAATCCACGTAATACGGCTTCGCTTGATAACTTCTCGTCGAAACAAAGTCGGGCACAAATTGGAAGATACTGGGTCCAATCTGAATGGTAGAAACCAACAGGAGTTACGTCAAAGCACCGCGGTACACAAGACGGGACACTTTTGGACGAGGCCCATTAGTAAGGTAATTGTCTGCGGGGTACGAGAGTACTAGATTCAGCCGGCGTGCGTGGAAGCCGCTTTCGCCGTGCTCCGGCGCGTACTCGGAACATAGGCGCAGGTGCGGAAGTCATAGTGGTCGCCCAGGCAGTCGCCGCACAGATGTAATTGATGCACTCGGCACTGGATCACCGGCTCATCCTGTCCGCACTGCTCGCAGCTCGCCTTCCGGCTCCGTTTTGGTTGGTTCGCGGAGTTGCTGGCAGGCGCTCCTCGAAGGGCTCGCGCTTTGATGTACAACCCTCCCGCCACCAGCGTCATGCCGGTCGACAAAACCGTCAGACCTCCGCTGAGCAGGTTCTTGTCCGGATTCGGCCCAAAGGCTGCCGGGAATGCACACAATCCAAGGAAGGCGAGACAAACGCCGATTCCAATCAGCCAGGTTCCGGTTTTCGTTGCCATGCCCATTGTTCCTGATGGTCGAGACTTTGCGTTCCCTGGTATCGTGATCGGAACGCCATTTCAGCCTAGACCTGCTAGTAAGGAAACTCCAGATGACCAAAGTTTGGCTTCCCGAAGGTAACTTGTCGCGGGTACCGCGCTCCCCTAGGATGGCGTCATCATGGATTTGCGTGCCCTCCTGGTGTGCCCCGATCAAGACTCAGCGAACCTGCTGAACCTGATTCTGCCCGAGATCGGAATGGCGGCGGAGCACACCCCCACGGTTTCTGGCGCCATGCAGCAACTCGACGAACAGCGGTTCGATGCCATCATCCTGGACTATCGCTCCGACCCGGCCTCGCAGGAATTCCTCACCCGGTGGCGCCAGTCCAGCAAGAACCGCGACACCATGCTGATCGCCATCGTGGATGGTGAGTACAATGCCCGCCCCGCGTTTGGGATGGGCGCGAATTTTGTGCTGTACCGGCCGCTTTCGGCCGAACGGACCCGCGTCAGTTTGCGCGCCGCCCGCGGCTTGATGCGCCGCGAACGCCGCCGTGCTCCGCGCACTCCCCTGCACTCGCCCGCCAGTGTCGCCCATCCCGCCGCCGGTGAACTAAAGGCGACCTTGAACGATCTCAGCGAGGGTGGAACTCTCGTGACCACCGCCAACCGACTTCCTCCCGCCTGCAAGGTTTACTTCGAGTTTGCTCTTCCGGGCCAACCCCAACTAGTGCGTTTGTCGGGAGAAGTTGCCTGGCAGGACGCTACCGGCCGCACTGGAATTCGTTTTCTGGATGTGCCACAAGCTTCCCGCCGCCTGATGCAGGCGTGGCTCCAAAAGAACAGCTCTCCCAAAACTGAAGCTCAGCCGGGCCAGCCCAACACGGAGTCACCGCCCATCGACCGCAATTCAACCAAACAGAAAACCAGTTCCTTTCTTGCGTCGAATTCCGGAAATCGAAGAGGCGAGCACCGCGTGCCCTGCAAGGTCGGGGCCGAGGTCTATCGCATGGGCACCAACGTGCCCAATCGCTGTACCCTCTCCGACATCAGTGAAGGCGGCTGCTACGTGGAAATGCCC
>Ga0209698_10002177_pt1 | contig 22354 bp, 23 predicted proteins | sample LitLauG_LLR_2012_FD_187203 | JGI IMG/M metagenome (GOLD analysis project Ga0209698, IMG submission 187203) | Freshwater sediment microbial communities from Pennsylvania, USA - Little Laurel Run_MetaG_LLR_2012 (SPAdes) (version 2) | ecosystem: Environmental > Aquatic > Freshwater > Creek >...
CGGCGAGTCCTCGGGCACCACGACGCTGCTCGACGCCTCCTCCAACGCCGCCACGGCCCCGGCGACGTTCGCCGACGTGCGCGCCACCAAGGTCGACGTGCCCCTCGCCGACGCCTACGCCCTGCGACTGGTGGTGGCGCGGCGCCTCTACGACCGCGGCATCGCCATGCAGGGTTCGCCGGCGCTGGCCGCACTCGTCGAGGCGACGACGCTGACCGTTCACCCGCGTGACCTCGACCACCTCGGCCTCGTCAGCGGGGCGCGCGTCAAAGTGCGCGCGGCGCACGGCGACTTCGAGATCGGTGTCGTCACTGACGAGAGTTGCGTGCGCGGCACCTGCGTCGCGGCCCTGGGCACCCTGGACGAGAACGGCGTCAACGTGGTGGCGACGATGATCGATTCCTCGAGCCCGGTCACGCAAGTGCGACTGGAGACGCGATGAACTTCGCCTCGGCCGACCCGCTCTTCTCCAACGGGCTGCACGTCACCCTGGCGATCTTGATCATCGTCGCCGTCAAGGTGGTAGTGGGATTCGCGGTCATCATGGGTGCGGTCACGCTGATGATCTGGTTCGAACGCAAGGCGATCTCGGACATGCAGAGCCGCATCGGACCCCAGCGATGGGGTCCCTTCGGGATCCTGCAGACCCTGGCCGACGGCATCAAACTCTTCTTCAAAGAGGACCTCATGCCCGCCGAGGCGGATCGATTCGTCTTCAAGTTGGCGCCGTACCTGGTGCTCGTGCCGGCGCTGATCACCTTCTCGATCATCCCCGTGGGCGGCACGGTCACCGTCGCCGGCCACGTCATCGAGTTGCAGATCGCCAATCCGCCGATGGGCATCTTGGTGATGCTGGCGATGTCGGGCATCTCGGTCTACGGCATCATGTTGGCGGGCTGGGCCTCGGGTTCGAAGTACCCGCTCCTGTCCTCGGTGCGCGCCAGCGCTCAGATGATCTCCTACGAGGCGGCGTTGGGCATGACCATCGTCACCGTCGCGCTGGTCACGGGTTCGCTCTCGACGCACGACATCGTCACCAGCCAGGGCGGGGGGATCTGGCACTGGAACCTGATCCGACTCGGATTCGTACCCTTCATCGTCTTCGTGATCGCCATCACCGCCGAACTCGGGCGCCCTCCCTTCGACGTGGTCGAGGCCGAGAGCGAGCTGGTTGGAGGGTTCCACACCGAATACTCGTCACTGCGCTTCGCCCTGTTCTTCCTGGCCGAGTTCATGAACACGCTGACCATGTCGGCGTTGATCGTCACGCTCTTCCTCGGCGGGCCCGCGGGCTACGTGCCCAACATCCCCCATCTACGCTGGGTGTTCCCGATCCTGTGGTTCCTCGCCAAGACCACCGGCTTCGCCTTCTCCTATATCTGGTTCCGCGCCGCCCTGCCGCGCTTTCGCTACGACCAAGTGATGGAACTGGGCTGGAAGCGGTTGATCCCGCTCTCGCTCGGTTGGATGTTGATCATCGCGGGTTTCCTCATCAAGCCGGCCGACGGGTTCGCGATGGCGGCCGCGGTCATCCTCGCTTGGACCCTTCTGTCTCGCGCCTTCGAGCTGGGCGAGCAACGAGGCAGCGGTCCGGGGGCGTTGATTCCCGCGGTGGGTGAGCGCCCGCTACCCGGCGAGGTCATCCGTGCGATCAGCGAGGCGATGGACGACGACGAGGACGAGGAGGAGTAATGGCCGGTTGGACTGACTTCTTCGGCGGCTTCAAGCTGACGCTGGCGCACATCGGCAAGCCCCGGGTGACGAACTCGTACCCCAAGGTCAAGCGTCCTAAGCAGCCGCGCCAGCACGGGCGCCACGTGCTGAACCGCTACGAGGATGGCATGGAGAAGTGCATCGGCTGCGAGCTGTGCGCAGGAGTCTGCCCGGTCAACTGCATCTACGTGCGCGGACTCGACAACCCCGCCGACCACCCGGTCTCGCCGGGTGAGCGCTACGGCTACATCTACGAGATCAACTACCTGCGCTGCATCCACTGTGATCTGTGCGTCGAGGCCTGCCCGACCCAGGCCATCACTGAATCCAAGATGTTCGAGTTCTCCTTCACCAACCGCGCCGACGCCATCTACACCAAGAAGCAACTCCTCGTCGATGACGAGGGCTTCCCCCAGCGACTGCCGTGGGAGGACTGGCGCCCCGGTGAAGCTGCGATGACCGGTGGTTGGATGCGCGCGACGTCGCCGGCGGGCGACGCGGCCTTCGAGGGTGTGGCCCAGTGGAGCGCCGACCTGGGTGCGGGCGTGCGCGCCCCCGAGGCCGGCCAGAGCGAGAACCGCGACGATGAGGCCACGGGCTCCAAGCAGTTGCGCGACGTGTTCTCGCGGCACCTCCAGCCTGACGACGTGCCGCTCGAGCAGCGTGGTCTGCAAGGATTGCTCAAGACCCTCGAGGAAAAGCGTCCTCGTCGCGCGCCCAAGGGGGAGAGTTGATGTTCGCCGTCACGTACGCGATCCCTGACGTCCTCGTCTTCGTGGTCGCGGCCCTGTGCATCCTCGGCGGCGCGCTCGGAGTCATCGCGATGAAGAATCCGGTGCACTCGGCGCTCAGCCTGATCCTGTGCCTGCTGGGCGTGGCGGTGGCGTTCCTCGAGCAGAACGCCGATTTCCTGGCCGCCGTCGAGGTCATCGTCTACGCCGGAGCCATCGTCGTCCTCTTCCTCTTCGTCATCATGTTCCTCGGCGTCGACGCCTCCAAGCACCCCCACGTCGAGCCGCTGGTCGGCCAGCGCTGGCTCGCGGGACTCGGCGTGGTCATCACGGTCGCCGGCGTCATCACCTTGATGGTCAATTCCGACTGGGTGAGCGGCGTGATGTCGACATCGACTGGCGGAACCGGTCTCGCGACGGGATCGGGAAACGTCACGCAACTGGGCGACTCGGTCTTCACCACGTACCTGCTGGCCTTCGAAGCGACCGCGGGACTGCTCATCATCGCGGTCGTGGGTGCGGTGTTGTTGGCGCGCCGCGAACGACCCGCCGACCCCGACGTCGAGGTGATCGACGTCGAGAAGGTCGCGCTCGGCGTCGCCGAGGAGGACGAGGGCGAGTGGTGGATCATCAAGCAGGGATCGTCCGAGGAGGTGGAGTCATGACCATACCGGCCTCGTGGTTCCTCGTGTTGGCCGCCGTGCTGTTCGGCGTGGGCGCATTCGGCGTCCTGACGCGGCGCAGCGCGTTGATCATGTTCATGTGCATCGAACTGATGCTCAACGCGGTGAACCTGACATTCGTCACGTTCGCGCGCACCATGAGCGACATCGGTGGCCAGACCACCGTGTTCTTCATCATGGTGGTGGCCGCCGCTGAGGTCACGGTGGGGCTGGGCATCGTGGTGGCCGTCTTCCGGCGTCGCGAATCGACCTCGGTCGACGAACTCTCGGAACTGCAGGGCTGATGTCGCATCTCGCACCACTTATCCTGGTCCTGCCCCTGGTGGGATTCCTGCTCGTCGTGTTGAACGGGCGCTCGCTCAGCGATCGCCTCGTCGGGGTGATCGCCACCGGCGTCGTCGGGCTCAGTTTCCTCGCCAGCGTCGCCACTTTCGTCCTCCTGGTGCACGACCGTTCGCGCGAGGTCACCATCAACCTCTTCACGTGGATCTCGGTCGACACCTTGCACGTGCCCGCCGCGATACTCGTCGATCCGCTCTCGATCACCATGTGCCTCTTCGTCACCGGCATCTCGACGTTGATCCACTGGTACTCGACCGCTTACATGGCGGGCGAGAAGGACTTCCGCAAGTTCTTCCTCTACCTGAACCTCTTCGTCTTCTCGATGCTCACCCTGGTGCTCGCCAACAACCTCGTCTTCACGTTCGTCGGTTGGGAGGGCGTCGGGGTGTGCTCCTACTGGTTGGTGAGCTTCTACTTCGACCGCGAGTCGGCCGCCTCAGCAGGAAAGAAGGCCTTCATCTACAACCGCGTGGGTGACGTCGGACTGCTGCTGGCGATGTTCCTGCTGTTCGTGCACACCCACAGCCTCACCTACCTGAGCATCTTCTCGTCGACGTCGCTGCTCTCGCCGACCATCGCCACCCTGGTGGTGCTCGCCCTGCTGCTGGGAGCGACCGGCAAGAGCGCCCAGATCCCCCTCTTCAACTGGCTGCCGGACGCCATGGAGGGCCCGACCCCCGTGTCGGCCCTGATCCACGCGGCCACCATGGTGACCGCGGGCGTGTACCTGCTGGTGCGCATGTCGCCGGTGCTGGCCCTCTCGTCCTCGGGGCGCATGACCATCGCCGTGATCGGCGGCGTGACGGCCTTCGTGGCGGCGACGATCGCCACGGCGCAGAAGGACATCAAGAAGGTGTTGGCCTTCTCCACGGTGTCCCAGATCGGCTACATGGTCCTGGCGGTCGGCGTCGGGGCCTACGGTGCGGCCATCTTCTTGATGGTCAGTCACGCCTTCTTCAAGGCGCTGCTGTTCCTCGGTTCGGGCTCGGTCATCCACTCGCTGGGGGGCGAGCAGGACATGCGAAAGATGGGGGCGCTCGCCAAGTGGTTGCCCCTCACCTTCCCGACGTTCCTGATCGGCTGGCTCACGATCTCGGGCGTGCCCCCCTTCGCGGGATTCTGGTCCAAGGGCGACGTCTTGACCAACGTGTTCGCCCACAACAAGCTGCTCTGGGCCCTGGGCGTCGTCACCGCCATCCTCACCGCCTACTACATGACTCGACTGTTCATCTTGACCTTCAGGGGCAACGAGCGCTTCCGCGAGGTCACCCACCAGCACGACCCGCACGAGTCACCCCTCGCGATGACCGCGCCGCTGCTCATCCTGGCGGTGTTGAGCGTGCTCGGCGGCCTCCTCGACCTGCCCTGGGCGCACGGTTTCTCGCTCACGCACTTCTTGTCGCCGACGTTCGGCTTCGTGGCGCCCGTCGGGGCCCAGAGCACCGGACTGCAGACGGGTCTGGCGCTGGTGGACTTCGCCGCGGCGCTCATCGGCCTGTTCGCCGCCTTCACGATCTGGCGCAACACGGTGGAGTCGGCGACGTTCGAGAAGCCCTTCTTCGAACACGTCTGGCACTGGGACGACGCCTACGACGCGGTGCTGGGCCGCCCGCTCGAGCACGTGGCTCAGGTGTCCAACGACGTCGTGGAGAATCGCATCATCGATGGCGCGGTCGAGGGTCTCGGAGGTTCGGTGCAACGCAGTGGCGAAGGGATTCGCAAACTTCAGGCGGGCATGGTGCGTCAATACGCGCTGGCCATGGTGCTCGGACTCACGGTGATCGTGGTGTACCTCGTGGGACGGGTGAGGTAACGATGCACTCCTCCCTCTGGCTCAGCGCACTGATCGTGCTGCCCCTGGTGGGCGCCCTGGTCGCGATGCTGGTGCGTAAGACCCCCGGCGCCTCCTACGCGGTAGCGGTGGGAGTGGGCGTCATCGAGGTCGTTCTCTCGGTCGTGGTCGCCGTGCTCTATTCGAGCAACGTGGCCAGCGCCGGCACCTTCGACTTCGTTAGTCGCCACGTGGTCTCGGCGCCGCTCGGCCTGGCCTACGACGTCGCCCTGGACGGGCTCAGTCTGTTGATGGTCGTTCTCACCGCGCTCGTGCTGCTGCTGTCGCTGCTCGGGGGGCGCGACACGCGCCGCGAGCCGGCCTTCGTGTCGTGGTTGTTGATCCTCACGGGTCTGACCATGGGGTCGTTCGTCGCGCACGACGTGCTCGAGTTCTTCATCTTCTTCGAGTTGACCCTGGTGCCGTGCTACTTCATCATCTCGGGCTGGGGCGGGGCCGAGCGCGCCCGCGCCGCGCTGAAGTTCTTCTTGTACACCTTCACGGCCTCGGCGTTCTTGTTGATCGGGATCTTGTACATGGGCTTCGCGCACCAGCACCAGAACCCGACGTCGGCGCTGACCTTCGCCTACGGCGCGCTCTCGAGCACGTCGATGTCGCACTCGGTGGCGGTCTGGCTCTTCGTCGGCTTCGCGCTGGCCTTCGGGGCCAAGGCCCCCATCTGGCCGTTGCACACCTGGTCGCCCTTGACCTACGCCGAGGCGCCCACCGCAGGATCGATCGAGCTCTCGGCGCTGCTCGCCAAGCTCGGCAGCTACGGATTGCTGCGCTTCGCCGTCGGGCTGCTACCCCTCGCGCAGGTGAGCGTGCGACCCTACGTCTTGACCCTCGCGGTGATCGGCATCTTGTACGGCTCGACCCTGGCGTGCGTGGCCAAGGACCTCAAGCGCTTCGTCGCGTACTCGTCGCTCGCCCAGATGAGCTTCATCACGCTGGGCGTGATGTCGGGCTCGACCATTGGCGTCACCGGTGCCGTGTTGTTGATGTTCAACCACGGCATCATCACGATCGGCTTCTTCCTCATCATCGGTTTCCTCGAGCGTCGCCGCCAGAGCATCCAGATCGCGGACTACACCGGCATCCAGGGCCCCGCGCCCGTGCTCTCGGCGCTCTTCACCGTGGCGATGCTCGCCTCGATCGGCCTGCCGGGACTGTCGGGCTTCGTGTCGGAGTACCTGATCCTCATCGGTACGTTCACGACGCACGCCTGGTGGAGCGCGGTCGCCGCCCTGGGCGTGCTGGCCTCGGCCATCTACCTGCTCTGGGCCTACCAACGGGTCTTCCACGGTCGTGCCGAGGGCGCCAACGCCGAGATCGCCGACGCGTCGAGCGCCGAGCGCTGGGTCCTGGTGCCGGTCATCGTTCTGATCGTCGTGCTCGGAGTCTTCCCCAAGCCGGTCCTCGACCGCATCACTCCTTCGGTGCATAACTTCGTCACCCAGGTGGCGACGGCAGGAGTCTTCAAATGATCGCCGCCACGCTCGCGCTGCCCTCGATCCACTACCTGACGATCCTGCCGCTTCTGATCTTCTTTGGCGCGTCCCTCTTGCTGCTCATGGCCTCGGCGATGTGGCGACGCACCGTGCCGATGGTCGTCTCGACCGGGGTGACCGTGGTCGCCTCGGTCGCCACGCTCGTCGTCACCTACTTCCAGTGGCGCTGCATCGACAAGAGCGGCGTGTCCACGACGGTGGCGCACGCGGTGGTCCTGGACGGCTTCTCGGTCATCGCCACCGCGGTCATCGCGGTCTCGGTCGCCCTGGCCGCACTGGTCGCCCACGACTGGGCGGTGCGCGAGAACGTCCGCGGCCCCGAGTACCAGATCCTGGCGCTCGCGTCGTCGGCGGGGGCGATCTTGATGACCCAGGCCAATGACCTGATCGTCATCTTCCTCGGTCTCGAGATCCTCTCACTCGGGCTCTACGTGCTCGTCGCGATCGATCGGCGCAAGGGCGAGTCGGCCGAGGCGTCCCTCAAGTACTTCGTCCTGGGCGGATTCGCCTCGGCGATCTTCATCTACGGCGCCGCGTTGCTCTACGGGGCGACCGGCTCCACGAATCTGACGACCATCTCGTACTTCCTCGGTTCCAACGTCCTCTTGAAGCCGGGCCTGCTGGTGGCGGGCGGGGCGCTGTTGCTGGTGGGCTTCGCCTTCAAGGTCGCCGCGGTCCCGTTCCACATGTGGTCGCCCGACGTGTACGAAGGGGCGCCCACCCCGGTCACCGGCTTCATGGCCTCCATCGTCAAGGTCGGAGCCTTCGCCGCGCTGATCCGCGTGCTGATCTCGGGTCTCGGCACCCAACTGGCCACGTGGCGTCCGATCCTGTGGGTGCTGATCGTCCTGACCACCGTGGTCGGCGCGACGCTGGCGGTCCCCCAGCGCAACGCCAAGCGACTGCTCGCGTACTCCTCGATCAACCACGCGGGCTTCATCTTGATCGGTGTCTGGGCCGGCACGGCGCGCGGCAGTGCCGCCACGCTGTTCTACCTCGCCACCTACGCGCCCACCGTGGTGGCGACCTTCGCGATCCTCACCGTGATGGGCGGTCTCGGCGACGAGCGTCATTCGCTCGAGTCCTACCGGGGCCTCGCCCGTCGTCAACCCTGGCTCGGCGCGTCGCTCGCGGTGCTGTTGTTGTCCCAGCTCGGGGCACCGCTCACCGCGGGCTTCTACGCCAAGTACTCGGTGCTGGCGGCCGCCATCGACGCCAACGGCGTGGCGCTCGCGCTGATCGCCCTCCTCAGCGCGGCGATCGCCGCGTCGTTCTACTTGCGCTGGACCGTCGTCCTCTACGCCGAGCCCGATGACGACCTCGACGCCGCGCGCGTCGTCGTGCCGCGCGCTACCGCGAGCGTCATCGGTGCTGGCGTCGTGGTGACGCTGCTCTTTGGCGTGTGGCCCGGTCCGTTGGTGACCCTGGCCCAGCACGCCACGCTCTACTTCATTCCGTGAGCCGCGTCGCCCTCGCCACGTCGCGATTCGCCCTGCCGGGAGCCGCACGCTCGCTCCTCAGCCACGAGGACGTCGACGCACCACTGCTCGTCGAGGCGCTCGAGGCGGAGGGCGTCGACGCGGTCCTCGAGGTGTGGGACGACGAGTCCGTGGACTGGGAGTCCTACGACCTGGTGGTGGTGCGCTCGACGTGGGGATACGCCGAGACGTACGACCAGTTCCTCGCCTGGGCCCACGCCCGCGCGCACCTCATCAATCCCTACGACGTGATCGAGTACTCCTCGGACAAGCACTACCTGGGTGATCTGGCGCGCCAGGGGTTCGCGGTCATCGAGACGACCTACTGCGAGGTGGGCGAGACGCCGCAGTTCCCCGACGGCGCCGTCGTGGTCAAGCCGTCGATCGGCGCCGGATCGGTCGACGCGGCGCGATTCGAGGCCGGCGACCTTGCGGACGCGGCGCGTCACGTCGCTCGCCTTCACCAGAGCGGACGATGCGCCGTGATCCAGCCCTACGTGGACAGCATCGACGAGACGGGCGAGACCGCACTCGTCTTCCTCGACGGTGAGTTCTCGCACGCGATGACCAAGCGCGCCCACCTCATGGTGGCCCCCGAGGACCGTGACGGCGAGTTTCGCACCCGCCAGATGTCCCTCGCCGCAGCGCCCCTCGAGGCGGTCACCATCGCCGCGGAGATATTGACCGGCCGCTTCGCCGACCTCGCCTACGGACGCGTCGACCTGGTGGCGACGCCGCGGGGCTGGCAGTTGATGGAACTCGAACTCGTCGAACCGGCGCTGTACCTGCGATACGACGAAGGATCGGCGCGGCGCGCGGCGCGAGGGATCGTCCGGCGCATCCCCTGAGACGCACGCTCGTCCCACAAGACGACCGAGCCGTCGCGTCGCGCGGAGCGTCGCGACCTCGCACCCGCACCGGTGCGTGAGCGCGTCACGTCCGTGACATCACGCGCGGGTTCATCATCACCGTCGCGGCGCCGTCACTCACCGCTCACGACGACCCGGCGCCACGACGCACCAGCGTCACTCGTGAGATAGAGCTGACCGGGATATGGCAGGGAGTTGAGGGGGACGCGCGACGGCACGAGTGAGTCGGCTGGTCCATGGATCATGGCGCCGTGAAGGGCATCACTGAAGGCGAGGTCGACGAAGCCCATGCCGCCGTCGCCGATCGTGATCGGCGTCGTCCACGTCGTGTCGGCACCCGACGTACGGTAGATCTCGCTGGCCCCGGAGCGTGCGGCGACCAGCAGCGTGGAAGGTCCGGCGGCCACCAGTTGTCCGACGTCGCCGCCGAAGGGCGGCGTGGCGATCTGGTGGAAGCGCCGCCCGCCGTCACTCGAGACGTAGACCTTCTTTCCCTCGCTGCCCGCGGCGACACCCCCCGCGCAGAGCACCGCCAGTCTCGTGGCCGACGTCAGCGCGAGGTCCACCGGTCCCATCGCGAGCCCCGTCGCAGTCCGGGGGCACGGCACGGCGACGTGCGAGAAGTGCAGCCCGTCGGGGGCGCCGAGAAGGTACTTCCCGGCCGCCACGAGCAGGTAGACGGCCGAACCACTCACGTCGAGCGCCGCGGGACTCGCCGACGGGGGGATCGTGACGCCGGGCACGGGATGCCACGCGTCGGAACCGACTCTCGAGTGGTAGAGGCGTGAAGGCGACGAGCACGAGGTGGCGGTGAAGGGCCAGCAGGGTGCCACGACGGCGTAGGCCTCAGTGGTCGTCGTCGCCAGCGCGACGACCTCGCCGGGCAGGACCGGCCGGTGCCAATGCGCCCCGGCGTCGTGCGTCACCCAGAGTCCCGGGCCGAAGGCGTAGCCGGCCGTGGGGGTGGCGAAGTGCAGTTCGCTGACCTGCACCGAGGTGCCGGTGCCGATGGACGTGGCCGGTGCCGATGCTCGAGTCCACGTGGCGCCCCCGTTGACGCTGTGTCTAAGCGTGGTGCACCAGCCCGCCGTGCAGCGCTGCATCCCGAGGAGCCAGGCGTCAGTGGCCGAGGTGAAGGAGATCGACTGCGCGAGAAAGGTGGGCGCCGAGGTGGTCAGCCGCGGCGAGCCTGGGAGAGTGCTCGTGGGTGACGCCGTGGCATTTTCGAGGCCCTGGGCTGACTGGGTCGCGAGCGGTCCGATTCCCGACACGCCAAGTGACAACGAGAGGAGCGCTGCGGTCACAGCGATTCTCTTGGCACGCTCGGCCACAAGGCTCACACTCCTCCTTTCGCCAGACTCTCGACCATGGGCGCATCGTATCTGAATGTCCTCTCGAGATTCTCCGCTCGGCCAGATCGTCGCAGTGCGACGTCACCACGCGGCGACGCGGCTTCGATGGACGTCGGGGAATGGGGTGCATCCGATGGAGTCAGCGCGATCGCTCCTCGCTGGCTAAAATTCGCGGCAACCCACCAAGGAGTTCGAGAGAGGAAACAATTGCCATGACTCGGCTGCGTCTCTTGCGACCAGTGGTGCGACTCATCGGCGTCGGTGTGCTCACAGCCACGTGTCTGAGCGCTTCCTCGAGCGCCGTGGGAGCGGCTGCCCCTCGCGCGGCGAGCGCGGTGCCCACGTGCGCGTACTCGCAGTTGGAAGTCGCCGTTGCGTGGGGTCCGGGTGACGCTGGCGGACACTACGGGATTCCTTTCATCATCGCGAACATCAGCCCGACCGCGTGCTCGCTGCTCGGCTATCCGGCGCTGTCGGTCAACCCGTCCACTTACAAGAGCCACTCATTGAAAGTGATCGACGGTGGTGGTGGCGTCTTCGTCGCCTCCGCGCCGCGCCGCGTCGTCCTTTTGCCGGGCCGCGATGCATCCTTCGGCCTCAACATCGGCGAGGGAGCGAACCAGGGCGACCCCAATGGCGCCGCCTGCACCGCGAAGTATGTCGACGTCGGTCTCACCCTGCGCCCCGGGATCTCGCTCACTCAGAACTACGAGACGATCGTCGATTTCAACTACTGTCACAGCGGCTTTGAGGTGTACGTGACGGCCATCGAGCCCGGACCCCTACCCAAGATCGCCTAGTTAGTCGCCACTACCCTTCGACTCTGTCGTCGAGCGGATCCGTTCACGCTGACATCTCTACAGACGTCTCCGTGTTGACGGCATCGGCGCCAACGTGGTCGCGGACGGGAGTGTCGACATCGAACGAGTCCGACGCGCCGTGCTCAGCGGTGTTTGACGAACGCCAGGTAGATGACGCAGAAGACGACGACGACCGTGATATTGGCGATCAGTCGAGCGAGGAAGCGATGACGGAAGAACACGATATCCATCGCCACGATGAGTGCCACCATCACGAGGAAATAGAAGACCGTCGACGCCCTGGTGCTCATCAGGCAATGCTACTGAGCCAAAGGGTGGCCCTTTCGTGTCGGTGGCGCCGCGACGATGAGTTCCGTCACCACGTACGCGTACGGTCGTGTCGTGCTGCGCCGCTCGTGACTAGCCTCATCCGATGACGCCACGAGATGGCGTACCATGTCGAGTCGTGACCCACGAAACACTCGAACGTGCGCGCCGCGTGGTGCAGGAGTCGTCGTCGGTGGTCGTGATCACCGGGGCGGGAGTGTCCACCGCCTCAGGGATCCCAGACTTTCGCGGACCCGAGGGCATCTGGACCAAGAACCCGGACGCGGAGCGTTCCTCCACGATTGACGCCTACACCTCGTCGGCCGAGATCCGCATCGCGGCGTGGCAGCGCTTGTCGCGACAACGTGACCGGCCCGCCCAGCCCAACGCCGCGCACCGGGCCCTGGCGAGGTTCGAGCGCACCGGCACGTTGACCGCGCTCATCACGCAGAACGTCGACGGACTGCACACCGCGGCGGGATCGTCACCCGCACTGGTCATCGAAGTGCACGGTAATACGCGAATGACGCGGTGTCTGCGCTGTGGGGCCGAAACGCCGACCTCGTCGATCCTCGATCGGGTGGAGGCCGGGGACCACGACCCTCACTGCGACACCCGAGTTGGCGGAGGGACCTGCGATGGGCTGCTCAAGACGACGGTGGTGAGTTTCGGACAGCCGTTGCCGCGAGAGGACTTCGCCAGGGCCGAGTATCTCGCCAAGGCGTGCGAGCTCCTGATCTGCGTCGGCTCGACCTTGGGCGTTCAACCGGTGTCGGGGCTGGTGCCCAAAGCGGTGGCTCGGGGCGCACGGCTCATCATCGTCAACGCCGATCCGACCCCCTTCGATGACGATGCCGACGTCGTCGTGCGCGACGACATTCCCTCGGTGCTGGGCACGATACTCGGCGGCGCGAGCATCGACTGAGTCGACACGTGAACGGCCGTAGTGCACCGTCCGTCGGGCATGATGGTGCCATGGCTTCGGACTCGCCCACCAATCCCCGCACCCTTGATCCCGTCGTCGTAGAGGCATTGACCGAGATCACCCGGGTCGTCTACCGGCGTCGAGGGGCCCGATTCCAGGAGAAGTTCCGTCGCTACCACGGCATGGCCGACCGCGAGTCGCGCGACTGCGCCATCTCAGCCTTCGTGCACCTCGCGCACGCCGGATTCGACTTCCCCCCATTCTTGGTGCGTCGATGGGCACTCGCCAATGGATGGAAGCACGTCGACGCGCAACTCCTGGACGATTATGCCGCGGGCGTCCACGCGGGGGTGCGATACCACCACGCGGACCGGTTCGGTTCTCACTACCTCGAGGTCTGGCGACGGGACGCCCAGGAGCGCGATCCCTGGGTCGACCCGGGTCGGCCGTGGAGGGGCGGAACGTACCTGCGTAGCGAGTGACGTGATGGCGCGTGGTGGTCACGAGGTGGTCTGGCACCACGGGGCCGGTGCGTGGTCGCCGTCGCGCCGTGAGCGTCGGGTCATCGGGTCGTTCCATCGCCGCCATTGCGCGTCGCACCTGCGGTCAGTACCCTCTGGTCATGGAGCGACGACACGTCGGCGTCCCGCGCAGGACGGCCCTGGCCCTCATCACCATGACCGCCCTGTGGTCGGGGAGAGCCGTGGACACGGCAACCGTGGCCGGGGCGGAACCCGTCACGCACCTCAGCTGCACCGCTCGCGCCAGCACGTATCGTCCCGCGTCGTTCCACATCGAGACCATCATCGTGGCGACCGCGCCGCACGCTCACGTGTCGGGCACCGCCACCAGTGGGAGGTCGTCGTGGCCGATGGTTCCCACCGCTGCCGCGAACGCGTCGGGTACGGCCTGGCTGTACCAGAAGATCTCGGCGGTCATCATCGCGAGCGTCATCGACGTGAGGGTGCGGGTGTCGCTGCACGGTGCGGTGGCGTTCTGTAGAACGTCGTTCGATCCACTCGTGTACACCCCCGGCCGTTACTGAGTCAATGGGTGGTCCCTCGGGGGCGTCGGGCGGCGGATCGTCCACTACCTCTTCGACGCGACGACGTTCACGTGGCGCGCGGATCGAGGGCGACGTGCACCACGTAGAAACCGAAGCCGCGTCCCTCCCGCGAGGCGTCATGACGAACATCGATCAGGTCAATGGTTCGTCGCGTGCATCGGGACCAGTCCTCGCGAAGGCGGCCCTCCTCGTCGCGCCGAGCGGGGACGTCGACGTACTCGAGGCCCTCGACGACGCAGCGGCGTCTCGTCGCGGGCACGGCCCAGACCATATTCACCCACGGATCAGCGCGTATGAAACCTCTCGCGCTGACGCGCGTACCCGCAGGGACCTGCGCATCTGGTCGTAGTCCGAAGGTCGCCACAGGGGTCTCCAGACCGAGGGCCTCGCTCTCGGGATCGTCGCGGACGCGACGACGAACGCGGGCCGTGAGGTGATAGAGCGGCGTGGGGTCTGAATCGAGGGGCACCTCGGGCCATAGTCCGAGTTCGGCATCCGACGCCGAGATCGGGTACTCGCGAGGCTGGAACATCAAGGCGACCGACCACGCGTCGCCGACGGTGAGTTCTGAGACGGCCCCGTCCTCGACCATCGCGCTCATGAGGACCACCCTCATCGATCGATCCTCACGGTGCGCTCGTTCGCGGAGCTAGACGCCCTGCACCCCGTACCCGAGGGGACAGCCCGCTCCGACGAGGGGGGTGTACACCCACCAGTTCGCGATCAGGTGGCGAGCGCAGCCGTCCGCGAACCACGAGTTGCCCGATGCGCCGGAGATGTACGCGTAGCCGGCACCGTTCGGGTTCGTGGTGAATTCGACGATCGCCGATCCGGTGCCCAGCGTGGTGCACATCTGGTACGGGGCACTGATGAAGCCGACGGAACCGTGTTGGACGAGGCGGCAACCGCTCGCGCCGATCGCGATGTCGTGTCGCGCCGCGGCAACCGCGGCCGAGTCGAAGGTGACGCTTGCGGCGAGGACACCGAAATAGGTCCAGAGCATGCACACGACGCACACGACGGCAATGAGGTACGAACCTCCTGGGCGACCAGCGCGACTGTTCTTGAGGCGGCGAAGACCCTTGTGCGCGATGCCGACGACGAGGAAGATCGCGACGTCGGCGAGCAGGGAGGGTAGGAGCGAGTCGCCAGGGCGAACGATGAGCCAACTGAGGGTGCCAGCGATCATCACGGCGAAACCCATCACGAGGGCCGACGAATGTTTCGCGGCGCCCTCCTTCAGGCGAGATCGCGACACTGTTCCCTCGGGGACGACGACATCGACGGTCATTGGGAGAATCTACCAAAGCGCATTCGAGGACCGCCGACATCACCCGATATCGGACGAACCCCGGGGAATGGACGTTGGTGTCGCGGTGATCCGACGTCGACCGAGGGGTACGGCCGGCGCCAACGCCCCTCGTCGCGAGCGATAGCCATCGATTGGCTACTCTCAGATCATGCCGGCACGAAGTCGCCCACGTCGCCATTCGTCGCGGCGCCACGTCGCGGTGTTGTGGCGTCGCGCTCTCGTCGTCGCGGTCGCGGTCGCGACGACGCTACTCCCGTGGGTTCATCTCTCGTCGGCGCGCGCCGGTGCATCGACGATCACGACGTGCTCGCACAACCAGCTCGATGTCGTGACGGCGTCGCCGTCAGGGGCGTACGTGGCCGCTGGCAACAACGGCATACCGTTCTACATCGTCAATATCAGTACGTCGAGTTGCAGCCTCGACGGCTACGCGCAGGTGAGTTTCTCCCCGCAGTCATATCGAGGCACGAGCCTTCGAGTGGTCCACGGGGGCGGGATGATCTTCGCGGCGGCCAGACCGCGACTCGTCATCCTGCGGCCCGGGTTCACCGCGTCCTTCGGCATCGACTTCGGAGACGCCGCGAACCAACAGGATCCCAGTGGCGCTTCCTGCACGACGAGCAACGCCAACATCAAGCTTCCGGTGCGAAATCCTGATGGATACGACTTTCGCCCCCGGGTGAGCTTCAACTTCTGCTTCACTGGCTTCTTGGTCACGTTGACGCCGATCGAGGCCGGTCCGATCCCGAAGTTGGGTTGATGCACCACGCGACCAGACGGTGGGCGTGAGGCGATGGTTGACTTCGACGAGTGGGTGTTCGACTCGTCGCGAATGGCCGAGAACGCCATCAAGGTGTTGGACGAGGGGCTGCCTGACGTGATCGGTCGGGTCGACCACGACTCGGTCGTCCCGATGGCCCACTGGAAGGACTCTGGCTTCGGGGCGGTCCTCTTCTTGCGCTACTCGATCGACGACCAGGGCGAGTCGCGGCCGGGAGTGGTTCGCGCAGTGTGTCGTCGCGACGAGTCCAGTTGGGTAGCGCTCCCGAATTGGTCCGGTTCTGGGTGGTCCCACGACCCTCTCGAGCCCTCGGAGACGCACACCGATCTCGGGGATCGGACGATCTACGTCGCGGGCGGCTCGCGAACGGACCATCCGCGCGATGGTGAGCCCGCGATCGTGGTCTGCGGTCGCCATTCGCCCCAGGTCGAGAGCATGTTCGTCCACCAGAACGGACGCACCATCATGTCGCGGGCGACTGGCCACTGGGGGGCGTGGATCGTGTGTTTGGCGGAGTGGGCGCCCTACACGATCACCGTGCTCGATGGCCGCGGGGTGACGCGAGGCCAACTCGTCGGTCCGAGCGACCTTCCGGCGCCGGGCTCGTTCGCGTGAGCTTTCTCGCCCGGTGCGCGATGACGAGGCGACCGCTCGAAGTCGAGAGCCGGCGACATCGCCGATAGTAGAGTGCTGACATCGTCGAGAGAGGGCGTGATCAGTTGAGGAATCCGACCGGGCGCCAACTCATGCAGAGTTCCTTCGAGTTGTTGAAGCAGAACCGGCGGATCCTGTGGCTACCCGTGTTGTCGGGAGCAGTGTCAGCGATGCTCACCATGGGAATCGCGGGCCCCCTGCTGTGGTCACTGCACGGAAACCTAGGCCCCCGACAGTACGTGGTCATCGCGGTGGCGGCCACGGTCGGCACCGCACCGATCATCTTCTTCAACGTCGCCATCACCTACGCCGCGGCCGAACAGATCGAAGGACGCCTCATCGGGGCACGAGCGGCCATGCGATTCGCGTGGACGCGTCGAGTCCTCGTGGTGAAGTGGGCGCTCTTCGCCGGCGTGGTGGGACTGTTGCTGCGGATGATTGAGAATCGCGTCGGCTTCTTGTCCCGGTTGGTCGGATTCCTCGGAGCCCTCGCGTGGGCCGTCGCGGTGTTCTTCGTGGTCCCGGTGTTGACCTTCGAAGAGATGGGACCGATCAAAGCGGTCGAACGGTCCACCCAATTGATCCACGAGAATTTCGGCACGGTGACCAGGAGCGCACTTCGCTTCGGGAGCATCTTCGTTCCCGCCACCCTGGCGGGCGTGGGGCTCCTCTTCGTCGGGTTGTACACGCTGATCCAGGACCGCGTCCTTGGATTCGTGCTCATCGGTATCGCCCTCGCCGCGATCATGGCCGTGAGCGCGGTGAGCAGTGCCACGTCGGCGTACCTTCGTACCATCCTCTACCGTCTCGCCACCGGTAAGTCGCTGCCGAACTTCGGGATCGACCTCTGGTCGGTCTTCCGCAAGAATCCTGGCCTCTAGAAACCTACGTCGCGAGTCCGTCGTCGGGGCGCCGCGTGGCGGTCGCCGGGACGTGGGGGTGACGGCGTTGCCATAGCATGCAGTCCATGAACATCATCGTGACCTCACTCAAGGGCGGCGTGGGAAAGTCGACCACCTCGATCTACCTGTCGGCCGCCGCCGTGGAGCGCGGGTACGATCCGGTGACCCTGATCGACGCCGACCCCCAGGCGTCGTCGGCCGAATGGCTCGAGGCCTGGCCCGTCGAGGGCGTGACGGTCATCGAAGCGCCCTCGGAGCGCACCGCGACGCGCGCCATGGGTCGCGTCGAGGGAATGGCGATCGTGGACACGCCTCCGGGCAACGAGCGCATCACCCTATCGATTGTCGCCCTCGCGGACGCCGTCGTGGTGCCCAGCCGCGCCGGCGGCGTCGAATACTCGCGCGTACTCGCCACCTTGGAACTGATCCCCACCTCGATCCCTCGGGGCGTCGTCATCTGCGCGGCCCGACTGGGCACGAACGACCTCGAGGCCGCGATCGCGTGGTGGAAGGAACAGAAGGTCCCCCTGTGGGGAGTGATCCCTGAGCGCGTCAGCATCGCCGCCGGACCCGAGGCCCGTCTTAGTCGTGACGGTCTCGAGGGCTACGACGCGGTGTTGCAGCACGCCATGCGCGGCTGGCGCTGAGCGACGTCGACGCCACGGTCGCCGCATCCCATTGTGGTGGGTCCCTGGCGTCGTCAGCCAGAGATCGCGTGGGTCGGACTATTTCCACGTCCAGGTGGACGCGATGGCCCTGGCGGTCGATCGACACTGGGCCTGCGAGGCTGACGTGACGGTGGCGATGACGAGTCGCGGTCCATGGTGAATGTACAGTTGCTCGCCGTAGGCCCGGACCTTGGTCATGGTGACGGGCGGCGAATAGGTGGCTGCGAGTTGAGCACTTCCCGCCACCTTCACTTGCGAGGTGGCGATGTGCGTGATCCCAAGACTGGCGAGTTCGATCTTCACTTCGACGCCCAACATGTCGAAGGAACCCGCGCCGCTGGGAAGTCCCGCCGAGCTCTCCACGATGACGTTGAGGTTCGAGGCGAACTTCCCGACGATGGGGCCGAGCGCGAAGATCTTGACGCCCTTTTTGAGGTCCTGTTGGACCTGCAGCGATAAGGCTGTCGCGAGACTCGGATCAGCCTTCGTGGCGACGTCGAGCAATCCTGCAACGTCCTTACCAGTGAGAGGGATCTGTAGCCAGGTCGAGGGCAGAGCGAAGGCGAAACCATCCTTGGCGTCGAGGATTCTGGTCGGGCTCGCGTCGGCCGGACTCGTCACGGCCACCATGATCAGGACGGCGGCGGTGCCCACGGCGATGGGCCGCAGCACTCGAGCGAACAACGTCATGACTCCGCCTCTCGTCGGCTCGGGCGTAACGCCGATGAGTGACAATCTAACGAATCTCGTACCGCGTCAGAACGACCGACGTCACACCTTCTCCTCTTGCGCCTGGGCGGCCGCGAGCACGTCGGGTGGCACGACGGTGCCCGGCCGATTGCTCGGATCATTGGTGAGGAAGCGTCCCAGTAGTGGGATCTCCGTGATCGACTCCGCGCGCAGGATCGCGGCGACCACCGGCACGAAACTCTCGGCGGCGGGGTAGACGATGTAACGCGGGAGCCAGACCGGGTGGTACTTGGCGTTGAAGAGCCACAGCGACTCGATCGGCAAGATGCCCGAGAGCCGTTTGAGGGTCCATCGTTCGACCCGCGTGAAGGTCCCTTCGCCACGTTCGCCGTCGAGCACCGAGCGAAAGGCCGCGAAGTTCAAGCTGAGCCCCTGGGCGCCCTCGCTCTTGAGATGCGCGATGGTCGAACACAGCGCGTAGTCGATGAGTCCGTTCGGGTGCTCGCCGGGGTCGCGGCGCATGAGGTCGAGCGAATAGCCCTTGATCGCCGGCGAGGGCACGAACTGACACGCCGCGGCGGGGCGCCCGTCGGGGCCGTAGACGAGGGTCATCAAGAGACCCTTGTCCTTGGGGTCGAAGAGTCGCCCGAGCATCATCGAGAACCCACGCTCGCCCTCACCACGGCGCAACATGGAGATGAGCTCCAGCACCCCGTTGACCTGGGACGGATCGATGTCGGCGGGGTCGAGGAACTCCACGGTGTAGCCGTGCTTCTTCAGACGGGTGCAGGCCTGGCGCAGCCCCTTCATCTTGCCGCCCTCGAGTGAGAAGGTCTGGCAGTCGACGATCGCCTCGTCGCCCAGGTACAGGTAGTGCATGCCGGCCGCGTGGTACGTGCCGAGCCAGTCGGCGCCCGCCCCCATGATGGCGATGGTCCAGCCGCGCGCCTCGCAGTAGGCCCGGAACGCGTTGAAGACCTCGGTGCGCTCGGCGTCGGGACCGACGGGGTCGGGCGAGACCAACGCGACCCCGCCGTAGACGGCGTAGGCCACCAACGAGTCGCGAAAGAAGAAGAATTGCTTGTCGTCGCGTAACGCGAAGTAGTCCAGGGTGCCGCGCCCGTGGCGTCGCACGATGTCGCGCGCGCGAAGTTCGGCCACCCGCCTTTCGGCGCTGGTACCGGTCGTCGAGAGTCGCCGGTCCACGACCGGGCGCGTCACGACGTAGAGCGTGGTCACCACCAGGGATATCCCGATGGTCAGCAGCACCGGATCGACGAAGTCGGTCGCCTTGTCGGGCAGGAAGATGTTGTACTGGCCGATGAGGCGCTCGACGCAGGCCATCACCACCACGCCGAAGTTGGGCAGCCGGTAGTGGTGCCGCGCCCCGGCCTCCATGCCCAAGGCGGCGGCCATCACCGCGATCACCGCGATCACGCCGAGGCGCGGCAGGATGGAACGCGCCGTCGTGCGGTCCGAGGCGGCGAGGAAATGGCGGCGTTGCCACACGAGGAACGTGGCGAGCGCCGCGGCGAAGACCGACGCGAAGAGCGAGCCGCCGCGCGCCAGGTGCGCGATGACGGTCAACGTCAGAGCGGCGAGGGCGAGGAACCACGCCCTACGTTGCCCGCGGCGCACGCCGCGCGCGAGCATGATCATGGCGATCCCCGCCACCGCGGTGACCACGGCGGCCGATTGGGCGACACCCAGGGGGAGCACGTTCAAGACGGTGTGCAGGCGAGTACGCAGGGGCGGTGAGGCGGTGACGGCAACGTTGATGAGTCCGTCCAGGGCCAGCAGTCCGCTCGCCCAGCGTCGCACCGATCGCTGGCGACGTTGGGAGTGCAAACGGCCCTCGGTCAGCGGGAAGGGTGAACCCTGCGGCCACGAGCCCAGGGTCGAGGTGCCGTGCGGCGGTCCGAGCTGCGTGGGGGCTCCCGCCACGAGTCGCTCGAGTAGTCGCGAGCGCGCCAGGGGTGACTCGCCGCCAATGAGGCGCACTTGGACATTGCTCGCGGCCTCGATCTCGACGATGCCGAGTCGCAGGACCGAGGTGAACACGGGCGGCAAACCGAATCGCCCCTCACGCTTGATGAGCACGGTGCGCGAGGGGCCCGGAACCGCACACACGCCGCGGTCGAGGAAGGCGAGGGCCGGACGCGGCGCCCCACCGATGACGGCCCCCACGCCACCGCGCTCGACGATGCGTCGTGCGAAGTCGAGGGCGTCGACCTGGTCGACCAGGGTATTGGCCAACGGCTCGCTCTCGGTATCGCTGTGGTGGGACCGGTTGAAACGGCGTCGTACGACGAGCCCCGCGGCGCCGACCACCAGCGCTTCGGCCACGATCAGCACGAAGAGGTTGACGATGAGATTGCCCCAGAAGCTGTTGGTGTGCGGCGCGTGCACCTTGTACGTGTGGTGAGTGAAGTGTCCGATCAATTTGGTGACCGAATTGAAGAGGTCGGTGCCGGCCAGCGCGATCAGGACGACCCAGAACCACGGGGCCAGTCGGCGGTACAACACGCGTGACGCGACGAAGCCGGCCAGTGCCGCGGGGTCCTCGAGTCGAACGGCGTCAGCGCGGTCAGCGCGGTCGACGTTGTCGACATCGACGCGGTGGGTGCCAGCGGCGATCGCCAGGTCGCGCACGCCCGCGGCCGACGCCACCTGGAGCATCAGGTCGCTCGCGACCACCATCCCCAGTTCCCCTAAGAAGGACTGGGCCGCGTCGTCGCTCGCCAGGGCCGCATCATCGGTGCCCGGCAGAACGAAGATCTGGTGTGACTCGTGGGCGACGAATGCGCCGATCGCCTTCACGAAGTCGGGCAAGTGCGCCAAGGTCGCCTTGATCTGGCCCACCAGGTCGGAGTCCGGGAGGGGGAAGAAGAGGTTGCCCGCGATGACGACGATGGCCGGGTCGTCGATCTCACCGAGCAGGGCGGCCAACTCGACCACGGGGCGGCTGCGCGGCTTCGTACTCGGCGACAGACTGAGGTCGCTGACCACGTAGACGTGGTGCCCGTAGGGAATCGGAAGCGTGTGTCGTTCAGTCGCCGCCATCACGTCTAGTCTCGCAGAGATTGTTCCTTGACTATCCCCGAGAGCGTATGACGACCACGAATCCCCAAGAACACTGGTATTGGCGCAGCGGGCCCCTCGCGGCGGGCCCGGCCGTCATCGTCGACATCGACGGGGTCCTCGCCGACGCCGCGGGGCGACAGCACTTGCGTGGGTGGGGCGACTGGCGCGCGTTCTTCGACGCCTGCGACCAGGACCCGCTCATCACGGAGACCGCTCGTCTGCTCGACCTGCTCGACACCGAGGTCGCCGTCCTCTTGGTGACGGGTCGCCCGCGACGCGTCCAGACCAAGACCGTCGAGTGGCTCGAACGGTTCTCGGTGCGCTGGGACCTCTTGGTGACGCGCGACTTCGGCGATTACTCGGGTGTGTCGGAGTTCAAACGCGACGTCCTACACGACATCCAGGCGTCGGGATTCGATGTGCGACTGGCCTTCGAGGACGACCCCAACAACCACGCGATGTATGTCGGCGAAGGCGTCGCGTGCCTCTACATCCATTCGGGCTACTACTTGTAGGTGCTATCGCTGGCGTTGTCGATCGACCCCGGGGTTCGACGCCGCGGCGGCGCGGCGCTCACCCCTGGGACGCGAGCAACTCACGGAGCTCGCGCGCGGCGCGCCGTCCGGACCCGATAC
>Ga0209698_10002179_pt1 | contig 22344 bp, 20 predicted proteins | sample LitLauG_LLR_2012_FD_187203 | JGI IMG/M metagenome (GOLD analysis project Ga0209698, IMG submission 187203) | Freshwater sediment microbial communities from Pennsylvania, USA - Little Laurel Run_MetaG_LLR_2012 (SPAdes) (version 2) | ecosystem: Environmental > Aquatic > Freshwater > Creek >...
GCTCACCTTCATCGCCCTGGCGTTGATCGGCGGCGACGCTGCCCCCGCCGATCAACGCCAGGGCGATGAAGGTGAGCTCGACGGCGTTGGTGCCGGTCGAGGCCAGCACGCCGCTCACCGTCGAGGTGCCGTTGACGACCGCGTTGGGCGTCGGCGCCACGATGGTGGTGCCGAGGACCTGGGTCGGCGGCAGGGTCGTGGTCCCTGCGACGACCGGCGGCTCGAAGGTGGGGTTGGTCGGGGTGAGGTGCGGGACGCAGGCGGGATTGGCCGTCGCGGTCGAGGTCCCCTCGTCGACGAAGGTCTCGGTGACGGTGACCGCCAGCACGTCGGACGGAGCGTTGAGGGTCGCCGTGATCGTCGGCCCGCTGCCCGCCAGCGGGTTGCCGTTGAGCGTCCACGAGTAGGTGAGCGCGTCGCCGGCCTCGGCCGGGGTGGCCACCGCGGTGAAGGTGCTCGGGTGCCCGTAGCCGAAGCCGCTGGCGCAGCCGACGGTCACCTTCGGGGGCGGGTAGGTGCCGGCGCAGACCGCGGTCGCGGTGGCGGTGTTGTTGTTGGTGTCCTTCACCGTCACGACGAGGGTGTCACGGCGGGAGTTGAGCGTGACCGTCACGCTCGCGCCGGTCTGGCCGGCGAGCACCTGGCCGTTGAGGGTCCAGCTGTAGGTGTATGGAGCGCTGCCCCCGCTCGGGCTGGCGGTGAAGGTGGCGGGCTGGCCGAAGGTGGGCGTCCCCACCGCGCACGGCAGCGACACCGCCAGCACCTGGCCCGTGCACTGCGTCGCGGTGGCGGTCGCGCTCTGGCCTCCGCTGGTCACCGTGACCCGGAGCACATCGGTCGGGCTGGTCATCGTCACCGTGACGCTCGGACCGCTGCCGACGACCGGGTTGCCGTTGAGCGTCCAGGTGTAGGTGTAGGTCCCGTTGCCGCCCGATGGGGTGGCGGTGAACGTCGCCGGTTGCTCGAGGGTCACGTGGACGCAGGGGAGAGAGACGGTGAGCGGTGGGGACCCGCAGTTGGTGGCGGTGGCGCTCGCGCTCAGGCCACCGCTGGTCACGGTCACCTTGAGCACGTCGGCGGCGGAGGTGAGCGTGACGGTCACGCTCGGACCGGTCCCGGCGATGGGGTTGCCGTTGAGCGTCCAGGCGTAGGTGTAGGTCCCGTTGCCGCCGGCCGGGGTGGCGGTGAAGGTGGCGGGCGTGCCGAAGACCACGTTGGTGGCGCAGGGCAGGGTCACGGTCGGCGGCGTCGTGCCGCAGTTGGTCGGGATGGTGGCGCTGGCGTACTGCGGGCCGCCGTCGGGAGCCTGGCCGTCACCCCAGTTGGTCGTGGTGTCGGCCCGGAACCACACGGTCGAGCCGGGCGCACCGGAGACGGTCATGGTGACGGTGAAGGTGAAGCCGTCGGCGGTCGAAAAGGCGCCTGTGCCCCCGAGCGTCGGCGTACCGGCCACCGACTGCGCCGTGCCCCACCAGAGGTTGATGGCGGTGTTGGAGCGGGCCGCGTCGATCTGCGCCTGCGTCGGGTTCGGTGGGAGGTCGGCCGGCGTGGGGATCCACGACGTGGCCGTGACCGTCGCCGTGTTGCTGCAGTTGATGGTGGCGCTGATGTCGGCGTGGTGGGCGAAGGCCGCCGTGGCCGTGGCGACCAGGCCGGTCACCGCCAGCGCGAGCACCGCGGCGATCCGGACGGGGATGCCGATCCGACGCCGCCGCCGCGGCGGCGAGGGGGGCGAGGAGGAGGGGGGCGCGCCATCCGTGCTGGACATCGGAGCTCCTAGGGGGTCAGGGACGAGGGTGAAGGAGAGCTCGGCACCGGTCCTGCGCGAGCCCGGCCAGGACGAACGGACGCGCCGACGGTGGAACCATCGCCCCATCCGTGCCCCTTATGAGTGCTTGTGCGTAGCTCTCCATTGCACTGGATGCTTCAACGTACACAGTCGAGAGCACCCGCGCGGGGACGTCGGTACCGGAGGACAGCGGGCCGCCGGCCACGCCCGACGATGGGCGGTCGGCACGGTACCGTGGCAGGCGGGATGGGAGGGAGCACGACCAGTGCGTGGCCGGGACAGGCGGCGCCGCTCGGCGCCACCTTCGACGGCCACGGGACCAACTTCGCCCTGTCGAGCAGCGTCGCGTCGGCGGTGACCCTGTGCCTCTTCGACGCCGACGGCGTCGAGGCCCCGGTGCCGGTGGCGGAGCAGGACGGCTATGTCTGGCACACCTACCTCCCCGGGATCGGGCCAGGCCAGCGCTACGGCTACCGGGTCGCGGGGCCGTGGGCGCCGGCCTCGGGCGTGCGCTGCAACCCGGCCAAGCTGCTCGTCGACCCCTACGCCCGGGCCATCGAGGGCCCGCTGCGCTGGGATCCCGCGGTGTTCGACCACCCCCTCGACGACCTCACCGGCCTGAGCCGAAACGACGCCGACTCGGCGCCGCACCTCCCGCGCTGCATCGTGGTCGACCCCGCCTTCGACTGGGGTGACGACCGCCCCCCGGGCACCGCCCTGATCGACTCGGTCATCTACGAGCTCCACGTGAAAGGGTTCAGCCAGACCAAGCCCGAGGTCCCCGCCGAGCGGCGCGGCACCTATGCCGGCCTGGCGCACCCTGCATCGATCGCCCACCTGCGCGCCCTCGGCGTGACCGCCGTGGAGCTGCTCCCGGTGCACCGCTTCGTGCACGACCAGCGGCTGGTCGATCTCGGCCTGCGCAACTACTGGGGCTACCAGAGCCTGGGCTTCTTCGCGCCGCACGACGAGTACGCCGCGTCCGGCGCGCTCGGCGCCGTCAACGAGTTCAAGGCCATGGTGCGGGACCTGCACCGGGCCGGCATCGAGGTGATCCTCGACGTCGTCTACAACCACACCGCGGAGGGCAACCACCTCGGCCCGACACTGTCGTTCAAAGGCATCGACAACCCGACCTACTACCGCCTCGTCGAGGGCCAGCCCGCCTTCTACTTCGATACGACCGGGACCGGCAACAGCCTCAACGCGACCCAGACCCGCTCGCTGCAGCTGATCATGGACTCCCTGCGGTACTGGGTGACCGAGATGCACGTGGACGGGTTCCGCTTCGACCTGGCCACCACCCTCGCCCGCCAGTTCGGCAACGTCGACCGGCTCTCGGCGTTCTTCGACCTGATCGCCCAGGACCCGGTCGTGAGCCAGGTCAAGCTGATCGCCGAGCCCTGGGACCTCGGCGCGGGCGGCTACCAGGTGGGCAACTTCCCCGTGATCTGGTCGGAGTGGAACGGCCGCTACCGCGACACCGTGCGCGACTTCTGGCGCTCGCAGGCGAGCGGCGTGGGGGAGCTGGCCGCTCGCGTCTCCGGCAGCTCGGACCTGTACCGGCCCTCGGGGCGCAAGCCGTCGGCCAGCATCAACCTGGTGACGGTCCACGACGGCTTCACGCTGGCCGACCTCGTCTCCTACGACACCAAGCACAACGACGCCAACCGCGAGGGCGGCGCCGACGGCACCGACGACAACCACTCGTGGAACTGCGGCGTGGAGGGCCCGACCGACGATCCCGACATTCGGGCACTACGCTCGCGCCAGCAGCGCAACCTGCTGGCGACCCTGCTGCTCAGCGAGGGCGTGCCGCTGCTGTGCGGAGGCGACGAGATCGGCCGCACCCAGCAGGGCAACAACAACGCCTACTGCCAGGACAACGCCCTCTCCTGGCACGACTGGTCCCTCGGCCCCGACGCTGCGTCGCTCCTCGCCTTCGCCGTCGGGCTGATCGCCATCCGCCGGGCCCACCCCGTGCTGCGGTTGCGCGAGTGGCCCGCCGGCGACGCCGCACCGGGGGTGCCGGCCAGCGCCCAGGCCGCGTGGTTCCGCCCCGACGGGGTGGAGATGGGCCCCGTCGACTGGGCCGACGGCTCGGCCCGCACGCTCGGGATGTGGCTCAACGGCGCGGTGATCGCAGACCCCGGGCCGCGTGGAGCGCCGGTCGTCGACGACGACTTCCTGGTGTGGCTGAACGGGTGGTGGGAGCCGATCGCCTTCGTCGTGCCCCGCGCCCTCGGCCCCGGCGACTGGGAGGTCGTCGTGGACACCGCCGCGGGGCTCGCCGGCGACCCGCTGCCGGACGGCGCGGTGCTCCCCGCGGGTGCGTCTTCGACGCTGGTGGGACGGTCGCTCCTCGCCCTGCGCCGACGTCGGGTGTCGCCGGGCCTGACGCGCTAGGCGAGCATCCCGCCGTCGACGAAGAGTGACCGACCGGTCATGAAGCGCGAGGCGTCGCTCGCGAGGAAGACCACCGCGCCGACCAGGTCGTCGGGCTCGGCCAGCCGGCCGACCAGCGTCGCCGCGCTCATCTCGGCGACGAACGCGCCGCGCCGCGCCGGGTCGCGGGGCAGGATCATGTCGGTCGCCACCGGCCCCGGCACGAGGGCGTTGACCCGCACGCCGCGCCCGGTCCACTCTTTGGCCATCGTCGAGGTCCAGTTGACCATCGCCGCCTTGACCGCGCAGTAGGCCCCGATGCCGGCCATCGGCTGGAACGCGCCGAGGGCCGAGAGGTTGATGATCGAGCCGCCGCCGTCGCCTTCGAGATGGGGGAGTGCGAGCTGGGAGAGGAAGAGCGGGCCCTTGAGGTTGACGGCGATGAGCTCGTCGAGCTCGGCCTCGGTGACCTTGACCGTGTGGTGCGGCTTGAGGATGCCGGCGTTGTTCACGAGGACGTCCAGGCGCCCGAAGGTGGCGACCGCCTCGGCCACCAGGCGCTCGCGGTCGGTCGCGACGCCGACGTCGGCGGGCACGGCGACGGCCCGCCCGCCGCGCGCCCGCAGCTCCTCTACCGTCGAGGTGCAGGCATCCGCGGAGCGCCCGCTCACCACCACGGACGCGCCGGCCTCCGCGAGGCCGGCGCTGAGGGCCCGGCCGATGCCGCGCGCCCCGCCGGTGACGATCGCGACCCGGCCCTGCAGGCCGAAGCGGTCCGGGGTGCTCACGGATCCCTCGGCTTGCCGGCGGTGATCCCACCATCGGCGACGAAGTCGGCTCCCGTGCAATAGGACGCATCGTCGGAGGCCAGGAACGCACACAGCGCCGCGATCTCCTCCGCGGCCGCCATCCGCCCGAGCGGGTAGAGGCCGTACGCCGCGTCGTAGTCGGCGTCGGTCCAGCCCCGTCGCTCGGTCATCGCGGTGCGGGTCGGGCCCGGCACGACGGCGTTGACCCGGATCCCGTAGGGCCCGAGCTCGATGGCGGCGGTCTTGGTCAGGCCGCGCACCCCGAACTTCGAGGCGGTGTAGGCCGGCATCCCGTGGCGTCCTTCGATGCCCTGCGGCGACGAGAAGTTGATGATCGAGCCACCACGCCTGGCCCGCATCGTGGCCAGCACCGCCTTGATGCCGAGGAACGCGCCGACGAGGTTGGTGTCGAGCACCTTCCGGAAGGTCTCCAGGTCGGTGTCGACCAGAGGGGTCACCCGTATGATCCCGGCATTGTTGACCAGCACGTCGACGCCCCCGAACCACCTCGACGCCTGCTGCACCGCGCCGGCCCACGCCTCCTCGGAGGTGACGTCGAGCGACACGTAGCGGGCGGCGCCCCACTCCTCGGCGTCGATGGCCGCCGCGGTCTGCGCACCGAGCTCGTCGCGACGGTCCCCGAGCACGACCGATGCGCCCTCCGCGGCGAAGCGCCGGGCGGTGGCCGCGCCGATGCCGCGGGCCGCGCCCGTCACCAGGGCGACCTTTCCCTCCAGCCGGCCGCAAGGTGCCGCGACCATCAGCGGGTGACGATCCGCTCGCCGCGCACGAACTCGTCGCGCGCGTCGGAGCCGTCGCCGTAGAGGTTGAGCTCGTAGGTGAACCCCTGCTCGAGCCGGTAGCTGTCGGCCATGTCGAAGTGGTCGATGGCGTTGAGCGCGTGCTTGGCCGCCCGTATCACGCGCGGCTTCTTGTTGACGATCCTGGCGGCGGTCTCTCGTGCCACGTCCATCAGCTCCTCCGGCTCGGTCAGCCGGTACACCGTGCCCCAGGCGTGGAGCTCCTGCGCGCTCACCGGTTCGCAGGTCAGGACCATCTGGCGGAGCTTGAAGGGAGGGACGAGCTTGGCGAGGTGCGACGCGCAGCCGAGCGCGCCGTTGTCGACCTCGGGCAGCCCGAAGCGGGCCTTGGTCGACGCGATCAGGATGTCGCAGCTGCCGACCAGGCCCACGCCGAGGCCCATGCAGAAGTCGTTGACCGCCGCGATCACCGGCACCGGTGTGCGGTAGATCTGCTCGAAGGCGGCGTAGCAGGCGGCACCCGATCCGAGCAGGTGGGTGAACCCCGGTGCCGACTGCATCTCCTTGATGTCGATGCCGGCGTTGAAGCCCTTGCCTTCGGCGGTGAGGATCACCGCTCGGACGTCGGCGTCGGCCCCGAGCTCTGCGAAGGTGTCGCGGATGGCCCACGTGTCGGCCACCGTGATGGCGTTGACCGGCGGGTGGTGCATGGTGACGACCCCGATCCCCTGGGCGTCGACGGTGCAGGTGATCGTCATGGTTGCCTCCTCGGGGCGTGCTGGCTGAGTGGTGAGCGGTAGGCGCGGGCGATGTCGGCTTCGATGACGAGGACGATCCGGCCCGACCAGCGGCGGCGGGGGAACGCGCGGCCCAGGTATCGGACGGCGAGTCGGTCGAGCACCACCATCTCGTCGTCGCAGCGCACCTCGACCACGCGCCCCCGGATGAGCAGCTGGTCGTAGGGGTCGTCGGCTGCGGTCACCGACAGCGCCACCCGCGGGTCGCCGGTCGTGTTGGTGGCCTTGATCGAGCGGGCGTCCGTGGCGACGAGCACGAGGTCGCCCTCGCGCTGGACCCACACCGGTTCGACTTTGGGGGCGCCGTCGGGCATCAGCGTGGCCAGGTGGGCGATGTTGCGCCCGTCGAGCAGGCGGCAGGCGTCGGGTCCGAGCGGGCGGCTCACGGACCGAGCTTGTCAGCCGGGGCAGGTGGAGGCAACGGCGGCCGGGCGCCGGCCCTCAGGGGTGCTGGCCCCCGACGGAGATCACCTCCCCCGTGAGGTAGGAGGAGGCGCCGCTGGCGAGCCACACGATGACGTCGGCGACCTCTTCGGGCCGGGCCGCGCGCTGCTGGGGCTGGTGCGAGATCCAACCGGCGAGGACCTCGGGGTCGGCGACCCTGGCCAGAAAGGGGTGCATCGCCAGCGTCGGTGCCACCGCGTTGACCCGCACGCCGTACGGGGCGCCCTCGACGGCGGCGCAGCGCGTCAATGCCATCACCCCCGCCTTGGCTGCGCCGTAGTGGGCCTGCCCGGCCTCGGCCCGCCGGCCGGTCACCGACGCCACGTTGACGATCGTGCCGCGCCGGCGGGGGCACATCGCGCGCAGTGCGGCCCGGGTGCCGCGGAAGGTGCCACCGAGGGACACGTCGAGGACCCGGTGCCACTCGTCGTCGGTCATCTCCGACACCGTCGCCGTCCCCCCGAGCCCGGCGTTGTTGACGAGGACATCGACCGCACCGAGGCGCGCCTCGACCTCGCCGAGCAGATCGTCCATCCCGCGTGGGTCGGTCACGTCGCAGGCGACGCCGGTCGCCCCGTAGCCGGACAGGTCGACGACGGCCTGCGCCAGGCGTGCCTCGTGGCGGTCCGACAGCACCACCCGGGCGCCCTCCTCGGCGCAGCGCCGCGCCGTGGCCGCGCCGATCCCCGCGCCGGCCGCGGCCGTCACCACGACGACCTGGCCCGCCAGGAGGCCGGGCCCCGTCGCGGCGGGTCTCACCTCCCGGCTCTCCCCGGCTCGGGGCGCAGCACGACCACCGGGATGTCGCGCCCGGCCTTGGCCTGATAATCGGCGTACAACGGCACCCGGGCACAGATCTCGTCCCACAGCGGCTGCTTGGCGTCGCCTTCGAGGATGCTGGCTCGGACCGGGATCTCGCGGCGGCCCAGGTGCACCCAGGCCACCGGGTCCTCACGCAGGTTGGCCAACCAGTGGGGCTCCCGGGGCGAGCCTCCGGCCGATGCGACGATGGCGAAGCCGTCGGGGAGCTCGGTGTAGGAGATGGCGATGGTGCGCCGCCGCCCGCTTCGTCGGCCGATGGTGGTCACCGCGATGGGGCGCCGGTAGGAGCTGCCGATCTGGCGGGCGAAGAGCGCCGCGTAGGGGGAGTGGCCGGTGAAGCGCACGACGCGGGCGTCGAGCTTGCGCCCGCGCTCGCTGCCGAGCGCACGCAGGAGGGGCGCCGCGGCGCGGGGGAGTGCCATGCGGCCGCCATCCTGCCGCGGTCGGGCTCGGACGTCGAGCGCAGGATCGGTATGCTCGCCGCCGGGAGGGGGACATGTCCGTGGAGATCGATCTTGCGCTCGGTGGCGAGGTCGACGACCTGCACGGACTCTTTGCCGGCCTGCGCCGGCTCGGCCCGCTTGCCCGCGTGCGCTACTTCGGCGAGCCGGCTTGGATCCTCCTGAGCTATGACGCGGTGGAGGCCGCGTACCGCGACGACGTCCTGTTTCCGGCCGAGGCCGCCTTTCGCGAGATGATCGAGCCGGTCATGGGCCGGACCCTGCAGTGCATGTCGGGCGAGGAGCACACGCGCAACCGGCGACTGGTGTCCCCGTCGTTCCGGGTCCGGGTCATGCCCGCCCAGGTGCGTCCGGTCATCGAGGAGGTGGCCAACGAGCTGATCGACGGGCTGATCGGGCGAGGCGAGGCCGATCTGGTGGAGGACTTCGACCGCCAGCTCCCGGGCGCCGTGATCACCCGCATGCTCGGCATCGGGCGATCGAGCGATGTCGACCTGCAGCGGTGGGCGCACCAGATCCTCAACTTCCCGAGCGATCCCGCCGCCGGCCTGGCGGCGAGGGACGAGTTCACCCGCCTGCTCGCGCCGCTCGTGGCGGAGCGCCGCCTCCACCCCACCGACGACCTGATCTCCGTGCTGGCCCACGCCGACGACGGTGGCGAGCGCCTCGACGACGAGCAGATCTTCTCCTTCGTCCGCCTGCTGTTCGCGGCAGGGACCGACACGGCGTTCCTCGGCCTCGGCAACGCCCTCTACGCGCTCCTGCGCGACCCCGAGCAGCTGGAAGCCGCCCGCAGCGGCGCGACCGAGTTGCGGTGGGTGGTGGAGGAGGCGCTGCGGTGGGAGTCGCCGGTCAGCATGGAGCCCCGCCGCGCCCCGGTCGCGACGGAGTGGTTCGGGCAGCCCATCGAGGCCGGCGCGCGGCTGCTGTTCGGCATCGCCGCGGCCAACCGGGACCCGTCGGTGTTCGCCGATCCCGACCGCTTCGACCCGGGCCGCCGCCCGGATCGGATCATGACCTTCGGCATCGGGGTCCACTTCTGCCTCGGCGCCCACCTGGCCCGTGCCGAGCTCGAGGTCGGTCTGGCGGCGGTACTCGGCCGCTTGGCCGACCTGCGCCTCGAAGACGTCGATGCGACGACGGTGCGCGGCACGGTGCTGCGCGGCCCCGACCAGCTCCGGGTCCGCTTCCGTCCCGAGAGGAGCACGAGTGCTGCACGGTGAGAAGATCCTCGTCACCGGACCGGCCGGGCAGATCTCCCTGCCGCTCGCCCGCAGCCTGGCCGGCGACAACGAGGTGTGGGGCATCGGTCGCTTCGGCGATCCCGGGTCGCGCGAGGCCGTCGAGGCGGCGGGCGTCACGACGCGGGTGTGCGACCTGGCGACCGGCGACTTCGGCGACCTGCCCCGTGACTTCACCTACCTCCTCCACCTGGCCACCTTCCGGCGCGGCGGCCTGGACTACGACGGAGCCATGCGGGTCAACGCCGAAGGCACTGCGCTGGTCCTCGAGCACTGCCGTGCGGTACGGGCCGCGCTGGTCATGTCGACGGCGGAGATCTACAAGCCCAACGCCGACCCGTGGCACGCCTACCGCGAGACGGATCCCCTCGGCGACGTCAACTCGCAGTTCGACCCGACGTACTCGGTCTCCAAGATCGCCGAGGAGGCCGTGGCGAGGGCCTGGGCGCGCACCGCCGGGGTCCCGGTGGTGATCGCGCGCATGAACGCCTCCTACGGCCCCAACGGCGGGCTGCCCGCCTACCACCTCGATTTCATCGTCTCGGGCGCGACGGTGCACCTCCGCTGGGATCCGATCCCCTACAGCCCGATCCACCAGGACGACATCAACGCCCAGACCGAAGCGATGCTCGCCGCCGCGTCCGTGCCCGCCACCGTCGTCAACTGGGGCGGTGACGAGGCGGTCCCCGCCCGGGAGTGGTGTGCGTACTTCGGCGAGCTGACCGGCATCGAGCCCCGCATCGAGGTCAAGGAGCTCCCCGGGACGCTGCGCGGGGTGGTGCTCGACCCGACCGCCCGGCAGGCGATCACCGGCGCGTGCACGGTGGGCTGGCGCGACGGCATGCGCCGACTGGTCGAAGAGCGCTACCCGGGTGGTGTCCGCCCCGGCGGGCCTGTCGTGGGCCAAGCCGGTCGCCTGCTCGCCGCCTTGGAGTCCGACCCGGACGCCTGAGCCCTGCTCTCGAGCTCGGTCCCGCCGTCGACGAACAGCCACTCCTCGGCCACGCGGCCGCCGCTCAGCCGAAACAGGGCCAGCGCGTGCACCTCGAAGGTCTCGTCGCGGCCCCGGATGGTGCCGAAGTCGCCCTCGGGCGTCCCCGCGATGCGCAGGCGGGTCGCGACCATGTCGCCCTCCGCGACCTGCTGCAGCAGGGTGAAGTGCACGTCGGGGATGGCCCCGCGGAACCGCTGCATCGACTCGCGCTCGCCGGCCGCGCCCGGCGTGATGTCGTGGATCGTCTTGGAGTGGTGGACGAAGTCGGGGGTGTACAACGTGTCGAAGATCGAGGGATCGCCGCCGTTGTAGGCCTCGTCGTAGATGCGCCGGATCACCGCCTTGTTGGCTTCGAGCTGCTCGGCGTCCTGGGGCATGGCAGGCTCCTCATCGACCGGGCTTCACGCTACCGCCCTAGTCTCGGCGCCCATGGCTGACGTGCTCGCCGCCGTGCAGACCGGTCCCCGCGCCATCGAGCTGCGGTCCTTCGAGCGACCGCTCATCGGCGATGACGAGGCGCTCGTGCGGGTGGAGGCGTGCGGGATCTGCGGCACTGACGTGGAGCGCTACCGGGGTGGCGAGCCGCAGCGCTACCCGGTGATCCCCGGGCACGAGCCGGTCGGGGTGATCGAGGAGATCGGCCCCGCCGCAGCCCGGCGGCGGGGCCTGCGCGTCGGCGAGCGCGTCGCAGTCGACCCGTTCATCCCCTGCGGGGCCTGCCGCCACTGCCTGGGCGGGATGCACGCGCTGTGCACCGGCTGGGGCGCTCCGCGCACCTACGGCTTCCGGCTGACCAGCGAGGCGCCCGGGCTGTGGGGTGGCTACGCCACCCACCTCTATGTCGACCCGGCGTCGGTGCTCTACCCGATCCCTGACCACGTCGGGCCGGAGCTCGCCGCGCTGTACAACCCGCTGGGCGCGGGGGTGAGCTGGGGTGTCCACGCCGCGGGGGTGACCGTCGGGTCCACCGTACTGATCCTCGGCTGCGGCCAGCGCGGCTTGGCGTGTGCCATCGCGGCGCGCGCCGCGGGCGCGTCGCTCGTCGTCGTGACCGGGCTGTCGATCGATGCCCACAAGCTGGCGCTCGCCACCGAGCTCGGTGCCGACGCGGCCATCGATGTCGAGCGTGCCGACCTCGCCGAGCAGGCGCGCGCCATCACCGCGGGCGCGGGTTTCGACGCGGTGGTGGACACGACGCCGGGCGCCACCGGCGCGGTGCTCGACGCCGTCGCCCTGGCCCGCCCGGGCGGCACCGTCGTGCTGGGTGGGCTCAAGGGCGCGGCGGTGGACGCCTTTCCCGTCGACCGGGTCGCGCTCGGTGCGCTGACCATCCGGGGCATGCGCGGCGTGGGTGCGGCCGCGTACCGCGAGGCGATCGCCCTCATCGCCTCCGGCCGCTTCGCCCTCGAGCGTCTGCAGACCCACCGCTTCGCGCTGGCCGACGCGGCACGGGCGATCGAGGTGCTCGCAGGCGAGCACCCGGGTGAGCGCCCCCTCAACGTGTTGATCCTGCCCGGACCCTCCTGAGCACCCGCCGAGCGCCCGTGCCAGCATGGGCGGCGTGGCTCTGTCCTTCGGCACCGACGACCTGATCTGCGCCCACTTCAGCCTCGGCGGCCTCGACCGCCAGGTCGGCTTGGAGGACCGGGCCGCCGCAGCGGCGGGCGCGGGGTTCCGCTACCTCGGATGGTTGGGGGAGGCTTACCAGGCCGAGCGCGACGCCGGCCGCTCGGACGCCGACATCCGGGCCATCCTCGCCCACCACGGTGTCGCGGTGGCGGAGATCGAGTTCCTCTACGGATGGGCGTGCGCCGGTGACCCGGGGTTCGATTGGCAGGCGCAGGAGCGCCAGCTCTTCGCGCTCGCCGATGTGGTCGGCGCCCGGCACCTCAACTGCGGCGACATCGGCCTCACCGGCCCGATGCTCCCCCTCGACGCCGTCGCCGAGCGCTTCGCGGGGATCTGCGACCGGGCCGCCGAGCACGGGCTGCAGGTGGGCCTCGAGTTCCTCCCCTGGACGGAGATCCCCGACGCGTCGAGCGCATGGGACATCGCCCGGCTGGCTGGTCGCGCCAACGGCGGGGTCCTGGTCGACGCCTGGCACTGGTTTCGGGGCCCGAGCGACGCCACCCAGCTCGCCGCCATCCCGCCGGAGCGCATCGTGGTGGTCCAGCTCGGCGACGCCGGCCCACCCCAGGGGGACCTGGCGGAGGACACGAGCTACCGGCGGCTGCCGCCAGGACAGGGCGAGCTCGACCTCGTCGGCCTGCTGCGGCTCCTGCGTGCCCACGGCGTCGATGCACCGATCTCGGTCGAGGTGTTTTCGAGCGACCTCGCAGCCCGGCCGCCCGCCGAGGCGGCCCAGGTGCTCCACGAAGCTGCCGTCGACGTCGTGGCCGCCGCGCTGGCCTGAGCGGCGGGCCGCTCAGGCGGCCGGCGTGAACTCGATCCTCAGCTCCTTCAGCGTGCGGGCGAAGAACCCCCGGTGGAACTCGGGCTCGGGCCCGGGCGCGAGACGCAGGTCCGGGAGCCGGCGCAGCAGCTCCTCGAACATCACCCGGATCTCGAGGCGGGCCAGGTTGGCCCCGAGGCAGAAGTGGGTGCCGAAACCGAACGCAACGTGGTGGTTGTGGCTCCGACCGACGTCGAAGCGGTTCGGATCGTCGAACACCCGCTCGTCGCGGTTGGCCGCCGGGTACATGAGCAGCACCTGTTCGCCGGCGTGCAAGGACTGGCCGTGCAGCTCGTGGTCCTCGGTGACCGTGCGGCGCATGTTGAGCACCGGGCTGGCCCAACGGATGAACTCCTCCACCCCGGTGCGCCCGATCATGGCGGGGTCGTCGAGGAGCTGCTGGCGCTGGTCGGGGTGGCGGATGAGCGCGAGCGCGGTCTGGCCGATCACCGAGCGGGTGGTCTCCGCGCCCCCGTCGAGGAGGAGGAGGGCTTCCTGGACGATCTCGTCGTCGGGCAGCGGCCGGCCGTCGATGCGGCCGTGCACCCACGCGGAGACGAGGTCGTCGCGCGGCTCGGCCCGGCGGGCGGCGACCAGCTCCATGGCATGGCCGGCGAACTCGAAGACCGCATCCATCGCGCCGGCCGGGCCGGTCGGGTCGTCCTGCTTGAACCCGCCCGAGGCCATGGTCACCTCCGACCAGTGCTTGCACTGGGGCCACATCGAGCGGTCGAAGCCGAGCAGCTCGGCGATCACCATGGCCGGCAGCGGGGCGGCGAGCTGGCTCACCACCTCCGCCTCGCCCACCGGGGCGATGGCGTCGATCAGCTCGGTCGCCAGCGCCCGCACGTGGTCCTCGTGGCGGCGCACGGCCGCCGGGGTGAAGCGCGGCGCAACCAGCTTGCGTTGCGTGGTGTGGGCCGGGTCGTCCTTGTTGATCATCGACTCGGTCATGTCGATGTGGGGCCGCGAGCCGTGCGCCGAGCTGTAGCGGCGGGTGTTCCGCTCGCAGTCCATGACGTCGCGGTAGCGGGAGATGCCCCAGATGGCGTTGGCCTCGTCCCAGTACGCAGGGGCGTGGTCGCGCAGCCACGCATAGGTGGGCTCGGGATCGTCGGCGTACAGAGAGGGGTCGAGCAAGTCGACCGGCTGCGTGCCAAGCATGGTGCGTCCTCCCGTTGGCGCGTCCTCGGCGGGCAAGGGCTGCTCGGAGCATATGGCACCGGCCCCCCGGCCGGGCCAGGCCGGGCCTGCGTCGGCTGGACCGGGCCGGGTGCGCTGGGCTGCGCCGGTTTGACGGGGGAGGCCGGGCTCTTTAGGGTCCGAAGCCGACCCCCGGTGTGGACCCATCGCCGGGCGGAGGGGGAGGGTGCGTGAAGCTGGCGTTCAGGTTGGAGCTGTACCGGGCCGCCGCGCTCGCGGTCCCCATCGACCTCGTCCGCCAGGCCGAGGCGCTCGGATACCACTCGGTGTGGACCGCCGAGGCGTACGGCTCCGACGCCCTGTCGCCCCTCGCCTACCTCGCGGCCCTGACCACCCGGATCAAGCTCGCCACGGCGGTCGTCCAGCTCGCGGCGCGGCCCCCGGCCACCCTGGCCATGCACGCCATGACCATCGACGCGCTCGCCGGCGGTGGGCGCACGATCATCGGCATCGGGGTCTCCGGACCCCAGATCGTCGAAGGGTGGTACGGCCAGCCGTGGGGCCGGCCCAACGCCCGGCTGCGCGACTACGTCACGATCATGCGCAAGGTGCTCGACCGCGAGGCGCCGGTCAGCCACGACGGCCCCGAGATCAGCCTGCCCTACGCCGGTCCCGGGGCGCTCGGCCAGGGCAAGGCGCTCAAGTCGATCATGCACCCGGTGGCGCGGGTGCCGATCTGGCTCGCGTCGGGCGGCATCAAGAACACCGAGCTGTGTGCCGAGCTGTGCGACGGCTGGTTGCCGATGGGACTCGGCCCCTCGGGCATGGACTTCTACCGCGCCCCGCTCGACCGAGGCTTCTCCAAGCGGACCGACGGTCGGGGCCCCGAGGACTTCGAGATCTTCACCGGCTGCAGCGTCACCATCACCGACGACGTCCAAGCGGTGCTCGACGGGATGCGCCCGCTCACCGCCATGTACGTGGGCGGGATGGGCAGCGCCAGCCACAACTACCACCGCGAGGCGATGGCCCGGCGGGGGTTCCCCGAGGCGGCGGCGCGCATCCAGGAGCTGTGGTTGGCGGGGCGCAAGGCGGATGCGCTCGCGGCCGTGCCCGACGAGTACCTGGAGCAGTCGGCACTCATCGGCTCGCCGGCGCGGATCCGCCAGGGCTGGCACGAGCGCATCGCCGGGCTCGACGCGACGGGCGTCATCGTGAGCACCAACCAACCCGAGGCGCTCGACCTGCTGGCCGACCTGGCGGGCACGCGCGACCATCAGACCGACCGGGAGGCCAAGCTGTGAGCGAACCCCTCGTCCTGGTGGACACGCCCGCCGAGCGGGTGCGTCGCATCACGCTGAACCGCCCGGACAAGCGCAACGCCATCTCGACACCGCTGCGGGTCGCGCTCCTCGACGCCCTCCGGGCGCACGACAACGATCCCGACGTCGGCGTGAGCGTCGTCCGCGGCGCGGGTAGGTGCTTCTCGTCGGGCTACGACCTCGGCGGCGGGCCCCTGATGGAGGGAGCACCGTTCTACTCGGCGCCCGGCGACGGGCAGTGGGCCCGGCAGGCCAACGACACCTGGTTCAGCATCTGGGACCTGGCCAAGCCGGTGATCGCCCAGATCCACGGCTACGCCATCGCCGGTGCGACCGAGCTGGCGTCGGCCTGCGACCTGGTCTACGTCGCCGAGGACGCCACCATCAGCTACCCGGTGGTGCGCGTGCTCAGCCCGCCCGACTGGCAGTACCACACCGTCCTGCTCGGGATGCGCCGGGCCATGGAGCTGATCCTCACCGGCGATCCCATCACCGGTGTGGAGGCGGCGCAGATCGGCTTCGCCAACCGCGCCTTCCCCGCCGATTCGTTGGACGAATCGGTGCTGGCGATCGCCTCGCGCATCGCCAGCATCCCGAGCGATCTGACCCAGATCAACAAGCGCTCCATCCACCGGGCCTTCGACGTGTGGGGCGCGCGGGCCGCCATCCGCGCCGGCACCGAGCTGCAGGCCCTCGCCGGGCACACCGAGACGGCGGCGCGGCTTCGGGACAACCTCCTCGAGACGATGAAGGCCACGACCTCGGAGCAGCGATGACCGTCATCACCCCCATCGGCGGCGCGCTCGGTGCCGAGATCCGCGGCATCGACCTGCGCCACCTCGACGACCGCAGCGGCGCGGTGATCTCGCAGGCGATCGCCGAGCACCTCGTCGTGTTCCTGCCGGACCAGGCGCTCGACGACGACACCCACCTGGAGGTGGCCCGACGCTTCGGCACGCCGTTCTTGCACCCGTTGGCCAAGGTGGTCGGCAAGAGCGAAGCGCGCGTCGAGCGGATCGTCGACGACGCCGACCATCCGCCGATGCAGGACAAGTGGCACACCGACGTCAGCTTTGCCGTCGACCCGCCCCGCATCGGCACGCTGCGAGCCGTCGACCTGCCGTTGCGTGGTGGCGAGACGCTGTGGGGGAGCACCTGCGCCGCCTATGACGCGCTCTCCCCGCTGATGCGCGAGCTCATCGACGGACTCGTCGCCCGCCACGGGATCGGTGCCGGCGACGCCTTCAGGAGCAAGGCCGGCGAGGCGGCGACGGCCGCGATCGCCTCGCTCACCGCCGAGCACCCCGTCGTCGCCACCCACCCCGTCACCGGCCGCAAGCACCTCTACGTGAACCGCAGCTTCACCCGGGAGATCGTCGGGCTGCACCCGGCCGAGAGCGACGCACTGCTCGAGGTCCTCTACCGCCAGATCGAAAACCCCAACGTGCAGCTCCGCCACCGCTGGAGCGTCGGGGAGATCGCGCTTTGGGACGAACGTGCCACCGTGCACTTCGCGGTCGCCGACCACTACCCGGCCCGCCGGGAGATGGCCCGGGTCGCGCTCGGCTGACCAGGCGCCCGGCGGATCACGCCCTCGGCGAGTCGGGCGGCGTCACCGCGCCCAGGCCACGCAGCGCGTGCCGGGTCGCCTGCGCCACGAAGGCGGGGGTGAGGGTCTCGCCGAGCACGAACGCCCGGTGGTAGAGCGGTCCCGCCGCGAGGCTCAGGGCGATCTCGGGAGAGGGTGCGGTGCCGAGCTCGCCGCGCTGGCGCGCCCGGGCCAGGATCCCGCGCAGCTCGTCGAGGCGGGGCAGGAGGAACTTGTCGCCCAGCGCGGCGGCGAGCTCCGCGTTGCGTTTGACCTCGTGGGCGAGGGCCTCGGCCACGTCCTCCCGCCGGGCGGCGACCGACTGGGCGATGTGTGCGAGGAGCGCGCGCAGGTCCCCGGCCAGCGAACCGGTGTCGGAGTCGATCGGCTGGGGGGCGAGCGACGCGACCGCGGCGACGACGAGGTGCTGCTTGGTCGGCCACCGCCGGTAGAGCGTCGCCGACGACACCCCGGCCCGCTCGATGACCGAGGAGACGGTGAAGCCGTCGTAGCCCCGCTCGCTCAGGAGCTCGAGGGTGGCGGCGAGGATGGCGTCGCCGGCTGCCTTGCTGCGGTGGCGGCCGAGCCGCACCGGCGGGGCGGCGGCGGCGCTCACGGCCGACCCCCGGCGTCGGCGGCGCCGCGCTCGAGCGCGCCTGCGGCCTCGGCGGCGCCGAGCTCGAGCGCGCCTTCGGCCTCGGCGAAGGTGAGCGAGGCCAGGCCGTCGAGCGCCCCCTCCACCGGCTCGCGGGCGTCGCCCGCACGTGCCGGGAGGAAGGCGAACACGATCGTCGCGGCCACCAGCACCACGCCGGATGCGACGAGCAGCGACGGCCGCAACCCGTGCACGAACTGGGTCCGACCCGCATCTGCGACCAGCCTCCCGGTGGCCGCGGGCAGAGACCTGGCCGCATCGAGGGCGCCGCCGACGGAGCCCTTGGCCGTGGCGAGGACACCGGCCGGCAGCTGGAGCGACCCCAGGCGCGCCCCGATCCCGGGCCGGTAGGACGAGGCCATCACCGAGCCGATGATGGCGACGCCGAGGGCCCCGCCCATCTGGCGGGTCGTGTCGTTCATGGCCGATCCGACGCCCGCCTTGGAGGGCGGCAGCGAGCCCATGATGGACTCGGTGGCGGGTGCCATGACCAGGCCCATGCCGCCGGACATCAGACCGAGCGCGACGATGAGGTGGGCGTAGCCGTGGGCCACGGGCACCTGCGACATGAGCGCGAGCCCGCTCGATGCCAGCACCAGCCCGCCGCCCATGACGACCTTGGTCCCCACCCGCTCGACGAATCGTGGCGCGCTCGGCGCCACGACGAGCATGATCCCCGCCGTCGGCAGCATGCGGAGGCCGGCCTGCAACGGCGAGAAGCCGAGCACCGTCTGCAGGTACTGGGTGACGAGGAACATCGAGCCGAACATGGCGAAGTACACCATCGTGATCCCGGCGTTGGCCGCGGTGAACCGCCGGTTGCGGAAGAAGCGCACGTCGAGCATCGGCGACGAGCACTGCAGCTCCCAGTAGACGAACCCGCCGAGGATGGCGGCCCCGGCCACGAACCCGGCGACCACCGTCTGGTCGGCCCACCCTTTGGTCGGCGCCTCGATGATGCCCCACAGGAGCGCGACGAGCCCGACGACGGAGAGGACCGCGCCCAGGGGATCGAGGCGGGGCGCCCCGGGGTCCTTGGACGGTGGGAGCAGGAACCGCCCGGCCACGAGCGCGACCACCACGACGGGCACGTTGATGAGGAACACCGATCCCCACCAGAACCGGGACAGCAGGAACCCGCCGACGACCGGCCCGATGGCCCCACCGGCCCCGGCGACGGCGGCCCAGGCGCCTATTGCCCGCCCGCGCTCGCGGGGATCGGAGAACACGTTGGTCAGCAGCGACAGCGTCGCCGGCATGATGAGCGCGGCGCCGATGCCCATGAGGGCGCGGGTGAAGATGAGCTGGGTCGCCGAGGCCGCGAAGGCCGACAGCAGTGAGCCGGCGCCGAAGACGGCCAGGCCGGCGCTCAGCGCACCCCGGCGGCCGAAGCGGTCGCCCAGGCTGCCGGTGGTGAGCAGCAGGCCGGCGAAGACCAGGATGTAGCCGTCGGCGATCCACTGCAGCTGGCTGGTCGAGGCGTGGAGGTCGCGCTCGAGCGCCGGGATGGCGATGTTGAGGATGGTGTTGTCGAGGGTGATCGTGAGCAGGCTGACGCACATCACCGCGAGAGCCCACCAGCGTCGCTGGTGGATGGTCTGCTGGTCGATGGGGCGCCGGTTCATCGAGGATCACCCTACGAGGAACGGAGGCGTTCCGAAACAGTCCTGTTTCTCACGAGGGGCGCCGGGCCGGGCACGGGGTGGGTCGGTTTGCGTAGACCGTTGCGGTCCCGAGCGCTGTCCGTTCGGACAGAACTTCCGGCCGAGCGCTCAACCTGTGACACCTGACCGCCGATCACGTGGCGATGGTGCCCGACGCAAGCATCGCTCTCCAGGTCCAGGGGCGCCATCGGGGCTTCGCGACGCACCTCCGGATGGTCGACCGCGCGTTCTGGGTGCGCTGCCACCGGCTGCAGGGTCTCGTGATCGGCTCGGCCGTCGGAGCGCCGGCTGCGGCTCCCGCCGACGTCTGGCCCACCGCCGCGCCCGGCCGCTACTGGTTGTCCCTGGAACGGCGCCTGCTCGCCTTCGTCGCCGGGGCGTTCGCGCTCGTGGCGGCCTCGGGGACCTGCCTCGCCGCCATCGGCCGGCTGCGGGGCACGCTGGCCGTGGCGGCCGCCGTGGTCACCTGCGTGCTCTTCGGCCTCACCGTCGTGAGCCTCCTGCGCTACGACGACGCCCGCCGGCGGTGTTGCATCCCCTGGCGCCTGGTGTTCATCCCCCTCTCCGACATCGACCGCCTCGTCATCCGCTCCTGCCTGCGCGACGTCACCTCCGCGCCGAGGGCTCGGGCCCGGGGCAGCTTCGATCTCTTCGCCGCGGTGCTGATCGGGGCGGGTGCGCTCACGGCGGTGCTGCCGGCCGTCCTCGCCCAGCGGGGGCTCTGAGCACCTCCTCGTCGGCGGCCCCGTAGGCTCCGGCCAATGGGAGCCATCGTCCCACCCCCGGGGGTTAACCTGATCCTGTGGGCCGGGTGCACGACCAGATCGAGGAGCCCCTGCGGGCGTTCCTCGACGCGCAGCCGATGTTCTTCGTGGCGACCGCGCCGCTCGCCGCCGACGGCCACGTCAACGTGTCGCCCAAGGGCCTGTCCGGCACGTTTTCGGTGATCGACCCGACGACCGTCGCCTACCTGGACCTGACCGGGAGCGGGATCGAGACCATCGCCCACCTCCGGGAGAACGGCCGGATCACGTTGATGTTCTGCGCGTTCGAGGGCCCGCCGCGCACGGTGCGCATCTCGGGCCGTGGCGAGGCGGTGCTCCCCGAGGACGCCCGCTTCGCCGACCTGGCCGCGCGCTTCGCGGCCCTCCCGGGCACCCGGGCGGTGATCGTCGTGCGGGCCGACCGCATCGCCGACTCGTGCGGGTACGCCGTGCCCGAGATGGCGCTCGTCGGCCAGCGCGACACGCTCCTCGCCTTCGCCGCCCGCAACGGCGAGGAAGGGTTGGCGACCTACCGCTCCGAGCGAAACGCGCAGAGCATCGACGGCCTGCCGGGCTACCCGGCCTGAGGCGATCGGCCCGGAGCGGGGCGCCAGGCCCCGTCGGCATCGGGACCCGCGCCGAACCACGCCAGGCAACGATCGAGGCCGTGGATCTCGATGTCGTCGCGGCGCCCGCCAGGCGCGGACCCGCGCTCATCGGGTCTGGGCCTCCCGGATGGCGCGCCAGACCTTCTCCGGGGTGCAGGGCATGTCCAGGTGGCGCACGCCGAGCGGCGCCAGCGCGTCGAGCACCGCGTTGTGCACCGCGGCGGGCGCCGCGATCATGCCGATCTCGCCGATGCCTTTGGCCCCGAGCGGGTTGACCGGCGTCGGCGTGGCGATGTGCGCCGTCTCGATCGTCGGGACGTCCGCGCTCGACGGCACCAGGTACTCGGCCAGGCTGGTGGTGCGCGGGTTGCCGTCGGCGTCGTAGCCGAACTCCTCGTAGAGGGCCTGCGCGATCCCCTGGACGCTCGCGCCGACGACCTGCCCGGTCGCAGCCGGTGGGTCGATCACCCGTCCGCAGTCGGTCACCGCCACATGGCGCAGCGCCCGCACCCCGCCGGTCTCCACGTCGACCTCCACCACCGACAGGTGGGCGGCGCCGGGGTAGGTGGCACCTGGCTGGTCGAACACGCAGCGCGCCCCGAGCCCGCGCTCCCTGCCCTCCGCCGCCGCGGCGGCGGGGTCGCCGGCGCGCCCGGCCAGTTCGGTGAGCGACATCGTGTTGGCCGGCATGCCGCGCACGCCGAAGCCGCCGCCGGGGTGCACCACGATGTCGTCCTCGGCCGCCTCCAGCAGGTGCGCGGCCAGGCGGCGGGCCTTGGCCAGGATCAGCTCGGCCGCCCGGTGCAGCGCGGAGCCGGCGACCTGGGCCGTGCGGGAGCCCACACTGCCGTCCCCGCGGGTGCCGAGCGCGGTGTCGCCCTCGCGGACCTCGATGCCGGCGACACCCGCAGCCGCCTCCCCGAGGACGAAGCGGACGATCTCGACGTAGGCGCTCCAGTGGTCCTGGCCGGCCGATGCCGTGCCGGGGACCGTGATCGTCAGCGTCCCGCCGGTGCCGATCTCGATGTCGGCCTCCTCGCTGCGGGAAAACCACGCGGTCGAATCGACGATCGTGGCGATGCCGACGCCGAGCGGTCGGCTCGATCCGAGCCGGGCCGCCTGCTCGGCGCGCAACGCCGCATACCCGGCCAGCTCGAGCAGCGTGTCGAGGCAGCGCTCGTGGTCGCCCGAGTCGTAGGTGATGCCGCCCGGGCTCTCGTAGGGGAAGTCGTCGGGCTGGAGGAAGTTGCGCCGCCGGATCTCGGCCGGGTCGATGCCCAGGTCCCGGGCCAGCAGGTCGAGCGAGCGCTCCAGCAGGGCGGCGGCCTCGGAGCGCCCCGGCCCCCGGTAGGCGCCGGTCGGCGCCCGGTTGGTCGTCAGGCTCTGCGCCGCGAAGTCGACGTGCGCGATGCGGTACGGGCCGGTGACCATCAGCCGCGACTTGCCCGGCTCCACCGACCCGGTGGTCGGATAGGCGCCCGAGTCGCAGGCCACCCGGGCCCGCAGCCCCACCAGACGACCATCGCGGGAGGCGTGCAGCTCGACGCGCTGGCGCACGCCGCGGCCCTGCATGGACAGGAGGTTGCCGGCCCGGTCCTCCACGAAGCGCACCGGGCGCCGGAGGTGCAGCGCCGCGGCGTGCGCC
>Ga0209698_10002180_pt1 | contig 22337 bp, 22 predicted proteins | sample LitLauG_LLR_2012_FD_187203 | JGI IMG/M metagenome (GOLD analysis project Ga0209698, IMG submission 187203) | Freshwater sediment microbial communities from Pennsylvania, USA - Little Laurel Run_MetaG_LLR_2012 (SPAdes) (version 2) | ecosystem: Environmental > Aquatic > Freshwater > Creek >...
GCGTCCGCGCAGCAAATCGTTGATCCTGGGCTGTGTAACGCCGCAACGGCGCGCGGCCTCGGCTTGCGTCCATCCCTTGCGCTCCACGAGTTCGCGCAACGCCAGCATGAGGTCGGCTCGGGCCCGCATGTTCGCAGCCTCACCGGCAGTGTTCTCGAGTGCATCCCAAACGCTTTCGAAAGTCTTCTTGCTCACTTGCGGTCCTTCAGCAATTCGCGCAACCGCTTTGAGGCGATGTCGATTTCTCTCTGCGGCGTCTTCTCGGATGTCTTCCGGAAGGCGTGCAGCACATACACCGCGTCCGCCAAGCGTGCGATGTAAATCACCCGGTAGGTTCCTGTGTCACTCCAGATGCGCAGTTCTTCGACGCCTTTGCCGACGCTCGGCATCGGTTTGAAATCGTCCGGCTGCAAGCCTCGCTGCAGACGGTCGATCTGAAATCCGGCGTCGCGACGGGCGTCATCTGGAAACCCTCGAAGTACCTTCAGCGAGTCGCCGAGGAACGTAACAGGCTTCACGGGAGGATAGTATATCAGAACGGATATAAGTCAAGAGGTATACACGTTGCGATCGGCCATGCAGCAGAGGGTTTCCGGCGATGATGAGGCTGTCAGCGGTGATCCAGCGGTGATTTCTGGATGGACTGCTCGGGCTCGGCTCCGAACGAGGGGGTTGACTACTAGCGACGCCTCCAGAGCCTCATTTGTAGCGTGATGCGTGGGCTGCATCGTCGAGCTTGAGGACGACGTGGCGCGGCGCCACGGGCCACTGCTCGAGCCGGTGAGGGATGACCTACTCCCCCCAGCCGGTCAGCGAATCCTAGATGCAACCGCGCGCCGGCGAGTGCTGCGCATAGCCGGCGCGCGGGGCTTGGCGGTTTTGCTCATTGTCTCGCCACCATGCGCGGCAGGGGCGTTGGTGCGGCTTCCATCGACGCGAGGCGTCTCCCCGTCCGACAGGGCAGTCACGGCGCCACAGCGGTGATAATGGTTGCCCAAGGAAACGCTCGCTTGGACAAGCATGCGGCCGCGCCCTTCCACCTTTTATAGGTTTCGAACGTACGACTCGAAACGGGCGGACCAACTGAAGTGGGTTCGTGAAGCGATTTTCGAGAATCGCGTCAGGTACTCGCGAACATCGGAGCTGAACGATCCCTTTGAAGGCCGGCCTCTACTTGTGCCTATCAATAGTGACCCGGTCGCGCAGCGCCGCGTGATGCGTGACTACTTGCTGCAGCAATTCATCGACGAAGGAAAATCTCGTCCGGACGCAGAACTCAGCGCAACGTTAACCGCGGCGATATCGCCGGCATCCCGCGGAGACTTAACGCCGGCTTACTCCATTGCGCTAGCAAAAACGATCGAAGAGAATTTCTGGCTGTACTGTGTGTGCGGAACGCGCGAACCGATCCTGATGTGGTCCCATTATGCCGATGGACATCGAGGCGTCGCACTTCACTTCGATGCCTCCGCCGCACCGTTCGACGCAGCTTATGAGGTTCACTATTCCGAGACTTATCCGGAGTTTCCCTTTCCGATTTCCACGGCCGATGCGGATGACGAGAAGGTCCGCGCGATGATTCTCACCAAGTCACGCGGTTGGAGCTACGAGGAGGAATACCGCGCCGTTCGCGGCGCCAACATTCCGTCCGAGGAGCAACGACCGATTCGAGAGCGGGGCTTGCGGTGGAGCGGGCAAGTTGTCGAACTTCCTCCCGAAACGCTAACTGGCGTAACCATTGGCGCGAACATGCCGCGCGAGCTGGCCGAGGCCCTCACCGCGGAGATTGCCGAAAGGCGTCCCCACCTCCAGATTTGGAACGCTGCGGTGAGCCAGTCACGCTACCAGTTGACGTTTGAGCAAGTGCACTGATACCAGTGTTCCGCCGTGCAAAACTCGGCCGAGTTTCGTCTCATGTCCTGCGCGGACGTGGGTGCCGATTCAGCCTGAGCCGTGTTTTAAATTCTGTCAGAAACTATGTATGATTTCTGACAAGAGGAACGGCAAGATGAGCACTCTGGCCGACGGAATCTTGAATTTCGCGGCGAAGCTTCCCGAAGGAAAGCCGATCGCCGCGAAGTCCTTGCTGCATCTTGGAGGCCGCGCCGCAGTGGATCAGGCGCTGTCGCGGCTCGCCAGGGGCGGCAAGCTGATTCGTGCCGGTCGCGGCCTGTACTTGCAGCGAGTCGAAGGCCGATTCGGACCACGGCCACCGACAGCGTCGAACCTGATCGAGGCCTTCGCCGAGCAACGAGGGGAAACCGTCGTGGCCAGCGGTGCTGCTGAGGCAAACGCGCTTGGCCTGACCACCCAGGTACCGGTGCGCGAGGTCTATTTGACCTCCGGGCCAAGCCGACGTCTCCGGCTCGGCGCCCAACGGATCGAGCTTCGCCACGCGCCCGGATGGCAGTTGATTCTGCCCGGGCGTTCAGCTGGGAGTGCTGTTCGCGCACTTGCCTGGCTCGGCCGCGAACGCGCCCACGAAGCGATCGCGACGTTGCCAGGCAGACTGTCCGAGGGCGACTTGCAGGAACTCCTCGGCGCGCGCGCGCGTCTGCCAACCTGGATGGCGCGCGAGGTGAGCACACTCGCAACTCATGGCTGAACATTTCCCCCTTCGCCAGCTAATCCGAGACCCAGCTTCAGACTCGCAGGAATCCGCTGCCCGGGTCTTGGTACCTTTGGTGCCACCCAGCGGACGCGTCGCCGCGGAGGTCACGACGGACGGCCTTCTCCTTCATGCCACAACCGAGCTTGATCTAGAGATGGCCGTGGACAAACTCCGCGGAGCCTCTCGACAGCTTGCGGTTGGCAAGCCACAGATCAATTACATTCAGAGCGACGTTTGGCAGGAGCCCTTTGCGAGCCTCATTGTCAAACTCCCCACAGAACGGCTCGCGGACGTCCGCAGGGATCTGCAAGCGCGCCGTACTGAGGTGCAGGAGTGCAAATCGTCAGGGTCCAGCGAGACAATCATTCGCGCGTTAGCGCCCATGGCCGAACTATTCGGCTACGCCACGTCCCTTCGCGTCCTCACTGCTGGGCGAGGGTCGTTTGAGCAAGAGTTCGTCGAATATCGGCCCTTTCCTCGTCTTTAGGGGATTGATCGGGATCTGACGACGATTAGGGTATTCGGCCCGCCAGGAACTATTCCCTTGACGGAATATTCCATCGAGGCTATACTGCGCCGACGAGCTGGGACGTCGAGTACACGGACGAATTCGGCGACTGGTGGGCTGGGTTATCGGAGAGCGAATAGGAATCGTTGGCTGCCTCTGTCCGCCTGCTCGAGGAGCGGGGGCCGATGTTGGGGTTTCGCCACAGCAGCGGAATCACTACGTCTAAGCATAGCCATATGCGGGAGCTGCGCACGCAGCATGAGGGCAGGCCGCTTCGGACTCTGTACGCATTCGATCCTCGGCGATCGGCGATTTTGCTGATCGGCGGAGATAAGACGGGCAATGACCGGTGGTACGAGGTCTACGTTCCCAAGGCCGACCAGCTCTACGATGGGCATCTGGAGCAGCTTCGAAAGGAAAGGACCTATTGATGGCTAAGAAGTTTGCAGAACTACGCTCGCGTATGTCACCGGAGTCTCGGGCGCGGGCGGAGGCCAGGGCTCAGGCGTTGCTCGCCGAGATGCCCTTGAACGAACTGCGTCAGGCGCGTGGGTTGTCGCAGAAGATGCTGGCAGAAGTGCTGCATGTCCAGCAGCCGTCGATCGCCAAGATGGAGAAGCGCACGGACATGTATCTGTCGACGCTGCGCAGTCACATCGAAGCGATGGGCGGCCATCTCGAGGTGATCGCGCGTTTCCCGGATGGTGCGATCAGGATAAGCAACTTCTCCGAGTTGGATGAGCGCAAACGGGAAACCACTCGGTAACTAGCAATGCTCGATCTCGCAGGAAGATGCGTTGAGGTGCACTGTGGTGCAGGCTAAAGATGAACCCGCCGCGTGACACACGTGCTCGGCGAGACCGCGTGGCCGAAGGCGCGCCGTTAGGCCGCGCGGTGCTGGCCGTCCACCCAGACGCTTATGCGGCGTTCCTCGCACGCTTGGACGCGCCGGCGCAGCCCAACGCTCGGCTACGCAGGACGATGCAAGCGCCCGAGCCCTGGGGCAAGGGCTCATACTGGCCGCGATGAGGCCACAGCGGTGATCTGGCGGTGATTGCCTGTTCGACCGCCCGCAACTCGGGCCTGGATGGGGGTTGACTAGCGACCCCCGCCACCAGTGCTGTTACGGCCGTGGGTCGATCCCGGCAACGCAAGTCGACCTGCGCGTCTCAAACCGCACGTAGATTCAGCCCCCGTTCCCGTTCAGCCCGAGACCGTTGTAGACCTTCCTGACGCCGGGCACGGTGCGTGCAATTGCCTCGGCCTGAGCGCTTTCCGCCGCAGTGTCCACGAGCCCGTTCAGGTAGACGTCATGGTGGAAGCTCTGCACATCGATGTTGGCGAATCTGAGTGCATGCCTCTCGTTGATTCGCCGCGTCACGTCGGCGCGAATCTGCATATCCGCGTCTCCGGTGATGACGATTTGCCGGTCGTCGCCCTGATCGATCGTCGTCGCGGAGAAGCCGTAGGTCGAAAACACCATCAGAGCTGTTCCAAGCAGTGCGCGCATCCTGTCGAGTTCCATCTTTTCTCCTAATTCCCATGGTCGGTTAAGAAATCTAACGTTCACGAATCGAGTTGCCTCGCAATAGAGGCCAGAAGCTCGCGCCGTAACGATGCATTACCGGTGAGCCCCATGTTTTATTCTTGCGGACTGTCTTGATTCCGATTCCGACTTCCCGGTAAAGCGCCCGCGGTTGGCAATCACTTCTAGCTAGAGGTCTTCTGGAATGCGGCCTGCAACCAGGCGACCCATGTTGATCCGGGTCGCCATCCGGTCGTCGACCGCCAGGTACTCCGAAACCGCCATGTAATGCACGACGTCGCTGAAGGTGAGCGCCCGTTCCGTGGGCCAGCTCGCGAAGCTCTGTTCGCTCCATGACAGGATCGCTTCGGCCTCGTTCAGATCAAAACCGGTGCGAGCCATCACGACCCTCTTGTAAATTGCTCGGCGCGGCAGCCCCGGGTGGCTGGCCGACACGATCTGGTACAACTTGAGCATGTCGCGACTGACCTGCGCTGCGTATTGGGCTTCGCGCCACGACACAAACAACGACGCAACCAGCTCCCTGCCGAACGCCATCGCACGTTCGTGCAGCGCCGCAGGCATATGGCCGGCGGCGGCCGAGTTCGTTCGGCGAAGAATGGCAATCGCCCGCAACGGTCAGCGCAGCTAGCGAATCATGGTGGCCGGAGCCTCGCGCATGCTGTTCGGCCCGGTCGACACGGACAGCGGCACATCGCCAAACGAGGCACGGAAACCGTTGCCCCAGACGTCCGTGGATCCAGTGCCGTAAGCAGTCTGCGAACTCGGCCGACCTTCGCTCGCACCGAAGGACTCCTCAAACTCATTAGCCCAAATGTCGGTGGACGCATCGAGATAGGCAGAGAAGCCGGGCAAGTCCTTCGACAAAACTGGGCCTCCGAAGGACTGTCTGAATTGATTGCTGTAGATATCCGTGGATCCTGTGCTCGCGGCGGCGGCTTCGTCCGCAATTGCGGTCAGCGCTGTGGCGATTGTCAACGCAGTCAATGCCAGCTTGTTTTTCATGATGCATCCCTTCAGGACCGGACGTTGCCACGAAAAGTGACGGAGCAACGACTCGTTGCGTGGCTGCTCGAGCGCTGCAGCGGAAGGAATCGCAGCAGCGATGCCTCACACTTGTTAGCTTGACCTCGCCCGGACGGGATTTATTCCGGCGGGATAGATTCCGGCTACGGCTCGTCTATGCGGAGAGTGGTCCTCGGATGCCACTTACTGCGACGCGTCCGCACGCGCGAGGCGCTCGACGAACGCTGTCAGCACGTCGGGGCTGACGTCGGAAACCGCCAGCCAATCCATGCCGAAGCCGCTCGCACGCGCGACGGTGAAGCCGCGCACGATCCGTAGCGTCGAGGGCGCATTCGTCGGCTCGGGTCGGACGAAGACATCGATCGTATGCTGGCGATGGCGGTACACCAGTGTGGCAACCCGCTGCTTGTCCAGGGTATCAAGCCTGCCTCCAATCAATGTGAAGCCCTCATTTGTCATGTCGCGCACCGGCGGCGAATAGTCCAACCGCGCCGACAGCCAGGGCTTTACCGTATGCTGGTCGGAGGATGCGACCTCGATCAGACGGTCGCTCAGCACGGCCCGCGTGTGAATCGTCACCGCTTCGGCGGCGAGGTCCTGGTTCGCGCGCCAATCGACGGCTAAGCTGCCGACGACCCAGGCCAGGACCGTTGCCGCGCAGCCCGCCAAGGCGCCCCCAACGAGCCAGCGCCAGCGATCGGGCTGCCGGCCGGGACGCGGCGGCGTCACCGCGCTTGCGTCAGCGAGCAGGGCCAGCACCCGTGTGCGCAGCTCGGGCGGCGCCTTGAAATAGGTCGCCTCGGCCCACAGCCGTGCGCGCAACGCCAGCAGGTCGTGGTGCTTCGCCGCACAGGCCGCGCAGCTGCGCAAATGCCTCTCGATCGAGTGTCGTAGTAAGACACCGACTTCGCCGTCGGCGTATGGCGACACCAGCGCCTCAACTCGATGACAATTCACGATTAACCTCCGTTCGTTCGGCGCAGAAGGGATGCAGCAGCGGCGAGCGCTGCAACAAGGCGCGAGCACGCGCGAGGCGGGACATCACCGTACCGATCGGGATACCGACGACATGCGCGATCTCCTTGTACGAGAGATCTTCGAGTTCACGTAAAATCAGTACCTCACGAAAAGCCATCGGCAGCTGAGTGATCGCCTTGGTGAGGGACCGCGACTCGGCGCTGCGCAGCGCCGCTTGTTCCGGATCGATCGCGGCAGGATCGACGGCCCAATCGCCTGCTGTGCCATCGTCAGGAACGATCTCTGCCGGACGGTTACGCTTGCACCAGTCGTAGAACGCGTGGCGCACGATAGCCAGGAACCACGCCCGTGCATCGCCTCCACACAACGAGCCGATGTACTTGAGCGCACGCATGCACGCCTCCTGGACTACGTCCTCGGCATCTTGCGAGTTGCGCGTCAGCCAGCGCGCCAGGTTATAGCCGGCGTCAAGATGCGGCAAGACCAGCGCTTCGAAACGCGTGTGTTCAGACAAGCGGACGCTCCAACCTTGCTGCCTATACCGCCAGACCGGCTGTTTTATTCCAGCAATGGACGGAGGGTCGGTCGGTCACGCGCGGTTCTCCTTGCCCGTCCGATCATCGGAATTTTGCGCTCGCCAACCCGGTCTCTTCATTACCTGCCGCTGCGCCGATTCGAGGGTCTGCTCGCGGCAAGCATTGCCGGCCCTCACCAAGAGCATGATCTGTGCAGGATGTCCGCCGTTCATAAAACCCGGGACGATCGAGGCGCTCAGATGATTTTGAAAAGACTTGCACTGCTGCTCTTCGGTGCCACGGCTGCGGCCGCGCTGCTTAGCTGCAGCACGACATTGCAATCATCGCGGGCGCGCAGTGCACCGACTGTGGCAAACGGCGACGGCACCGACTTGCAGGCCATTTATACCGACCTGCGACGGGCAGGAGGCAGGGTTTTCGCGCTGGTGCCGGAGAGCTCCCAGGTGCGGATCTACGCCTTCCGGGCTGGACGTGCTGCCAGGCTGGGGCACAACCATGTCATTTCTGCGCCCCAATTCACTGGATTCTTCTACCTGCCACCCAGCGGGGCGGCCGACGGCCGCTTCGATCTGGCGTTTCGCCTCGATCAGCTGGAAATCGATGATCCGGGATACCGTTCGGAACTGGGCGCAGCCTTTTCCTCGGTCCTATCGCCGGAGGCCATACAAAGCACACGGGAGCACCTGCTCGGCGCCGACGACCTGCAGGCCGACCGCTTCCCCTTGGTCCGCATCCGTTCCCTGCAGATCTCCGGTGAGATGCCAAAGTTCGCCGCCGAGGCCCAGGTCCAGATGCACGGTCAGGAACGGGAGATATGGATTCCCATCGACGTCGAGGGACTGCCGGAGCGGCTTTCCGTCACCGGCTCGTTCGTGCTGCGCCAATCCGATTTTGGCGTCCAGCCGTACTCGTTGCTGGGTGGCCTGCTTTCAGTTCAGGACGAAGTCGTCCTCGATTTCAAACTGACAGGCATCTGTCGGCTTGACGCATCCGGTAACTGTTAAAGCTGGATCATGCGATCCGACTATATTCCCAAACCGACCGTACGCAAGAACCAGAATGCAGAAGTGAGCCACAACCCGGCGAGAACGGAGAACAGAACGCCTCCCGCGAGTGGCAGCGCCCACTTGTGGAAGCCGCTTGAGCGGACAACCAGGAGCTTGGCGAGAAAGGCCCCATAGAGAGCTGACCCCAGCAAGGAGTGAATGTAGACGCGGGCATCGTCCGTCCCGAAGCCGAGCAGAAAAATGCAGTGGTAGGCCACCGGCAGTGTCAGCAGAATTGCGATGCGCCCAGACCAACGATGCATCAGATGGTAGAAGGTGCCTTTCGGCGGGAAGCGCAGTACTTCGTAGATGCGCGACGCAGTCAGCAGTTGGCTCAAGGCCAGCAGCGACGCAGCCGTTATCAGCCATGCCTTCATATGCAGTGTGTCGCTGAAGAAAAGGTGCGAAAACGGGGTTTCGTCGGGGCGCCTGACGGTCTTGCTTGCCACAAAGCCGACGGTGAGTGCGACCAAAACGAAGAGCACCGGTGGAAGCACGAGGAACGCTCGACTGCGAACGGTCCGCCTGGTGGGACCGGCATATTCGCTCATTGATACATTGCGCATAGTCTGTACCTGGAGGGTCGCGACGAGTCGTGTTCGCTCGAATCGTGTGCACTCGATCGACAGCAGGTTGCCGACGAGGTCGGGATTGAACTCTTTGCAAAAGCCGATGTGCAGACCGTCGGGCCGGGATTAATTCCTGACGGAGGCCACATCAAGGTGGGAATGACTGCTTCCTGAGCCCGGTCCTGCACTTGGACAGAAGCGACGAAGTGCCCTAGGGTCGATCAGAACAGACCCGACCTGGCTGTGAAGGGCGCCGGATGCAAGAGCAGAGAGGGCGTCAGACTTCAGGTTGCCGATTTAGCCAGCGATCAGTGGCGGCCGCCGCGGCGGCGCCTACGAGCTGCGCGACTATGAAGCCAGGTGCATCCTGTGGCCGGATTCCGGCGAAGGTGTTCGTCAGCGAACGTGCGACCGTAACGGCGGGGTTGGCGAACGAGGTCGAGGCCGTGAACCAGTAAGCTGCCACGATAAAGACGGCGACCGCGTATGGCACCGCTTCAGGCCGGTGGCGGATGCAGGCGAGGATGGTGATCAGCAAGCCAAACGTCGCGACTGCCTCGCTGAACATCAGTGCTGCGCCAGGGCGGAACTTCTCCGAGACCTGGAAAATGGGCTCCCCGAACATCGCGTGGGCGATCCACACGCCGAGGATGGCACCGGCGAATTGCGCGATCAGGTAACCGGGAACGTCCCGCCATGCATGACGCCGCGTTGCTGCAAGCGACAAGGTCACGGCCGGGTTGAAGTGCGCGCCCGACACGGGGCCGAACGCGAGGATCAGCGCGATCAGTCCGCCTCCCGTCGCAATGGAATTGCCAAGCAGGGCGAGCGCGACGTTTCCGCCCGCGAGCCGCTCGCCCATGATTCCCGACCCCACGACGACGGCGAGCAGCATGGCCGTTCCGATGAATTCGGCGGCAGTCCGTCGCAGGAGGGTCACTTCTTGCCGATCTCGGAGAGGCTCTTCTGGAGCGCCAAGCGGTCGAGCTTGTTGAAAGGCAGGCTGGCGAACAGCTCGATCCGGCGACGCAATGCCATCAACGTATCCGCGAACGCCCTGCGCTTCTGCTCGTCCGTCCCTTCGGCGGCGGCAGGATCCGGCATGCCCCAATGGGCAGTCACTGGCTGACCGGGCCAGTATGGGCACGTCTCGCCGGCGGCCTGATCACAGACGGTGAGGACAAAGTCGAGCGGCGGCGAATCCGCTTTGGCGAACTCGTCCCAACTCTTGCTCCGCAACCCTTGAATCGAAATGTGGCTGCGCTGAAGCAGTTCCAGGGTAAACGGGTTGACCGTACCCTTGGGGTGGCTGCCCGCGCTGTATCCCCTGAACTTACCCCGGCCGACGCTCAGGTCGTTCATGACGGCTTCCGCCAGGATCGACCGGGCCGAGTTCCCAGTGCACAGGAACAAGACGTTCAGGACTCTCGATTCCATGGTCTTCACCATCACCAAAGAGCAAGTCGATGGCTACAGCCGCGACGATCGGCATCAGCTACAGCAAGCGTTCGATTTGGAGGCCGACGCAAAGGCGACCGGCGCCTCGGGAACGCAACAAACGCCTGGACGGTCGGCCGTGTTTTCGCCGAAGATGGGGATGCTTTCAAGCGTGTGGAACGTCTCCCAGGTCACACCCTGCGGATCGTGCACCCAGTACTTGTCGGATTTCGCGTAACAGCAGTTGGCTCCGGTCTCGTCGCGTGCCTGGATGTTGGCCGCTGCGACCTGCTCGCGCAGGACCGCCAGTTCCTGGGCCGAGTCGACCTGGATACCCAGGTGGTTCACTCCTACGGTGGCGCATCGCTGGGAGATCGCGAAGTTGATGCGGGGATCCTCCAGCATCCACTTCGCGTAGTCGGGCTTGACCACCGAGGGCTCGGCACCGAACACGGAGGAGTAGAAACGGATGCTGGCCGGCAGGTCTTGCACAGCGACGTGGACGTGGAATCGCTTCATAGGGTCCTCCGCTTGCGTTGCGCTGCCGGGACGCACGCGATGTCGCAGGTCGCACCCTGGCAGCAGTTCCTGGTCAGATATTCGATCAGGCCGTTCATGGTTCGGTAGTTGGCGCTGTAGTAGATGAATCGCCCCGCCTGGCGGGCCGCCACCAATTGCGCGTGCGCCAGTTCTTTAAGATGAAATGACAGCGTCGCCCCGGCCAGCTGCAGGCGCTCGGCGATTTCGCCCACTGCAAGGCCTTCGGGCCCCTGCTGGACGAGCAGTCGGAATATCGCCAGCCGTGTGTCCTGAGCCAACGCAGCCAGTGTTTCGACGGCGTCCCGGTTCTCATCCGCGCTTCCGGTTGCCGGCGGACCAGGCAAATTGTGGCGTACTGCCGCCTTGGTGTTTCGCACGGCGCGAGCCTCAGAGTCGACCAGCCGGCCACCCGGCGCGGCAACAACGTGGGCGCATCCAATCCGTGGCATCCGCATCAGCCTTCAGGCCACTTAATAGGCCCGCCAGCGCTGCCCATGCAGCTGTCCAGCAGAAAAGGCCGCCGCTGGCTGGGATGCCGGAGCGATTCGGATCAATTTCGAGGGAACTCATGATGAATGCCAAATATCTACGCTTCCAATTATATAGAAATATGGCGCTGAGTCAAGGCAGCTTTCAGGACAAGGTGGTTCATTGCTCAGCCCGGCCGGCCGTCGAGGCGGGGACGCGCCAGGATCGGCCAATAGCGCACGGCGTACAACGCAAATCCTGCGGACCACAGCAAGCCGGACATCAGGACGGATCCGAGATAGACATGGTTCAAGACGACTTCGCCACGCGCGCCTCGGCGGCAGCGAACAGCGCCTTGAAGCGCGGATGGTCGCGGATTGGGTCCAGATCGACGTCCGTCCTCATCCAGTTCAGGGAAATGGCGCGAAACTTCCCCAGGTTCAACTCCAGCAGGTCGATGCCAGCATCGTAGTCATGCAGGCTGATGAGCGTGCAGGCGAAGTTGTACCGCATGTTCATGTTGTCCGGATCCAGCAGCAGCGCGCGGTCGATCCACTCCTTCACGCGCTCGAGCTCGCCCAGCGTGGCGAGCGCCGTGACGAGAAAGCTCATGGCCGACCCGTTGTCGGGCTCGAGCGCTACGGCGCGCTCGCAGCGGGCGAGCGCCCGTTGCGCCGCGCGGCGGGCGCCCTCGCTGTCGCCCAGTGCGTGGTGGCAGCCCGGGAGCATCCCGGCCGCGTAGAAGTCCGTCTCCGTACCGGCCGCCGATTTTTCAAAGAACGCAATCGCGTCGTGCCAATTGCGCATGGCGTAACACAGGCGCGCCGCCGCGAAGGTCACATCGTACGAGTCCGGGTCCAGCCGAAGCGCGGTCCCGACCTCCGCCTGGGCCTCGTCAAGGCGGGCGTCTCCGGTCAGTATCAAGGCCTTCACGGCATGGGCCTCCGCCAAGTCCGGATCCAGGACGAGCGCACGCTCGGCTGCGGCCTGGCCACCGTCACCTTCTCTGGCCTGCATCATCTGAAGGGTGGACTGCGCGCCGGCTATCAGGGCCCAGGCGCGCGCGTAGTTGGGGTCGATCTCGGTAGCGCGTTGGCACAGCCGGACGACTGCCTCGCTGCTGCGGGCCGCGCCGACATTGCCGGTTACGCTGTATTGGCGTGCCATGAGGTACAACTTGTAGGCCTCCGGGTTGGTGGTCCCGCGGCGCTCGATCGCCTTTTTCTCCTCCGGCAGCAGCTTGAGCTTGAGGGCCGCCACGATGGCCTGCGAGATCTCGTCCTGCAGCGCGAAAATGTCATCGAGATTGCGGTCGTAGCGCTCGGCCCAAACGTGTCCTCCGGTGGTGCCGTCGATGAGCTGGGCGGTGATGCGCACGCGCCCGCCCGCCTTGCGCACGCTGCCCTCGAGGACGTGGCTCGCCTTGAGCTGCCGCGCCACCTGCAGAACGTCCACATGCTTGCCCTTGAGCATGAAGGCCGTGTTCCTCGCCGCCACCCACAGTGCCGACACCTTGCTCAGGTCGGTGATGATGTCTTCCGTGATGCCGTCGGAGAAATACTCCTGCTCCGAATCGCCACTCATGTTCACGAACGGCAGGACGCACACGCCGAGACGGTGCGCCGTTCGCGAATCGGCCTCATCGCGCCGTCCCGGAGCGGCCAGCGGCGCCACGGCGCTTGGTGGCGGTTGGTATTGATATGCAGGTGTGGGCGGAGCGCCTTCGCCGGAACTCCGGGGCGCGGCGTCCGGCGTTGTTGCAGCACCCGCGAGCAAGCGGCCCAGTCGTTCGACGAATTCGGGAGGAATGCGCCCGTTACCGAGACGCATCCATTGGCGTTCGCGAAACCGATCGGGCACACGGGCCGAGTCTTGCGGCGTGTCGTCGATCACCAGCGGCAGCAGGAACGTCTGGTCGTCGGCCATCAGATGCGAGCGTTCGACCGCAAGCTTCCATTCCAGTCGGAAGTAGCCTTCGCTGCGGGCGTCGGTATTTGTCGAGATGAGCGGCACGAAAAGTGCACATTCCCTGATCTGCCGGCGTATCGAAGCATCCCATGCATCGCCCCCGCGCAACGCGCTGCGGTCGAACCACACCTCGAGTCCGGCTTCGCGTAGCGCCTCGCAGACACGCCGCGCCTGCTGCGTGTCCTGCGAGGCGTAGCTCAGGAAAATGGCTTTGACGGATGCGCTCATGGCCCACACCAAAATACCCTGCTAGTGTATCAACCACACTTTGCTGACGGAAGATGCGGGCCTGCGCTGCGGTTACGACGATGTCCGCATGTCGCCGCATCGACTGCGAGTCGACTCGACGTCTTGGAGTGGTTCAAAGCGCTGGGGCCGGCCTATCAGTTGCTGATGAACCGGTGATTACCAAGGGGGATTTGACGGCGTGGTCAGGATCTGGAATCGGGGCGCCGAGGCGCTGTTCGGATTCGGCGCCGAAGAGGTTCTTGGCGGAAGCCTGGATCGGATCATCCCGGAGCGGTTCTGGCGCGCTCACTGGGACGGCTTCAGCCAGGCCTTGGAGAGCGGCCAAATCAAGTACACGGGTCGGACCCTGACGACCCGTTCGGTTCACAAGAACGGAGGAGAGCTATACGTTGACCTGAGTCTGTCGCTGGTCAGGGACCACGCCGGCTTCGTCATGGGCGCGGTGGCGATCGCCCGCAATTGCACGGAGCGCCATATGTCCGGCGGTTCCGCGACCCGACAATGGCCCCATAGCGCAGGGAATCAGGCACGCTCAATTCATTGCAGCGTTCTGCACCGGCCCGACCGCACCAGCCCCCACCGTACTGCTACCCGGCCGCGACGACAGGAACTGGTCGGCGGCCCGGCTCATCGCGGTCTTCTGGTCGATCTTGAACCGCGCCGACTCCATGCCGCGGGCGATCTGCGGCGCCATTTCGGCCGGAACGTGCGCCTTGATCCAGGCTTCGAGCTGGTCCGGCGGGACCGAATCCCAGAACACCTGTGGAACAAATTGCGCGAGGATCATCGGACCGATCGCCGGGAACGGCTTCATCAGTTCCTCGGTGTTCTGTGTCAGCATCGTCCACGCCAGTTGCGGATGCTCGACGTCGAGCTCGCCCACCAGCTGCACCCGCAGGTCCGCTGCCTGGGGCGGAATCTCGTCCGACAGCGCAATCCGGGCGGCCTGTTCAGCCAGTTGCGGATCGCGAACGTGCATCAGCACCCGGTAGTTGCGCCGCAGCTCGGTCTCGTCGCGCGAGGACTTGGCCAGAGTATGCAGCCGATCGAAGGTCGCCGCATCGGCGTGCAGGGCCACGATCCTGAGCAAAGTCTCCTGGTCCTCCAGGTCGATCGAGTTGTGGTCGGCCAGCAGCGATGCGAACCGCTTACGCGCCTCCGCCAGCGTCTCCGCGTCGCCCCAGTCGCCCAGGTCCTGCAGCAGGGTGTGGCGCAGATTCTGCGCACCGGCGCTCTCGTCCTTGCGCGACACCCAGCCCAGGCGCTGAGTCACCGGCTTGATCAGGCCACGCGCGTACTGCACGAAGGCCTCGTGTCCCGGCGTCGCGCGCTCGTCGTACTCGACCACGCCGAGCGCTCCGCTGATCTGGGTCCAGGCGCGCTCCTCGAGACGGTCACCGAGGGTTGCGGCCAGCGCAAGGTAACTGGAAAGCGGCTGCTGTCCGGCCTGGACCAGGGCCCACTGATCGTCCAGCAGCGCGATGCGGTCGGTGCGCGGCAGCTCGCCAAAATGCGCGCTGATGGTTTTCAGCGTGGCGGCATCGTAGGTCGCGCGGTAATAGCCGATCGAACCGGCGTTGATGTTGAGCGGCTCGTCGCAGCGACCGGCGGTCACGGTCTGGCCATTCTGAGTCAGCAGCACCGTCTGCGCCTCGGAACTGGCGCCGACCCGAACCTGCAACGGGACGCTCCAGTGGCCGCTGGCCGAATCGGTGCCGCGCAGCAGGAAGCGCTTCTGCGACAGCTGCACATCGCGGTGCCCGTCCGAATCGCAGGTTGCGGTCACCGATACCAGGGGGAACCCCGGTTGCTCGGTCCAGCCTGCTGCAATCGAGGACACATCCTTGCCAGCGGTGGAATTCATCGCGTTCCACAGGTCGGCGCTGGTCGCATTGCCGTAGGCGTGCGCTCTCATGAACGCGCGGACGCTGGCGCGGAAAGCGTCGGGCCCGAGGTACCACTCGAGCATGCGCAGCACCGCCTGTCCCTTCGCGTACGTGATTTCTGGATCGGCCGAGGCGTTGGCCTCCACCTCGTTGGTCACCGGCTGCTGGATCGCGTGCGAGCTGAGGCGGGCGTCCGCATTCATCGCGGTTTCCTTGCCGTTGTCCGCGGACTCCCACCAGTTCCAGTCCGGATTGCGCAGCGCGGTTTCGCGCGCCGCCATCCAGGAGGCGAAGCTCTCGTTGAGCCAGATATCGTCCCACCAGCCCATCGTGACCAGGTCGCCGTTCCACTGGTGCGCCATCTCGTGCGCCTGGGTGCTGAATACCAGCTGACGATCCGACAGCGTGCCGGTCGGCGTGACCAGGAGCGCCTGGTCGTTGTAGGTGATCGCGCCCCAATTCTCCATAGCGCCGGTGAAGCCGCCCGGCACCGCGATCGAGTCGAGCTTGGGCAGCGGGAACGCGACGCCGAAGTAGTCGTTGTAATCGGCCAGGATCTGCTTGGCGTTGGCGAGCGCGACGCCAGCACTGCGCTCCTGTCCGCGCACGGCCCACAGCCCCACCTGGGTGGCGCCGCTATCGGTCTTGATTCGACCCAGGTGCCCCCCGCTGAATTCCAGCAGGTAGGTGGGCATCCTGGGGGTGCGCTCGAACGCGGTCGTGGCAAGCGTGCGGTCGTGCTCGACACGACTGGCGACCGGCATGTTCGAAACGACCGACCAGCTGGTCGGCACCGTGACCGTCAACGCAAAGGTCGACCGGAAGGCCGGCTCGTCCCAGCAAGGGAACATCCGGCGCGCATCGATCGCTTCGAACTGGGTCGAAAGCATCACGTCGCGGCCGCCGTCCGGGCGCTTGTAGCTCTGCGCGAAGAGCCCGTGAGGAGCGGACTCGATCTTGCCCCGATAGGTGAACGTCAACTCGTGTCGCCCGATTCCGACCGCCCGCACCAGCGTGACGGTAGTCAGTTGCTGCTCGTCGCTGCTGACCACGGATTTGACCGCCTCGCCATCCAGGCGGACGCGATCCAGCACCTCGTTGAGCGAATTGAACTGGATCGTGTCGGTCGCGGCGCGGAAGTCCAGCACCACCGACTCCTCCCCGGTCAGCGTCCGGTCGCTCAGGTTCGGAACGACGGCAATGTCGTAGTCAAGCGGCACGACGTTCTTCGGCAGGCGGCCCGGCGCCGTGTCGAACGAAAACGGCGCCACCGCAGATGCGGGGGCCACCATCGCAAGTGCGCTTGAAGCAGCCAACACCAAGCCGGCGAACATCCGGCGTCGGATTCCGTCCATCGAGTTCCTCCCTGGTTCGAACGGCCAGTCCGTTCTCGATGGCGCGAATCTAGGTCATCGTCGACCGGGCTTCCTCCGGTAAGCGACAAAGCGGCGTTCCCGGCGCCTGAAATGCGCCGGGGACGGATAAACGGAGCGCCAACCGGAGGGGTTGCACCGCCTGCGCCGGCACTGTGACAGGCGGTGGCTTTCAGGTATCGGGGAACATTGCCATCTTGCGAGGCGACCCAGCTTCCACCTTAGAATCAATGCGTTAGCCTGAGTCTGCCAGGCGCTTAAAGCAGGCGAGCGAGCGCCGGGAGAAATCAAGAGCTTGACGCCGTTGGGGCCACACCTGACCCGCGCGATTCAAGCGTCATGCAGCACGCGCGATGAGCCGACGTATCGCCCGACAGTTGTTTCACCGCGGCTCACAGCCGCGCACCTGGTGAGCCGCAGAGTTCAACGAGTCGCGGGAATCGTCCCCATGAGCGTGTGAACGCCCAGCGAAGCCCCAAGGGCGGTTCCGCAAAGATGTTGCGACAATCCACGCCGAGGCAGTTAACAACAGGGTAACGATGAGCTCGGACCATTGATTCTGGGGCGGCGTCGCCCATTCCGGCGGAGGCCGCGCGAACAAGCTTGGCACCCAGACCAAAAGGCCAAACAGGCTCATCATGATCGCCTCGAGGGTGGCCGCTAAGCGGGGGAAAATCCCGACCATGATGCCGATTCCAGCCGCGAGGTGACCGAGCCCAGTCAAGTAAGCGAATCCCAACCGGCCCGGCAGCCAGATAGGCACCATGCTGGTGGTCAGCTCGGCATAGGCAAAGTGCGCCAATCCGAATGCGACACAGGTAAGGCCAAACAAGACTTGAGCTGCGCGCACGCCGCGCTCGCTGGCGATTGACGGCGTCTCCGGCGCACGCGATTGCCATCGCAACATGGCGTAAAGGATCCAGGCACCAAGGAGCGGCGCCAGAGCTTCGCAAAGGCCATACCACGAGCCGATGCTGAGTGGCTCAAGGACGATTGGGACCGCACGAGCCACGACCCACAGCGCCAGATACGTGCCGATCGTCAATGCGCTCGACAAGGCCGTTCGCGGGAAGCATAGATCGGCGCTGGCGGCCAAGACGAGCAGCCCGCATCCGTAGACCCAGGCTTCACGCCAGGGAATCCAGGCGGGCAAAGGCTGCCATATTGGCGCGAGGTCGCGGTAAGTGAGGCCCAGGATAGCGAGACCCGTTGATGCTATGGCGAACAGGCCATGACCGAGTCCGGCAATGCGCACGGACACTCACCTGAGTTTCAGGTGACCACCACGAGTTCAGAACTTTGCAGAATGTACTCGCCTTGTTTCCTATCAGTTTGAACGGACTTGGCGGCAATTCACTCCTTCAAGCAGCGGGGGAAGGCCACGTCCGTCGCACCCGATATGCGCTCCTTGTGCGGCTTGACAGAGGTCTCGAATGTCCATACGGCGGCGCAGCAAGCTTCAACGGTCGCCGCGGCGTATTGACAAGACCCTGCCTCGATCACGCCACCAATTTATGAGGAGCAGCGTGACCGCAAGGGTCTTCAGAGGTTCTCTTGGGGTATGGTGAAAAGGTGCGCGGAGTTCTGCTGTGAATGGCCGCCGCTCTGAATTCGAACGAACCGACTCTGCCGTCGAGCTGATCGCCGAGTCCATCCCGCATATTGTTTGGTTGGCGACGCCAGACGGCTCGACCAGATACTTCAATGGCCGGGGGATCGCCTACACCGGGCATCCACCCGAAGCGAACTACGGTTGGAAATGGGTGTCGCTGATACATCCCGAAGATGCCGAGCGGGCGCAACGCGCCTGGGAATATGCCACGCAGACCGAGACCGAATTCCTGCGCGAGTGCCGGATTCGCCGAGCCGATGGCGACTTTGTCTGGCACGTCGCCCGCGCTCTGCCGATGCGAGGACCGGAAGGCCAGGTTCTCTATTGGATTGGTACTGCGACCAACATTCACGATCAGAAGCAGCTCGAATCGGAAATGCGCCGCACCGAACGCCGCTCCGCCGAAACCCTGGCTCTTCTGGAAACCCTTTACTCGACGTCCCCCGTGGGTTTCGGCTTCGTCGACCGCGAATTCCGGATCGTACGCATGAACGAATCCCTGGCGGTGATCAACGGCGCCCCGCTCACAGAGCAAATTGGCCGGACGGTAGCAGAGCTCGTGCCGAATCTGTGGCCGCAACTCGAGGGCGTCTACCGCGCCGTCCTGGATACTCGCAGATCGTTCGTCAATCTGGAAATCGCCGCAGGAGGCGTCGCGACGCCCAAAGAGAACTCCTATTGGCTCACGAGCTACTACCCGGTCATTGTCGACGACGACGTAATCGGCGTCGGTCTTGTTGTCGTCAACATAACAAAGCGCAAGCACATCGAGCAGTCCTTGCGCACAGCCGAAGAGCAATTCAGGAGCCTGATCGAGCAAACGATCTCCGGGATATACATCATCCAGGACGGACAGTTCATCTACGTGAATGCGCGTTGCGCTCAGATATTTGGCTACTCCTCGTCAGCCGAGGTGATCGGCCTTGATCCGCTGCTGCTGGTGGCGGAGACAGATCGGGCGCTCGTGGAGGAAAACATTCGGCGCAGGCTCGAGGGCAGCGTCAGCTCTCTCAACTACACGTTCAAAGGGCTCAGAAAGGACGGGGCAGTCTTCGATGTGGGCGTCCACGGCAGTGTAGCGACCTACGGTGGGCGGGCCGCGATTGTCGGGACACTGCAGGACGTTTCCGAGAAATTGAGCGCGGAGGAGCGGATCCGTGCGCAAATGGTGCAACTCGAGAACGCGTTTATGCACACGGTCGAAGTCGCGATGAAGCTGAGCGAGATGCGCGATCCGTACACGGCTGGCCACGAGCGCCGCGTCGCTGAAATTGCCGTCGCGTTGGGCGCCGAACTGGGAATTGACGCGGACCGGCTCGAGGGGCTGCGTGTCGCCGGCTATCTACACGATATCGGCAAGATCATGATCCCGGCGGAAATTCTCGCGAAGCCGACGAAACTCACCGCGGTGGAGTATGAGCTGATCAAGGCGCATCCGACGGCCAGCTATGACGTTTTGAAGGGCGTCGAATTTCGCTGGCCGGTCGCCGCGGTCGCCCTGCAGCATCACGAGCGCCTGGATGGCAGCGGCTATCCTCAAGGATTGAAGGGCGACGCCATCCTGCTGGAGGCGCGCATTCTCGCAGTCGCCGACGTGGTGGAGGCGATGTCGTTGCACCGGCCCTATCGACCTGGCCTGGGTACCGAAGTGGCTCTGGCGGAGATCGAGCGCGGGCGCGGAGTGTCTTACGATTCCACGGTCGTCGATGCCTGTCTAAGGCTGTTTCGCGAGAAGAGGTACAGCATCCCGCCCTAGAGCCGTGATGTTCGGGCCTCGACGACGCCGAAACGTGGCGTGAAATGTTCGGGCAGTTGTCGAGCGAACGATAGAGTCGTAGATTAGATTGGACTTCATTTGCGCGGCTCCGGTTGCGAGACACAAATGGCGGGGCCTCCGTCAAGGGGTGGAGTCTTCGCGTTGGCCGCGGTGATCTGCCTATGGGGAGTGCGAGCAATGGCCGCAGACGGATTGACGACGATGCGCAGCAGCTTCGGGCCGAAGGAAACGATGGACCGCATCGAGGCCGAGGTCAAAGCCAAGGGGCTGACGGTCTTTGCGCGCATCGATCATGCGGCAGGTGCCGAGGCGGTTGGACTGCCGCTGCGGCCGACCGAGCTCCTGATCTTCGGCAACGCCAAGGGTGGCACGCCGCTGATGCAGTCCGTCCAGACGATCGGGATCGATCTGCCGCTCAAGGCACTGGTCTGGCGAGACGCTGCGGGCAACACCTGGCTTTCGTACAACGATCCGGGCTGGCTCGCGCAGCGACACGGACTGGGCCCTGAGGCCGAAGCCCCAGTGAGGGCAATGGCTGCCGCGCTCAGCGCGAGCGTGAAAGCCGCAACGACGTCCAAGTAGCGGGCGGCAGCGCCGCGGCGCGCTCGCACGGGGGACGACAGGGCGTCCAATGGCGATCAGGAGGCAGTCAATATGGCCGAAATGAGAAAAGAGACAGACAGCCTTGGCGTGGTTGAAGTACCCGCGGACAGGCTGTGGGGAGCTCAAACGCAGCGCTCACTTGAACATTTCAGCATCGGCACGGACCTGATTCCCCGCGAAATGATCAGTGCTTACGCGGTGTTGAAGAAGGCTGCCGCCACGGCGAACCATGCCGGCAAGCGGCTTGACGATGTGCGTTACAAGCTGATCGTTCAGGCCTGCGACGAAATCCTCGCGGGTCAACACCACGACATGTTCCCGTTACATGTCTGGATGACGGGCAGCGGCACGCAATTCAATATGAACGTGAATGAAGTGATTTCGAACCGCTGCTGCCAACTGGCCGGCACGCCGCTCGGAAGCAAGGAGCCGGTACACCCCAACGACCACGTCAACATGGCCCAGTCGTCGAACGACACGTTCCCGTCAGCCATGTATATCGCCGCGGGCGTCAATGTGAAACAGCGCCTGATACCGGCGGTGGCCGCATTGCACGATGCGATCGACGCGAAGGCGCAAGCGTGGAGTGACATCGTCAAGATCGGGCGAACCCACATGCAGGACGCTACGCCGCTGACGTTGGGCCAGGAATGGTCGGGCTACGCCGGGATGCTGGCCGATGATCTGGAGCGGATCGGTGCATCGCTGCCAGGGGTCTACCGCCTGGCTTTGGGCGGTACGGCCGTGGGAACTGGCATCAACTCGGCACCTGGTTTCGCCGAGGCCGCGGCCGCCGAGATCGCCCGGCTCACCGGTCTTCCCTTCATTACCGCGCCCAACAAATTCACGGTGCAGGGTGCCCACGACGCGCTGGTTCAGCTGTCCGGCACGCTTCGAACCCTGGCGGTTTCGCTGTACAAGATCGGCAACGACATTCGCTTGATGTCGTGCGGGCCCCGCGCCGGATTCGCGGAATTGGAGATTCCGGAGAATGAGCCGGGCTCCTCGATCATGCCCGGCAAGGTGAATCCGACCCAGTGCGAAGCCCTGACGATGATCGCGGTGCAGGTGATGGCCAACGACGTCGCGGTGGGTTTCGGCGGTGCCAGCGGGTATCTCGAAATGAACGTCTACAAGCCGCTGATCATCTTCAATGTCGCGCACTCCATCACGATCATGAGCGATGGCTGCGTGAACTTTCGCAAGTTCCTGGTCGAGGGCACGAAGCCCAATCTGAAGAAGATCAACGAATACGTGGAGCGGTCGCTGATGCTGGTGACAGCGCTCGCACCCGTCATCGGCTACGACAAGGCGTCGAAGATCGCGCACTACGCGACGGATAACGACCTTACTCTGAAGGCCGCTGCCCTGAAGCTCGGCTTCGTGACGGAGGCCGAGTTCGATCGCGTCGTCGATCCGAAGAAGATGGTCAACCCCAACGTGGCAAGCGGCGCCTAGAAGGAATGGTTGTCCCCCTCTCCCGCGGAGCGGGAGAGGGTCGGGGTGGTACAGCCCGGGATGATAGGTAACACTTCAGACCGGGATGATGGGTGACAGGTTAATGATTCATAGGCGAGGAGGACTTGCCTATGGGTTGGAAGGAG
>Ga0209698_10002183_pt1 | contig 22323 bp, 18 predicted proteins | sample LitLauG_LLR_2012_FD_187203 | JGI IMG/M metagenome (GOLD analysis project Ga0209698, IMG submission 187203) | Freshwater sediment microbial communities from Pennsylvania, USA - Little Laurel Run_MetaG_LLR_2012 (SPAdes) (version 2) | ecosystem: Environmental > Aquatic > Freshwater > Creek >...
AGGCAATGCACTCGCCGGAATGGTCGCAGCGAGGCCGTTGACCATGCCCAGCCTGTGGCCCAGGCGCGCGCCTAAGCGCTGCATGCGTCCTTCGTGCTCAGCTTGCGGAACGTGTTTGTACTGCACGATCACACGCACCGTCTGATTTGCCGCCGTACCCCGGTGCGCTCGCTCGACCACTGGCGCGAGTTCGGGCGCAAACTTTTCCGCAGGCCTGCCATCGCCTTCCCAATTCTGAGCAAACGCGGCTTCCGCCACCAACACCAACAGCAGAAGGCTCCAACGCTTTCCCCATGCGGCGCTGTAACGCTCGCCTCGTTTTGGGCTCTTTGCTTTAAGGTTCGGCGACATGAAGGACCCACCTCTCAGTCTCAATTGCGAGAGAAATCTAGCGGGGCACAGTTGGAGAGCTGGGCCCTGTTCTCCCACTACCCGTCATGCACGAGTGAGGCCGATTTCGCTCTCGTAAGTCATTGAGGCCATTGGCTATCACAGTGGTCGCTTAGGGCAACGTGGGCCACGTTGTCCTGCCTTCCCCGGGCAGGGGGACAATTTGTCCGCATCGCCTGACCAGCGGGTGGCGATGCCGCTTTTGACACTCAAGTTTCGCCAAATAATAAAGCCCACCGGGAGGCGGGCTCTTGTTTATCGAATACGAGCTTCACTTCAAAACACAGAGCTCGGCGCCTAGTCTCCCGCCGCCCAGAACTCGGCCGCCGCATTCGGTGCGATCAGCCGCCCGTTGGGCGCGGCTATCAGGCCCTGCTCGATCTCCGCCAGTTTCACCCGCTTGATGTCCCAAGCCAGACCCAGCTTCTGCAGTGCCCAGATGCCATACCAGTTGGTGTCGACCTCATACCAGACAAACCCGTGCGCCGCCGAGGTCGGATGGGCGTGGTGATTGTTATGCCAGCCCTCGCCGAACGTCAGCAGAGCAACCCACCAGCTGTTGGTCGAAAGGTCGCGAGTCGCAAAGCGCCGCGTGCCCCACGAGTGCGTTGCCGAATTCACCAGCCAGGTGGCGTGCAGTCCCACCACCGTGCGCATGAACGTTCCCCACAAGAGCCAGGGCAGGCCGCCGATGGCAAACAGCAGAAGGCCCACCACAATCTGCGGAACGTAATGATACTTGGTGATCCAGACATGGAACTTATCTTTGGCAAGGTCGGGAACGTAGCGGGCCAGCGTGGTCGTGTCGTGGTGCATCGACTTGCCCATGAGAATCCATCCCATATGCGCCCACCACTTGCCGTCGATCGGGGAATGCGGATCGCCGTCCTGATCGGAATACTGGTGGTGAATACGGTGCGTGGCCACCCAGAAAATCGGTCCGCCCTCAAGCGCCAGCGTGGCACAGACGGTCAGGAAATATTCGACCCACTTTGGAGTCTTGTAGCCACGATGCGTGAGCAGCCGGTGATAGCTCATGCCGATGCCCAGGCTGCCCGAGACCCACCACAAGAACATCGCAACAAAAAGCGCTTTCCAGGTGAAGAAGAAGAGCGCGGCCACTGCTCCAACGTGAAACGCCGCCATGAAGGCCGCCGTAATCCAGTTCACTTCATCTTTTGCTGCCTGTGGTTTTTCCAGATCTTGCAGTTCCATGTCCAAGGATGGTCCCCGTTCTCGTTGTCTTCGACGTTGAAGAAGCTTCCGTTAAGCTATCAACAGAACAGGGTACGAAACTGTAATACTTGTGTAATAGCGGCGTTTCCTGGGCATTACGGCGGTAATGAATGAGGAACTTCAAAGCCGCTCTACGCGGCTTGCCCCTTCACTTGCACGCCCGCCCATTTCTCCAGCAAAGTCAGGGTGGCAGCGTAGTCAAGGTCTTTGTGCCCGTCCTCGGTGGCCATCTCATAAATCTCTTCCACAGTTTCCAGACCGGGCAGCTTCACGCGAGCCTCCTTGGCCGCTTCCAGGGTCAACCGAATGTCTTTGTGCATGAGCCGCAGCGGAAAATTCGGCGTGAAGTCGCGCTGCAGAATAAATGGCCCCTTGTAATCCACTACGCCCGAGCGAACCATCGTCGCTTCGATCAAAGACAGCAGTTGTTTCGGATCGACACCCAACTTGGTTGCCAGGGTTAGAGCTTCCGCGAATCCTTCAAAAATCATCGCAATCTGCAGATTCATCGCCAGCTTGGTCGCCTGCCCCTTGCCGGTCTCGCCCATGCGGAAAATTTTCTTCCCCATGGCGGCGAACAGCGGCTTGAGCCGCTCCACCGTCGCTTCGTCTCCACCCACGATAAACACCAGCGTCCCATCGCGCGCCCCGATCTTCGATCCCGTCATAGGCGCATCCACCCAGGCAACGCCTTTCGCCGCCACGCGCTCGGCAAACCTCGTCGTGGCCGAAGGAGAAATCGTGCTCGAGTCCGCGATGATTGTGCCTTCCGTCAAAGACGCTTCCGCGCCGTCCTTGCCGAAGACGACTTCCTCGACCGCGTCGGTGTCGGAAACGCAAAGCCACACGACTTCCGCGCCTTGCGCCGCGGCCATCGGGGTAGGAGCGATCCCTGCGCCTTCGACCAGTTTGCCCGGCGTACGATTCCACACCGTCACTTCATGGCCCGCTCTTACCAGATTCGTCGCCATGGCCTGCCCCATGATTCCCAACCCCAGAAACGCAACTCGCATGCAGACTTCTCCTTCGTCCTCAAAACGCTGCAAAAAGAACGTCTCCGGATTAGATATGACCAGCGCGATCAAGGTCAAGCCACGGATGTGCAAGCAGAGTGTGGGTCCGGTCTCAGACCCGGACAGGCGGAGCGCAGCTCGGCTGCGTCGGCGCTGTTGCGGTCCGGTCACGCCTGCCCATTACCGCCGTACTCCGCGATCAACGAAAAATGCAGCCCCACCAGCCCGATATTCATCTAACATTGATAACGGTAGACAAGATTCGGCCGGATCGGTGTGGTTAATCTGACAGCGGCGACCAAGATGAGTATCATGGTTTTGCAGCTGTCTACAGTTTCCTCGGGCTCCATCGCAGGATGATCAAGCAGACGCTTCGCAATCCGGCCCTCCGCAAGCGTGCCACCCAGTTTGGACGTTTGGTGCGCCACTCTGCGGTTACTCCGCGCTACGGAGAGACCCACACACCTCGGCTAGCCACCAACGGCGAACTCGGCATCACGTTTATCGGCCACGCCAGTTTTTTTGTGCAAATGGGCGGGCAAAGCGTAGTCATCGACCCGAACTTCGCGCGCTGGCTCTTCGTTTTGAAACGCCTCCGACGGCCTGGCTTGCGCGTCGCCGACCTTCCCGCGATCGATCTGGTTCTCGTCTCGCACGCCCACTTCGATCATCTGCATCGGCCGTCTCTGCGGGCGCTTGTGCAGAATAATCTGCGCACGCGCGGCGTCGCCCCAGCCATCATCGTCCCCACTCACGTGTCCGACTTGGTTTCCGATCTCGGCTTCTCCGAGATCGTCGAACTCGACTGGTGGAAAAGTTCTCGCCACCGCAGTTTGTCGGTAACCCACGTTCCCTCGCGCCACTGGGGAGCTCGCATTCTCAAAGACTCGCACCGCGGCTACGGCGGTTTTGTCTTGAAGGCGGGTAGACATTCGGTGTATCACGCCGGCGACACCGCCTATTTCGCCGGCTTCAGCGAAATCGGACGCCGCCTCAATCCCGAGCTCGCCCTGCTTCCGATCGGCGCCTACAATCCGCCACAGTTCCGCAACGTCCACGCGAACCCCGCCGACGCGACGCGCGCCTTCCTCGACCTCAAGTCTCGCTGGATGGTCCCCATGCACTACGGTACCTTCCGCCTGTCGCACGAACCGGTCGACGAGCCTCTGCAATTACTCGAGCGGGAAGCCCGCGCAGCCGGCATCCAAGACCGCGTCGTAGTGATGGAAGAAGGCGTCACAAGATTCTTCTAACTCCCCACAACCGTTTTGTTTCGTCTCCACGACTGTTTAACGTCTTTTAACAAACGCCTCCGCCTCAAGGTGTAAACTTCTTCCCGCGAATTTCAACTAGGAGGCTCCAATGTCCGTAAAGCCCATCCCCGACGGCTACCACAGCATCACACCTTATCTCACTGTCCGTGGCGCCGAGCGCGCCATCGAGTTCTACAAACAGGCCTTCGGCGCCACAGAACGAGGCGTCATGAAAGGGCCCGACGGCAAAGTCATGCACGCCGAAATAATGATTGGCGATTCGGTGATCATGTTGGGTGACGAGATGCCCGAGTTCGGCGCATTGTCTCCGGAATCGATTGGTGGCTCACCCTTGGGCTTGCACATCTACGTGGATGGCGTCGACGCAGCCTTCGACCGCGCCGTAAAAGCCGGCGCGCACGTCGAGATGCCCGTCATGGACCAGTTCTGGGGAGATCGCTACGGCAAGCTCAAGGATCCCTTCGGCCACAAGTGGTCCATCGCTACTCACACCAAAGACCTCTCCGTGGACGAAATGAAGCACAGCATGGACGAGGCCATGGCCAACTTGCAGAAGTCAGCGTAGCTCGAAGCATTGCCTATGTGGGGACAGCCGCCTCGGCTGTCCCGCCTGGGCGAAGCCCGGCGGAGCGGGTCCACGCTCATGGTGGACGAAAAGCATTGTCATCTTGAGCGCAGCGAAGGACCTATGCAATCTCCTCCTTCAGCGTGGGTCCTTCCTCGTTAAATCTGCTAATCAGCCAGCAATATCCTCAGATCGCGCAGGTTGTTCCCCGTCGGCCCAATCTCGATCGCGTCCCCAAGCGTGCTGAACAATGGATAGGCGTCGAACTTCGCGAGCGCCATGCGAGCATCAATCCCTCGCAGGCGCGCACGCTCGAGCGTGCTGCCGTCAACAACCGCTCCTGCCACAGGACTGTTGCCGTCCACACCGTCGGTCCCGGCGCTGAACACCGTGATATTTTCGCCCGCGATCTTCTCCGCGCAGGCCAGGGCAAACTGCTGATTGCGTCCGCCGGTGCCGCCGTTCGCGACCTTCACCGTGACTTCCCCACCGGAAATGAGACAAACCGGCGAGGACTGGCGGCGCAGTTCGCGCACGCGCTGAAGTAAGTAGTCAGCCGCAGGCGCATAATCCCAGTCGTCACACGAGTTGTCCACGTGAACGATGAACCCAGCACGCTCTGCGGCGACGCTGGCTTCATCAATCGCCGTCTGGTTCGAGAGCATGGTCCACCAGCGTGCGCAATGAAATGCCGGATCGTCTGACTTGGGCGTTTCCTCCAAAGCGTGCCGCGCAAAAAGCTCTCTCGTTGACTGCGGAAACTGCCTCAGCAGGTCGTACTTCTCAGCAATCTTGTAACAATCGTCCACCGTTGTCGAATCCGGCATGGTCGGTCCAGAGGCCAGCGCGTCCGGCGAGTTATCCGGCACATCAGAAACAAGCAACGAAACTTGCTGCGCCGGAAATGCAGCCCGCGCCATGCGTCCGCCTTTCACCGCCGACAGATGCTTGCGCACGGTATTGATTTCAGCGATGGGCGCACCCGAATGCACCAGCACGCGATAGGTTGCGATGAGATCGTCGAGCGAAATCTCGTCGTCGATCGGCTTTTCTACAATGGACGATCCGCCGCCGCTGAGCAGAAAAATCACCAGCGCCGTGGACGGCTGAGCCTCCAGCGCCTTCAACATGGCGCTGGCTGCGCGAATGGACTCGTGATTCGGCGTCGGATGCCCGCCCAGAAAATAGCGGAACCCGTGCACCTGCGATGGCGGATCAATCGAACTAGCCACAACGCCTTCGAGCGACGCTCCCACTTGTCCGGATAGCGCCTCAACCATCGTGTGTGCCGCTTTGCCCAGCGACACGACCAGCACGCTCGAATACGAATGCAGGTCGTACAGATCTTCACGAACCCGCAGTACACCGCGCTCGCAGTTCACATGCCGGGCAAAGGCCTTGCTGATCGACGCCTCAGCCAGCGCTCGCAGGAAAATCTCGCGTGCGGTCTCACGCATCTTGCGGAACGTGGAGTCGCGGCTGGGGTCGGTCATGCGAACGATTATAAAGAGAGCCTAGCGAGTGACGACGGAACTGGGTTTGCTTAGCGTCCTTCGCGCATTTCTTTGCGATCTTTGCGGTGAAAAGCTTTTGACGGCAATGGGCGCTAAGAAGAGCGAGTGCTACGAAATCACGAGATCACTTGCTCCCTCGTCCACGCTTCAATCGCCTCGCGCAATTCGCGCAGACGGCCCTCGAAGAAGTGATCGGCACCTTCGATCACGACCAATTTCTTGGGAACTGGAACCGAGGCGACCAGTGCCTCCAACTTGGCTCGCGGACCGAACTGGTCTCTCGTGCCGCTGACGAACAACTTAGGCTTGGCGCAATCCTTCAGGAAGTCGAGTGTGTACACCCGCGGTTCCTCAGTGTCGGCAGCCACGGGCGCAACCGGCGTGCCGACGCCAATGACCGCACGAACGCGGGCATCGGCGCAGGCCGCGCGCAATCCGACCGCTGCGCCGAATGAGAACCCTGCGAACACCAAGGGTAAGTGAAATTCTGAACCTAGCCAGTCGAGCGCTGCGCGGACGTCATCGACCTCTCCTTCTCCGTGATCGTGTTCGCCCTGGCTCAGTCCTGCTCCGCGGAAGTTGAACCGCAGCACCGGGAAGCCGAAGCCGTTCAGCGCCTTCATGGTGTGGAACACGACTTTGTTGTGCAGCGTCCCGCCGAACAGAGGATGCGGGTGGCAAACTACCGCGGCATGAGTCGCGTTCTCAGATCCGCCGTTTAACAGGGCTTCCAATCGCCCCGCAGGACCGTCGAGAAACAGCGAGCGGATGGATGAGTTCGAAGAAATCACTCTCCGATTATCGCAGGCGAACGTTCGATCTTGGGATGTCACTAGTGTCATCCCGAAAGCAAGCGAGGGACCTTGGTATTCGTTTTGCGTCCAATGCCTGCGGTAGGGCAAGCAAGAACCAGGTCCCTCGCTTTGCTCGGGATGACAATCGGCTCAGGTTCAGGTTTTGCTGTCTGCTATCCTCTCACTGCAATGGATGCCGTTACGCTTACGCGCCAACTTATCGACATCGAATCCATCACCGGCAACGAAGCCGCGGTCGGCAATTACCTTTATGGAGAACTCTGCCGCATCGGCTACCAGACCCGGAAGATGGCGGTTGAAGGCGACCGGTTCAATGTCTATGCCACGTCGTCGGAGCATCCGCATCCCGCGGTGGTGTTCTCCACGCACATGGATACGGTTCCTCCGTTCATTCCATCGTCGGAGGATGCGGCGCGCATTTACGGACGTGGGTCTTGCGACGCGAAGGGAATCATCGCCGCTCAGATCGCCGCAGCCGAACGGTTGCACAGGCAAGGGATTTATGTGGGACTGCTGTTCGTCGTGGGCGAAGAGCGCGATAGTTTAGGCGCACAAGTAGCGAATGATCAGGCGGTCTCGGGATGCCGCTTTCTGGTCAACGGCGAACCCACCGAGAACCGCATCGCGTTGGCGTCGAAAGGGACTCTGCGAGTCGAGGTGACTGCGACGGGGCGCATGGCGCATTCGGCGCATCCGGAACTGGGTGAGTCGGCGATCGACAAGCTGATCGCGGCGCTCACTCGGCTGCGAGCGATGCCGTTGCCTTCCGATCCCGAGGTTGGTCCGTGCACTCTGAACATCGGACTGATCGAGGGCGGTCGGGCGCCTAACGTGATTCCCGACTATGCGCACGCCGATTTGCTTTACCGGCTGGTTGGGCCTTCGAGCGAGTTGCGGAGGCAGATTGTGGCAACTGCTGGCGATCAGGTTCAGGTTACGTTTCCTCTGGAGCTTCCGTTTCTGCGGCTGCGCACCGTCGATGGATTGCCGACGATGATCGCGGCTTTCACTACAGACATTCCAAAACTCACAAACTGGGGCGAGCCGCTGCTGATTGGTCCGGGATCGATTCACGTGGCGCATACCGAAGGCGAGTACATCGAGAAGCAGGAACTGGCGGAAGCGATTGATTTGTACTGCACGATCGCGAAGCAGCTGTTGAGCTGATTGCGAGATCGCCTCAGCGGGTAACGCCTTAGCTCAGTTTGAGCTGCTTTGTGGCACGACTTGAAGTCGTGCCTTTCCCGATCGTGGCAGTTGCCAAAATCCGTGCGAGCGCAACATCCAAGGAAAACCAAGCCTGTGGATAAGTGCTTGCGAAAAAAGTGTTCGCTAGCGCTCTTTGGCTCGGTCTGCGCTTGTGTCGATATGGGAATTTTTTCGGGTTGAGAGGGTACCCCCCTCCCCCCTACCCTCTGAAAGGCTTGACTGGCGCGGGTTCCGCAAAAACTGCCTGCAAAATCTTGAGGGCGTAAGAGTTAGAGGTCAAAATATTGATCTCAAAGGACTTATGGGTGTTTTTGTCCGTCGTCTCTGCACCGCCATTGCCTTGGGAATGATCTGCTTCTTGAAGGCGGATGACAAGGTCAGATGTCACACTGGACCTGTGGAAATCGGGTCTCGCGGTGGTGTCTGGGCCCTTGAGTCTCCCACTCTATCGCAAGAACGCGAAATCATGGCGCCAACCCGCACTAAATCGGCGCTTTCGTCACTGCGGACTCCACGTCATATCGACGCGAATCGGGATTTCGTTTTTCACCGGCATGGTCAACAACGAAGGTGGATCAATCTTGAAGTCGGTGAGTGTCGCGGGAATCGTTCCGGTGATGTGTTTCTCGTTGCCTTGATTCAGCAGTTCGAACTTGACCTGCCGGTAGTGCGCGGTCTGGCCGGCGAACTGGATTTCCAAGTCGGCCGTCACGGAGGACGATCCTGACGCCGCCTCCGGCAAGCGCGTGCGGACCGTAACCATGGGGAACTCTGCGCCGCGGGTGACCTGGATCATATGCAGGTCGCGGTTGCTGTCACCGGACTCGAACGTCTTGACGGGCACGGCGATCAGGAAATCACATTGGCCCTCGTGACAGACGCCTTTGCCGCGCGCAGCGTGGCTTACGCCGTCGGTCTGATGCAGGGGATGGGAAACGTGGTAGGTCAGGGTGCTCTGCTTCAGGGCCCATTGGTGGTCGGCGGCGAAAAGCCTGGGGAGTGCGAGCAGCAGAAACAGCAGCAACGTTTTCTTGTTCATAGAATTCCCTGGCATGGAAGATTTTGAGACGCAGCGAGGAAACCGCGACCACCGGGGCTAAAGCCCGAAAAACTCAGCCGGCATACGCGGCCCTGAAGGGCCGCTCTTCCACGGAAGTTTCACCTGTCCCACCTAGAATTTCAACGAAACCGATAGCAGGGCGGCTCCGAAAGCGCCGGCCGTGACGATCGCCACCGGGCCGTGCGCGGCGGCGATCCCGTGAACTCTTTCACCTTTGCTCTTTTGGTCGTAGGCCATCACGCCCAGGATCGGCGTGAGAATCATGCCGGGGCCATGAATCCAGGCCCAGGCCTTGTGCAGACGGATCGGTCCCTTGGTTTCGGTGCCGGGCACTCTTGGGGCGCGGATAGCGTAGTAAGCGGTGATTCCGTAAAGGTCGCCCGTTAGTGCGCCCAGAGCCACGTGCAGATCGCGGGAAGTCGTGCTGGTATTTCTGCCGCCGGCGCTGGCCGAAGTGATCAGCGTGGCTAGCAAGGGGATGGTCGTGATCAGGCCCATGCGCTGATGGATCTTCAGCATGTGGGTGCGCTTGTCGAGCAACGCCTGCTGCTTGGCGTTCGCCTGCGACTCTGCTGGAGAGAAGCCCAAGTCTTCGAGCGAAGGTGCGGTCTTGCTGCTGCTGGAGGGCGCGTTGGGCAGGTCTGAAGGCGCGGCGGCGGGTGCGGCAGTCAAAGCAAGATTGATCGTCTGCGGGCTTGCGGCGGCTAGCGTCACCTTGGCAACGGCCGCACCGACTCCTTCTACTGATGCGGAAACTTCGTACTCCCCGGCGGCAAGGTTCGAAACGCTGTAGAGGCCGGCGGAGTCGGTTTGAGTTTCGGTCGACTCATCGTTGGACAAGTTCTCGATGGAGACCTTGGCGTTAGCGAGGACTTTGCCGGAAGAGTCTGTGACAACGCCGGAGAGCGTGGACTTCGCTTCCTGCGCGAGCAGCGGATTGGTGATGAGTATAAGAATCAGTAGAAACGCCAGTCCAGAGAAGGCCTTTGCTCCGTTCAGATCCATTGTTTTCCTCGTGCAGGGTCGAGACAACAGGATACTGTATTGTTCAAAAGATGCTGGCGCCAATGCAGAGGATGCCTACGCCAGCACAGTCTTGACCATAGGCCTGCGCGGGTGGACATGCTTTTCGCGTTTTTGCGGAAAGGGTGGGCGACGGAGATCATCGCGTCACTGGTGGTTCAGAGAACCTTAAGTGGGACATAGTCGTGGAATCCCACCCTATCGCAAAGTACGCGATAGGATGGGGCACCCGGCAGATAGACTGGAGGTGTCATGACAAGCCTCAACTCCCTCGCTCGCGCTTCTTCTGCTTACTTGCGGTCTGCTATGCATCAGCCGATTCGGTGGCATGAGTGGGGGGAGGAGGCGTTTTCGGCAGCGGGGCGCGAGAACAAGCCCATGTTGCTCGACATCGGGGCGGTGTGGTGCCACTGGTGCCACGTGATGGATCGGGAGTCGTACGACGATCCGGAGATTGCGGCGATCGTAAACGAGCACTTCATCGCGGTGAAGGTGGATCGGGACGAGCGTCCGGACATTGACAGTCGCTATCAGGTGGCGGTGCAGGCGGTCAGCGGGCAGGGCGGGTGGCCACTGACGGCTTTTCTTACTCCTGATGGGAAGCCGTTTTATGGCGGGACTTATTTTCCGCCGAGCGATGGGTATGGGCGTCCGAGCTTTCGGCGCGTGCTTTTGAGCATTGCCAATGCTTACAAAGAAAAGCAAGGGGACGTGGTCGAGCAGGCGAAGATGGTGGAGAACGCGATTATTCAGTCGGAATCGTTTGCCGGGCGGAGCGGGCGGGTGTCGGCGGGAGTGATCGCGGCGATTCGGGAATCGGCGTTCAAGATGTTTGATGCGGAGCATGGAGGGTTTGGGCAGGCACCGAAGTTCCCGCATCCGGCGGCGCTGGATTTGTTGATTGAAAGGTATGCGCGCAGCGGAGCTTCGCGGGGCCGGGCCCACACAAGTGACGCCGTCGAATCCCCACCCTATCGCAAAGAACGCGATAGGATGGGGCACCCAGGTTCGTCTCCACACCCAGAGTCCTCTCCCGATGAAGAGGCGCTGCGGATCTTGATCGTCACTACGCTTGAGCACATGGCCAATGGCGGCGTTTACGACCAACTGGCGGGAGGGTTTCATCGCTATTCGGTCGATGAGCGCTGGGTGGTGCCGCACTTCGAGAAGATGTGCTACGACAACTCCGAACTGCTGAAGAACTACGTGCACGCGTATCAGGCGACCGGGGCGGAGTTCTTTGCCGACGTGGCGCGCGACATCATCCGCTGGATGGACGAGTGGCTGAGCGATCGCGAGCGCGGAGGATTCTACGCGTCGCAGGACGCAGACATTTCCATGGACGACGACGGCGACTACTTTACCTGGACGCGGGACGAAGCCCGCGCCGTGCTGACCGAAGAAGAGGCCCAGGTTGCGGTGCTGCACTATGACATCAACGAAGTTGGGGAGATGCATCACAATCCGGCGAAGAATGTGCTTTACGTGCGGACGCCGGTTGAGGAAATTGCCGGCCGGATGAGCCTGGCGCCGGAGCAGGTGAAGGAACTGCTGGCGTCGGCGAAAAAGAAAATGTATGCGGCGCGTCTGCAACGGCATACTCCGTATGTCGACAAGACGGTGTATGTCGGGTGGAACAGCTTGTGCGTTTCGGCGTACCTGGAGGCGGCGAAGGTGCTCGAACTGGACGCGGCGCGACGCTTTGCCTTGCGGTCACTGGATCGCGTGCTGGCGGAAGCCTGGGGGCCTGCGCCTGCGCTGCGAGAGGCAGCGGGCAAAAGTGCCTCCTCCACACAGGCACATCTTCTGCATGTGGTCTCTTACTCCGATCCGAAGGCGGAGCGCCGGGAAGTTCGCGGCGTGCTGGATGACTACGCGTTCACAGCGCTGGCCTGCCTGGATGCCTACGAGGTGACGGCCGATCTCAGTTACTTCAAGTTTGCCCACTCGATTACTGACGCGATGATCGCACGCTTTTTCGACGGGACGTCGGGCGGCTTTTTCGACGCTGAGCCAGCAGCCGACGGCAAGAATCTGGGCGTGCTGGCGACGCGGCGCAAGCCGCTGCAGGATTCGCCGACGCCGGCAGGCAATCCCATGGCGGCGATTGCGCTGGCGCGGTTGCATCACTATACGGGCGATGCCGGCTACCGCGACAAGGCAGAGCAGACACTTGAGACGTTCGCCGGCGTGGCAGAACAGTTCGGAATTTTTGCCGCAACTTACGGCATCGCCGTGATCCATTTACTGGAGAGTCCGGCGCAGGTTGTGGTGATCGGGGAGAATCAGGAAGGGACGGCGGGGGAGCTGCATGCGGCAGCCGTCGCGCCCTTCGCTTTTAACAAAACCACGCTGCGGCTGGCTGGCAATCAGGCGGTCGCAGAGAACCTTCCACCGGTGTTGGCGGCCACCATCCCGACGCTTCCGCAACTTCATTCGGGGAAATCTTTCGCCGTGTTGTGTTCCGGAGCCACCTGTCAGCCGCCGTTTTCCGAAGCTGCGGAATTAAGGAACGGTTTGGAAGCGGCGCTAAGGAAGTCTGCCTAAAGTCCACGACAATAAAGAAGGGCTGGCGGGTTGATATGAGTCCCGACAGCCCAAAGATTGCAAGCCCATTTGTTCGGCCCAATTGTTCGGCCCAATTACCACAGGTTACTTTGGTGACCTTGCGGTCAGGTTCGGCCTCCGATTAACTAGCTGATCATCGGCGGCAGGTTAGCTTGACAGTGGTGGCCCGGTGGACACACAAAAATCGGGCCTCCGTCCGCGGCGGGAACCGGGGGGACGGCGGCGACGATGAAGGTGCCCACTAATCCTACGATCAGGACGGCAATCCTGATTGCGCGTTTCATGGGTTCGTCTCCTATTACCGCGTTCCGCGTGGAGTTGTCTCGATCAGACAACTTCGCGCGGACCGGGAATTATAGGGCAAATGTCAAGTCCCTGTGCAAACATTTTCACTCGTCCATGCATGTCCCGGACGCAGGCTTTGGAACTCCAGCCAAACCGACCTCAATATTATTAATCTAAAGCGCATTCCAGATATTATTGAAGTTTTACTTTATATATTTGCCGTTGCGGAGAGCGCATTCGGCCCGTAAATATTTTACAGGTTTTTTACAATTCCCGAACACAGACACGACGTGGAGATGGCTCGACGTGATTCGGGGATCTCTTGGAAATAGAAAAGCTGAGCGGGGCGGAAGCGGCCTAGGTCTTGGAATCCGGCCGGACTGACGCCGGGAAGCCGGATGCAGCAGCTGCACCTAAGCTCTTGCCTTCGGCTTGGACGGGCGCATCCGTTTGCGTACGTGACAGCGCGCGGTCGACCATCCCTTCAAACATCGGGATCAATGAGTCCGCAGGAAGCGGGTGATGAATGTCGGAAAGGCTCTGCTCCCAGCGCTGAGTCTGCAGAAGGGACGTGCCAGCGTCCCGCGCTGGACTCTTTATTGCCATATAGCGAAGCCACACGATCAGGCTGCCGTTGTAGGCGGCCATGTTGATAATGCTCATCCACGGGTTGGCCAAGTGGTTGCCCGCCCAGGACGCGATCAGTGTGAGGTCAACAATGGCCACCGAACCGAAGCCCAACGCGATGCCGAAGCTTTGCTGCCGGCGGGTGACTCCCATGTAGCGGGCAAAGAAGAGCAGGAAGAGAACCATCCCCACCTGGATCATGCGCACGCAGCGTTGCGCCGTAGTGATCGCTTGCATCCAGGGCTCCATCTCCGATGAGTTGGTGGACACCGAGACCACGCCCGCCACCAGCAACATCACCAGGCCTGCCCATTTGAAGAGCACCGTGCCCAGATCGCGCAAGGTGTGGAAGAAGCGGAACACATCGACGAAGACTTCGTGAATCACTCCAAAACCAAGAGCCGCGCTGATCGCACCAAATGCCCAATAGATATAGAAGCAGGCATCCCTATGCCCGTACAGGTTGGCGGAAAACATTACCGCGAAATAGACCACTTCGGCGAGCAGATAGCTGAAGAAGAATTTGAATTTACGATACAGGCCACGGTGAAACATGAGCGCAGCGATCCCTAACTGGAGGATAGGATGCGTCATCCAGAGAGCGTAGTACAGAATTTTGACTCTCTCGCTCATGCTCAGGACTGCGGTGGAATCCGACTACCGCGCGCTGCAAACGCCAGCTCTCGATCCAAGTAAAGATGCTTCGGCTCGGTTCAGTTACGTTAACGCGTTCAAACCTGATGTTCAATGGACTGACGTAATCGAAGGTAACGTTACGACATGGGTACTAGTTACACAATGTTACCTTCGTGCCATACCGGTCTTTAGGAGAGAAGCTGGTGGGGACCTGGTTCGGGGACGGACCAGCCGTAATTTAAGGAAGGGCCGCTAGGACCGCGAACGCTTCCTAGGCAATCCTTCGTCGCCGACGAAGACGAAATACGATGAATTCCACAGGGCTGTGGGCAAACTTCCCCGGGGGCGGGCAGTGACGACGACGTTGTAGTCATCAGCAGCCGTCAAATTCATGCCGGACAAGCGATTTTCCTCGGTGCAGGCTTTGCCCGGTGTGGTTTTTGCCGGGTCGCAGGTTCCCGGCTGGATAACAGCCAGCCACCCCAGAAACTCGTGCAGATCACGGGTACGGGGCCGTCCGGGGAGGACGAAGGACACCTCCGCATCCTGGGTTGAGAAATGCCAGGCCAGAGAGGCGGTCAACTCCACCGCCTTCTCATAGGCGCTCTCCGAAACCACGCCTGGTTCAGGATTGTCGAAGACCACACACAGTTTGCGCTCGTCTTCGCGGGCAAACTCGCGGACTTTCAGCGCGCCCGACTTGGCGGTCGCCTTCCAGTCGACATGGCGGGCGGTATCGTCGGGCAGGTACTCGCGAATCCGATACAGGTCGGAGCCTCGTCCGCGCACAAAGCTCTCCCATTCGCCCCTTACCAGGGGCAGGATCTCGAATAGTTCGTCGGTAGGCCCGACCCGCGGATATACCAGCACCTCACGCGGCAGAGATACATGTCGGGTCTTGGTAAGGAAGGCAAAAGGGAAACGGGTGGCCAGGCCGAAGCTGTCCTCGCGGTAGCGGCCACGCCGTTCGAATTTCAATTCCAGATCGGCCGACAGCTCGGCCTTCGCCGGAACGAAGGGAAAGTACGCCATCCCCTGAAAGATTCCTGTTGGCGGCGGGACCACCGCAACGCGCCGCAGACGCCGGTCTGGCAGATGCAACCACTGCTGCTCGGGCGGGCGGTTAAAAGGAAAAGCAAACGTGGTCGCTTCCCACCGCCACTGTTTGACGGCCCGGATGTTCTTCTTGCGGGTCGATACAACGCGGATCGAAAACGAGGGCAGAAACCGCCGCGGATTGTACAGCACGATGCGGCCGAGCACAGCACGCCCGGCAAAGACATGCTCGGGGAGGCGGACGTCGAGTTCCAACCAGCGAAGGACCCACGCCGAGACCACGCCAGAAACCAGGATGGCTGCCAGCATGGCGGCGACCACGATGTAGAGCAGGTTGTTTCCCGTATTGAGGGCGGCGATGCCGATCACCAGCGTCACCAGCACATATACGATGCCCGCGCGCGTGACCTTGTAGTCAAACGATTCCCGCAGCTGTTCGACGGCCACGCGGCGCGCCAGATACGGCACGGCAATAAGTCCGACCAGAGTTGCCAGCAGCAGCGATGCGGAGGCCAGAATCACCGTGGCCCAGAGGTTCCCTGCGTCGCGCGACACCGTGGAGAACAGCGCCGAAACAAAGGCCAATCCCAGGCCCACCAACGCGAGCAGAAACTTGACCCACACCTCCACCGAGGCCGATTGCAGCCATTGCACGACCCGGATCGGCAAGGAGGGAGCCGAATGAAACGGATTGACTTGGGTGGAACTCACTGAGTTGAAGCCTAGCATCCTCACAGGGAACGAACAATCTGGATCGACTTGCAGAGCAAGCGTTCGTAACTGCGAGCCTGCGGTGGTGCGTGAGCGGTAGTTCCTTCTGCTTCCGATTCTTTTGTGCTACCCTTTGGCCGCACAACACACGGCCCCGGTCAATCGAATCGCATCCCAACCCCTCAGAGGAGATTTCATGCCCATCGGAAAACGTGCAGCGGCGGAATTTTTTGGAACGTTCTGGCTGGTATTCGGCGGATGCGGAGCGGCCGTCCTGGCCGCCGGCGTTCCCAACGTCGGCATCGGATACGCCGGTGTCGCTCTGGCCTTCGGTCTCACGGTTCTGACCATGGCGTTTGCCATCGGGCACATCTCCGGCTGCCATTTGAATCCGGCGGTGAGCGTAGGACTGGCGGTGGGCAAGCGCTTCCCTGCTTCCGAGTTGCCGCATTACATCATTGCGCAGGTTCTGGGCGCGATTGCGGCGGCGGGCGTGCTCTACCTCATCGCCAACGGATTGAGCGGCTTCGACGTGCACGCCGGCTTCGCCCTGAATGGATACGCAGAGCATTCTCCCCAGGGCTATTCCCTGGCGGCCGGATTCGTCGCGGAAGTGGTGCTGACCGCGTTTTTCCTGATCGTCATCATGGGCGCGACGGACGGGCGTGCACCCAAGGGATTTGCTCCCATCGCGATTGGTCTGTGCCTGACCCTGATTCACCTGGTCGGCATTCCGGTAACGAACACATCCGTGAATCCCGCCCGTAGCACGGGCCCCGCAATCTTTGCCGGCGGCTGGGCGTTGCAGCAACTTTGGATGTTCTGGGTGGCACCGCTGATTGGCGGCGCGCTGGGCGGCGCGATCTACCAGAACCTGTTCGGCGAATAGTGCAGAAAAGCTAAAAGAGCCGGGACCCGCGAAGCGGCTTTTCGCGAAGACGGCAGCAATTTGCTCCACTGGCGAGCATTGACCCGCGTCGCCCGCGCCTGCTACCGTCAAATGTTTGCCTTCTGGATGCAGCCCATTTGGGGGGGCGGCAAACCTGCCTTATCTTAGTCGTCCAGGCCCACTTTTACAGTTACGGAGACTAGCATGCCGGCCATCAAATTTCGTGGCGTAGATTTCATCCAGTACGATTCCCTGCTCACTGACGACGAGCGGCTGGTGCGCGACACGACGCGGAAGTTCATCGAAGAAAATCTCATCCCCATTATTGAAGAGTGCAACCGGGCTGGACGCTTTCCGCGCGAACTGGTCAAGCCTATGGCCGACCTGGGATTCTTCGGCGCGTCGCTCAAGGGATACGGTTGCGCCGGCATGGGCAACGTCGAGTACGGATTGATGACGCAGGAACTGGAGCGTGGCGACTCGGGCGTGCGCAGCTTCGTCAGCGTGCAGTCGGGGCTGGTTATGTATCCGATCTACGAGTTCGGCAGCGAAGAACAAAAACAGACATGGCTGCCCGCTATGCAGAAGGGCGAAAAGCTGGGCTGCTTCGGATTGACCGAGCCCGATTTCGGCTCGAACCCAGGCGGCATGCGCACACGCGCGCGCAAAGTCGGCAACGAGTACGTGATCAACGGTGAGAAGATGTGGATTACCTCGGGCAGCATTGCCGACGTTGCCGTCATCTGGGCGAAGGTCGAGAACGAGAATGACCTCATCCGTGGCTTCCTGGTGGAAACCGACCGCCCCGGCTTCAAGGCCGACGACATTCATGGCAAGTGGTCTCTGAGGGCGTCGGTAACTTCGGGGCTGTCGCTGCAGGATGTGCGCGTGCCGGAGTCGAACCTGCTACCGAAAAGCGGCGGGCTGAAGTCCCCGCTGATGTGCCTGAACCAGGCCCGCTACGGCATCGCGTGGGGAGCGATCGGCGCGGCGATGTCGTGCTACGATTGCGCCCTGCAGTACTCGCTGCTGCGCAAACAGTGGCGCGATCAACCCATCGCCTCGCATCAACTGGTGCAAGATAAACTCACCTGGATGATCAGTGAGATCACCAAGGCGCAGCTACTGGTGTTGCAGGTGGGCCGCCTGAAAGATGCGGGCAAAGTAAAGCCACACCACATCTCGATGGCGAAGCGCAACAATGTGTGGATGGCTTTGGAATGCGCCCGCTTGTCGCGCGACATCCTGGGCGCCAACGGCGTCGCCGACGACTATCCGATTATGCGCCACCTGATGAACCTGGAGTCGGTCAAGACTTACGAAGGCACTCATGATGTGCATTCGCTGATTATTGGGCAGAGCGTAACGGGGATTGACGCGTTCTAGTGAGAGTGTTCCATTTTTGTAACGCGCGAAACTCCGCTGCAGACAAGCGATTCTGGTCAATACGCAGCTTCTCAATTTGTCGCTATTGGACTAGATCGCGGCGAGCGATGCTCTCGGAATACGGTATCCGAGAGGCCGGTTCCCAAATTCGTAACAACTCTTGATTTCCGGTGACTTTCATCGTTCGTAGTGTATCCTTTCTGCCCATCGAGGGTGACGAGCCTTCTCCCCAGTAGCGGCGTTTCTTGTCGCTCGCATCGTCCTCGGGCGTGCATCAACAGAAGTAGGGTCAACGGCCTGTGTGGGACTGCACCGTCCTGTGCAAGCAAGGGAATTCCCCGCCCCTTTCACGCCGAGGACGCGACACGGAAAAACCAAGGAGTTTCGCATGAGCACACATCAGATGTTGATGGCGCTGGCGCGGACGACTCTGCGGCTCGGAGTATTCATGCTTTTGGCTTTGCCGCTGGTCCAATCCCGGACGGGAAACGCACATCCAACACCCGACGAAAAAAAAGCTACCGCTGAAGCTGCCAAGAAAAAAGCTGCCGACGAAGCTGCAAAGAAGGCTGTCGATGAGAAAGCTGCCGCCGACAAAAAAGCCGCGGATGAGGCTGCCGCTAAAGTCGCCGCTGCGAACGCGACTTCTTCAGGACCTTGGCACGTTTCGGTCCAGACCGTGGCCACGGACCAGATGTCCCTGGACGTGTTGGCGCTGTATCCCAGTCTCACCGACAGGACCACCGCGATTCCCGGCGCAGCCTGCTCAACCCAGGATCTCATGTGCAAACGAGTGCACCTGGTCTTGACCGATGGCGTAGTGAAAGACCAACTGAAGCAACTTCACCATGGCGACCACATTCAAGTCGTCTATTCCATCGATGCGGCAAAGAACCAGAATGTACTAAAAGCCATTTCTGTGGATTCTATGCAGACGGGCGCGGGCAATTTAGTAATACTCGGATCGACGGTGGTCTGCTTTCTGTTGTACCTCGTTCTGTCCGGGGGCCACCCGCAGCAACTAATTATCGGCGAGGATAACCGCTACAGCAACTCTAAGTTTCAGATGGCCCTGTGGTTCTTCGTGCTCATCACCACCTACATTGCCACGCTCTGGCTCCGCGTCTGGGCGGCTGGAGGGGACTTCATTGGCGGTGTGGATATACCCAAGAATCTCCTTCTGCTTTCCGGCATGAGCGCCCTCACATACGGCGGAGCAAAGGCGATTACGTCAAGTAAGGACGCGGCCCCAGGAACCCCACAGAAGACCCGCGCTGACAAGCCCAACTTCTTCTTTGATTTAACCCACAATGACTACGGACCTCCAGTCTCAGCTCAACCTGAAGTCCCCGCTCAGGCGGCCGTCCCCGCTAAACCCGCTGTCGCTTATAAAGCTGCAGTCCCGGCTCAGCCCGAAGTCCCCGCTCAAGCGGCCACAGCCACTCGACCCGCAATCCCCTATAAAGCCGCAGTCCCGGCTCAACCCGAGATCCTGGCTCAAGCGGCCATCGCCGCTAAACCCGCAGTCGCTTATAAAGCCGCGGTACCCGCACAAGACCCAGGCCCTGGGTTGTTCGACTTCGGCGATTTTCAGATGTTGGTCATCACACTGATCGCAGTGGTCACTTACAGCGTTTTGATTTTCAACTTCTTCGGCACCATCGAATACTCCAAGACCGTCAGCCTGCCGGATGTGGATACGACGCTTCTAGCAGCGTTCGGGCTCGGGCAAGGCGCGTACTTGACGAAGAAGGCAGTGGGGAATGTTGGGACTTCGTAACTTGGGTAGGGCATCACAGGCGGAGCCGCTTAATTTCTCATGTCGCGGAGGCATCGGTGAAAAAGATCAATGGCAGCACATTCAACTTACAATTCGCACATCAAGAGACGCTGAAGGTCGAGATCATCAACCGCATAAAGGTTGGACCTTTCGCTAATTATGCTTTTAACGGGTCAGATCCAGTCCTTCCGGTAGCTACCCCGTACACTCGCCAACTCGAAGAAACGGGTGCCAACGCCGATCCGAACCCGAGTTCTCTTTCGGTTAGGGTGACCTTTGCTGAGCAAGGCGGAGGCAGCTTTTCGATCCGAGTAACTGGCGACCAGGGTGGAGATGTATCGACTTTCGACTATGAACAGGCGGGGGCGCAGTCTGAGGAACAGGTCAACTACAGCATCAACATCGGTTGAGCAGACTGATCGAGGGGAGGGCAAAAATGACGAAGGTTTGGACGATCTCAGTGGTTTGTGGCCTCTTGCTGACAGGCATCCCAGCAAGAGCCGACGGCCAGCGTTGCAAAGTGGATTCTTCGGGGACCGTTGTCGCCGGCAGCCCGAGCGAGCTTAACGATACTTTTTGCGGGTTGGTAAATCGAGTCCTAAAGGCCAAGAAAAAAAACGACGCTGCGGCTCTCAACCAGGCGGTCAACGATGAGTTTGATCCCGCCGGCGGCGGTAACATCGGGCTGTTCGTCACCGCGCTGTTAATCAATCACAATACGAATTCCCCAGCAGCAAATAAGCTCAAGGGCAGTTTCCTGAGTCTGGTCGAGGAATCGCGTGTCGACAAGCAAGTCGGCGCCGGAACAGCTAGTTCTGGAACGACCTCGCTTACTTCGAAGGGCAATGTTCCCGAAATCCTGGGCTTCGCGGTTGAGAATGGGGCCCTCACACAATCCCAGAGCGGTACCACCGTAACATTCACCGGCAACCCTGTCGGGATCATAAAGGCTCTTGGCGCCAAAGGGTACCTGGACGGATACGCCGATGACGACCCTTTGACTCGTCGCATCCGTGATTTCTCCTTTTCCGTTTCGTTTGACACGAGTCGGGGAAATAATCAAGGCACGTTCACTGGAGACGCGCAACAGGTTTCCGCCTACTCCTTTCGATATGCCCTTCTAAATCGCCGCGATCCTCGCAACAACATTTACACTGGGAAATGGTTGGCTTTGGCGGAGGGTTCCGGGCGAAGCGCGACGGTCAACGAAAATCGGATTTTCGCAGCCCTCACGGAAAAGAAGGAGGGACATTTCGTCCACCAGGAGTTCGTCGACTGGATCACGTCGACCAATGCCAAGGTCAAAGAAGCTGCGAGCGGAGCGACAGACCTGGAGGTTGCCAATAACATCGAGCAAGCGATTTCAAACCAGCTCTTCGTCGAACTCAATAAGGTACAGGGCAGCTTGGACGATGTGCTCGTTTTGGCAAACGCCTACTCCCAATCGCAAGCCCAATTTCTGACTGACCGACAAGCAATTCTCGATCTCGCTACCAAAGGCTCGATCGTGACCTTCGAGTATGTAAACGACCGGCAATTGAAAGCGCCCGACATTTCCAATTTCAAGTTCATCGCGGAAGGCAACGCGGGCAGTAAAGCAGACCTGACCGCGAATCTCTCTTTTGCTGTTCTTAACCAAGTTCCGCAGGTCGAACCAAGTGCCAACCGGCTCCACAATGTTCAGGCTTCAGGCGAAGTGGACATCCGTGCAGGGGACGTCGCCCATCTAGGGAGTGTCGTTCTCACCATGTCGGGTATGTACAAGCGCCAGCTAAACAACACCATCACGTCCTCCGGGGTTGTCACCCCGAACACCAAGGGAGATTTTGCGGTGGGTCAGTTCAAAATCACCATTCCCGTCAAGGGATCTGGCGTGAAAATTCCCTTCTCTTTTTCAGTGGCAAACCGAACTGACCTAATCAAGGAAACTGACGTTCGCGGAAGCTTTGGATTCACCTTCGACCTAGACTCCATTTTTGCCAAAAGTAATCCTTAGGCCAGTCCTTTTCAAGTTCGCACGCTTGGATCGAGTTGCTGGGTGCTATGGGTCCTGGAAGTCATCCGTACAACTCCTCCAGCAACTCATACGCCCGCCGCAAATGCGGGATTACGATGCTGCCTCCTACCACCAGCGCTACGTTGAGCGACTCTTCCTGCTCGGCGCGCGTCACTCCCAGGCGGTAGGCCTGAATCGCGTGATAAATGATGCAATCGTCGCAACGCAGACAAGCCGAGGCAACCAGTCCCATCAACTCTTTCGTCTTAGCTGGCAGCGTACCTTCCAGG
>Ga0209698_10002184_pt1 | contig 22321 bp, 18 predicted proteins | sample LitLauG_LLR_2012_FD_187203 | JGI IMG/M metagenome (GOLD analysis project Ga0209698, IMG submission 187203) | Freshwater sediment microbial communities from Pennsylvania, USA - Little Laurel Run_MetaG_LLR_2012 (SPAdes) (version 2) | ecosystem: Environmental > Aquatic > Freshwater > Creek >...
GCGTTGGTGCGCATCGCGTATTCGTGTCAAATGGTGGCGCGCCAATTTGATTCCGATATAGTCGCGCCTTCGCGCGCGCGCGTCCCTTTCGGAAGATCAGACCCATGCCGGTAATCCTCGTCGCAAACTCCAAGGGCGGTGTTGGAAAGTCCACCGTTGCCTCCAACCTGGCGGGTTTTTATGCCGTGCGCGGCGAGCGCACCATGCTCGGAGACCTTGATCGGCAACAGTCACTCAACGGGTGGCTCAAGTTGCGTCCTGCGGCGGCCCCCTCGATTGCCAGTTGGGATGTTTCGCAAAACGGCGTGGCCAAGCCACCGCGCGACGTGACCCATATCGTCCTGGATACGCCGGCCGGAATTCAGAATTCCGCGCTCAAGGACGCGGTGCGCCTGGCCGCCAAGATCATCGTCCCGCTGCAACCGTCGCTGTTCGACATCCAGGCGACGCATTCCTTCTTGGGCACCCTGGCCGAGCACGGCGCGACCTTGGCGAGCGGCCGGGTGGCCATTGTTGCCACGCGCGTTGATCCGCGCACCCGTTCGGCCTACCAGCTGGAGCGCTATGTGCGCGACTCTGGCGTGCCCTTCCTTGGGTACCTGCGCGATACGCAAAATTACGTCCAGCTCGCGGCCCGGGGCTTGACCCTATGGGACGTGGCGCCGCACCGGGTCCAGCAGGACCTGGAGCAATGGACCCCGATCATTCACTGGACCAGCAACGGCCGGCGCGCGGTGTAGCCGGGGCCGCGCGGCGGGGCGCAGCGTTTAGGGCGCTGCGCTTGCGTGCCGTGCCTGCTCGACGCGCTCACACAGGATCTGGGTCACGTCCAGGATGCGCAATGCCGCCCGATCGATCTGGTCGGCGTCCAGCGTAACCAGTTGCCCCCGGGCGACGGCGGGTAAATCCGCGTACTGGCGCCAGCCATCGAGCGCGCCCCGGTCGAGCGCACCGGCTTCGGCCGTGATGATCATCTGTGGACGCGCGGCCAGTACCGATTCGACCCCAACGGTTGCCACCAGCGGCGCCAGTTCCTCGAAAACATTACGGGCGCCGCAGCTGCGCAGCACGTCGCTGGTGAGGTGTCGTCCAGTCAGGGTCATCACCGGGCTGGCCCACACCTGATAGAACACGGATACGGGCGACCGGCCTGCGTACTGTTCGCGCAGCGCCCGCAGGCGTTGGCGAAATGCGGTGGCAATTGCGGGCGCCGCCGGTGCGTCGGTCAACGCGCCAAGCCGATCGATCGCCGTGGCGATCGCATCGAGGGTACGCGGCTCATGCAGGTACACCGGGGCGGACAGGCGGCGCAGCGCGGCGAGCAGGGCGGGCGAATAGCCGCTTCCCCACGTAACGACCAGGTCCGGGCGCAGCGCCGCTATCCGTTCCAGATCGATTCCCTGCGCGCGCGCGACCCGCGGCAACGCCAACGCCTGCGCGGGATAGTCGGAAAAATCGCTCACGGCGACGACCCGGGCGCCCACGCCAAGGGCAAAGAGCAACTCCGTGATGCCGGGGGAAAGGCTGACGATGCGCTGCGGAGGAGAGGGGACGCTAACGGCCATGCCGGCATCATCGACGACCGAGCGTGCTGCGCCGCTGGCGGTCAGGTGCGTCAGCAGCGCCAGGATGGCGGCGCAGGTCCAGCGCACGCGACTCACGCCGGCGCCACGCTGCCGGCTGCCGCCGGCTCAGGCCGCAAGCACATCCTGCATCGTGTACAGACCGCTCGATCGCGCGGCCAGAAAGCGGGCCGCGCGCAAGGCGCCCAGGGCGTAGGCCTGGCGACTCGACGATCGATGGGTGATTTCGATCCGCTCGCCGGCCCCGGCAAACAGCACGGTGTGGTCACCGATCACATCGCCGCCGCGGATCGCCGAAAAGCCGATGCTGCCGGCCGCGCGTGGCCCGACATTGCCGTGCCGCGCATACACGGCGCACTGCGCCAGTACCTGGCCGCGCGCGCGCGCCGCCGCCTCCGCCAGCTGCAGCGCCGTGCCCGAGGGCGCGTCGACCTTGTCGCGGTGATGCGTTTCAATGATCTCCAGATCGTAACCCTGGTCCAGCAGCCGCGCGGCCTGTTCGACCAGCCGCAGCATCGCCTGCACGCCCAGGCTCATGTTTGGGGCGACGACCAATGCCGTGCGCTGGGCCGCCGCCTGCAAGGCCGCTTTGCCAGCGCTGTCAAATCCCGTGGTGCCAATCACCGCTCCAACACCGCAGGCCGAGCAAATCTCCAGGTGCGCCAGCGTTGCCGCCGGTCTTGTGAAATCGACCAGCACATTTGCAGCGCGTAGCGCCGTCAGATCTGCGCCGATGGCCACGCCGCTACGGCGACCAAGAAAATCGGCGCAATCGCGCCCAATATCCGGGCTGTCGGGCCGATCCAGCGCTGCCACGATCTGCATATCTTCGCTTTGCAGCGCGGCCTCGATGATCATGCGCCCCATTCGGCCGGAACTGCCGGCTACGGCGAGTTTCATACCCGTTGTCCGCCGGGTCACTTACCGGGCGCTGTGCCGGTGCTTGGCGCAGGCGTGCTTTCGGCACTAACGGGCCGCGACTTTTGTCCGAGAATCAGGCTGTCGGCCAGAGGCTCAGCCGGCATCGTGTCGCTTTCAAAGTGCGCCAGCTTGCCCTCGGCAAAGACCACCGAAAGTTTGCGGATCTGCGTCTCACCGGATTTGCGGCGCAGGTAATAGGGGTAGTCCCAGCGTTCCTGATGGAATACGTCGGCGAGCATGGGCGTTCCGAGCAAGAACCGGACCTGATCGCGGGTCATGCCCGGACGCAGCTGTTCCACCATGTCCTTGGTGATGATGTTGCCTTGCTGGACGTCCGGCCGGTACGGGCGCAGGATGGTCGGCACCCAGGCAGATGAGCAGGCGCCAAGTACCAGGGCGTTGGCGACCAGGCAAGCGGCAAATAATGAGCGTTTCATGAGCCAGGACAATCCCAAACGACTTTCCCCGCGGCCCTTCGCGGCCGCGCGACGCTATGATAGCGGCTACCGTCAGGGGAGGCTTGCCAATGTCGAGAAACAAGAGCTCAGCCGAATTGAAGGTCAGCGGCCTCAAGGCCACCGCGCCACGATTGAAGATCCTGGAGATCTTTCAGCGCCATTCCAGCGAGAACGGCTCGCGGCATTTGAGTGCCGAGGACGTGTATCGCTTACTCAGCGCCGACCGGCTGGAAGTCGGGCTGGCGACCGTGTATCGCGTGCTGACCCAGTTTGAACACGCCGGATTGCTGTCCCGGCGCAATTTTGAGGCGGGCAGGGCGGTTTTTGAACTCAACGAGGGCGCGCACCACGATCACCTCGTGTGCGTCAATTGCGGTCACGTTGAGGAATTCGTCGACACCGAGATCGAAGAGCGGCAGCGCCGGGTTGCGGCTGACCGCGGTTTTGACCTGCAGGAGCATGCCCTCGCGCTTTACGGCGTGTGCCGCAACCAGAGCTGCCCGCGGCGCCCGCCCGAGGACGCGTCCTAACGCTTCAAGGGCTATCGAGCATTTCCTGCGCGTGACGTTGGGTGAGGGGCGTGATTTGCGCCCCCCCCAGCATGCGGGCGATCTCCTGCACCCGTTGTTTGCCAAGCAGTGCCTGGGTCTGCGAGACGGGTCGCCCGTCGGCGCGACTGGACTTGCGCACCGCAAAATGATGGTCCCCGCACGCCGCGACCTGCGGCAGGTGCGTGACGCAAAAGACCTGGCGCGTGCGTCCGAGTTGGCGCAGGAGCCGCCCGACGGTGGCCGCGACTTGGCCGCCAATGCCGGCGTCCACTTCATCGAAGATCAGCGTGGGCACCAGGTTGGCCGAGGCCGCGGTCACGGCAATTGCCAATCCGATCCGCGATAACTCCCCGCCCGACGCCACCCGCGCCAGCGCGCGCGGCGTTCCGGCCTCGTGGGCGCTGACCAGGAATTCGACCCGTTCCAGGCCCGCCGCCGAGGGCTCACAAGCGGCCAGGTGCACTTCGAACCGTCCGCCGCTCATCGCCAGATCTCCCATGGCAGCGCTTACTGCAAGACCCATGTTGCGCGCTGCCGCATGGCGCGCGCGCGAGAGCGCCTCGGCCGCCTGCCGGTAGTGCGCAGCCGCACGTGCCTCGGCCTCCCGCAAGGCGGTGAGATCGTGCGCGCCGCGCAGCCGCGCCAGCCGCGTGCGCGAGGCTTCGAGCAGCTCCGCCAGCTGCGCCGGCGGGCAGCGCCACTTGCGGCCGGCCGCATGCAGCGCGGCAATCCGCTCGTCCAGCTGGGCGAGACGCCCCTCGTCGATTTCGCACACATCCACGTATTGACGCAGCGCATGCGCGGCCTCATCGAGGTGGATATCGGCACTGGCAAGAGCCGCCAGCACCGGCGCCAGACGCTGGTCATACTCGCTCAGGGCCGCCAGACCTTTGGCAATTCGCCCAAGGCGCGGCTGGGCGGCGTCCTCGGCATCCGCAATGCCCTCCAGGGCGAGGCGCGATCCTTCCAGCAAGGCCGTTCCGTGCGCCAAACGCTTTTGTTCCGCGCCCAGCAGCTCCCACTCCCCGGCGTGCGCGCCCAGCTCGCCCAGCTCCTCGACAAGATGCTGCAGCTCCTCGCCCTGCGTCGCAGCCGCCTGCTGCTCGGATTCGGCCTGTGCGCGGGCGCTCACGGCATCGCGCCACTGGGCGTAGGCCCTGGCAACGGCGCGCGCCGTTTCCTGCAGCTGGCCATGGGCGTCGAGCAACTGCTGCTGGGCGGTGGGGCGTAGCAGCAGCTGATGCTCGTGTTGCCCGTGGACGTCGAGCACGAGTTCACCCAATTCGCGCACCTGGCCCAGCGTTGCCACGCTGCCATTGATGAAACAACGGCTGCGGCCGCCCGTTTCGAGTATGCGGCGCACCAGGACCGTGTTGACCGCATCCTGATCCATGTCGTCAGCGGCGGCCGCAAAGGCATACTGCGCCAGCCACTGGCGCGCCGGCCCGGCGGCGAGAAATTCCGCCGCCACATCGGCGCGGGCGCAGGTTTCGCGCACGGTATCGGGGTGGGCGCGCTCGCCCAGTACGAACTGCAGGGCGTCAATCAGGATGGATTTGCCAGCGCCGGTTTCGCCGCTCAGCACGGTGAAACCGCTGGCAAATTCGAGCTCCAAATGTTCGACGATCACGAAGTCGCGAATCGACAGTGTTCGCAGCATGCCCCGCCTCCACGGACGCTCAGCGCCCGCCGGCTCCATCAAGCGCGGCCATGGATTTCGCTCGTGATCAAGTTCCAGTGCAGCTTCTGGCGCAGGGTCGCAAAATAGTTGTACCCGGCCGGATGCAGCAGTGTGGCCACGCGGGCGCTGCGGCGCATGCGCACGCTGTCGCCCGGTTCCAGCTTGGAAAAGGTCTGCATGTCAAAGTACGCACAGGCCTCGCGCACCTCGGTCAATTCGACGCTCAACTCCACGCTGTCGGGAAGTGCGATGGGCCGGTTGGTCAGGGTGTGCGGGGCCACGGGCACCAAAACCATGCCAGCAAGGGAGGGGTGCAGGATCGGTCCGTTGGCCGACAAGGCGTATGCCGTCGATCCGGTTGGCGTGGCCAGGATCAAGCCATCGGCGCGCTGTTTGTACATGTCCATGCCGTCGACCCGCACCGTAAATTCGATCATGCCCCCGGCAATGCCGTGCGTGATCACGATGTCGTTCAGCGCGTGGGCGCGCAGGATTACCGTGCCCCCATGCAGCACCTCGCCTTCCAGGAGACTGCGCCGGTCCGTTTCGTAATGGCCGCCGAGCATCTGGCCCAGGACTTCGGGGATTTGTTCCAGGGCGATATCCGTCATGAAGCCCAGACGGCCGAAATTGATGCCGATCAGCGGCACCCCGTACGCGGCCAGATCACGGGCGATGCTGAGCATCGTGCCATCGCCTCCCAGCACGACGGCGACATCGGCGCCAGTGCCAATTTCAACCAGGCCATAGCCGGTGCGCTGGTTCAGCGCGAGTGCGGCGCGGGTCTCCTCGTCCAGCATCACTTGCATGCCCGCGTTCTCGACGATGCGAAGGATAGACTCCAGGGACTCGCGCAGGGACCGTTGCAAGCCCTCCCCTCGGGTCTTGGCATACACCGCGGCGGTTCGAAATGGATTTGGCATGAGCTTGATTATGCAAGAAACGCCCGTCGGCACGCGCCATCGAATGCGGTACTTTCGCGCCAGCCGTTTGATCGATTCGCTGCGCCGTTGGGCGGCGGGTGTGCGATGCCGCTATGAAATCGCTGGTGAATTCGGTATTGTTGCCCTGCAATGAACAAGCGTTCCCTAGCTTCTGACCTTCATGCTCGATAAGCGCTCCCGTCTTTTGCTCAAGACGCTGGTCGAGCGCTACATCGCCGATGGGCAGCCCGTGGGTTCGCGGGCGCTGTCCAAGATATCCGGTCTGGAGCTGTCGCCGGCGACCATACGCAATGTCATGTCGGACCTGGAGGATCTGGGTCTGGTGGCAAGCCCGCACACCTCCGCCGGACGGGTACCAACACCGCGCGGATATCGCCTGTTCGTCGATTCCATGCTCACCGTGCAACCGCTGGAGGCCGGGGAATCGGAGATCATCCACGGACAGATGCAGATTGCCGAGCCCCAACGCGCGATCCAGACCGCTGCGCAGCTGCTTTCCAACCTGTCGCATTTTGCCGGGGTCGTGCTCACGCCGCGGCGCACGTCGACCTTTCGCCAGGTCGAATTTCTGCGGCTTTCCGAGCGGCGCGTGTTGATGATCGTCGTGGCGCCGGAGGGTGATGTCCACAATCGAATCTTGTTGACCGATCGGCCCTATTCCAACAGCCAGTTGGTCGAGGCGGCCAATGCCCTGAACCAGCACTTTGCCGGGCTGAGTTTCGAGGAGGCGCGCGGCCGCCTGGAGCGGGACCTGCTGCAGCTGCGCGGTGAGATTCTTTCCTTGATGAACGTCGCCGTGCGCGCGGGCGCAGAAGCCGTTGAAGACACCGACCCGGTGGTCATATCGGGCGAACGCAACCTGATCGGCGTCAACGACCTCACGATGGATATGGACAAGCTGCGCGCGTTATTCGATCTGTTCGAGCACAAAGCCCGCCTGGTCAGTTTGCTGGATGATTCGAGCCGGTCCGAAGGCGTGCAGATCTACATCGGCGGCGATTCGCGTCTGGTTCCCATCGATGAGATGAGCATGGTGGTTGCCCCCTACGAGATTCGGGGCAAGGTGGTTGGAACTCTCGGGGTGATCGGGCCGATGCGCATGGCCTACGAACGAATGATCCCGATTGTGGACATCACCGCCAAGGTGCTGTCCAATGCCTTGTCGCGCGACGAGTAGCGCGCGGCGGCGCCACCGGATTGCATTGCCATCAGGCAAACGATGAAATTCCTCGCACCTGTCCAACACGCGCACGGCACCGCCGACCGCACCGCGGTTCTGCTGGTGAACCTGGGCACGCCGGTGGCACCGACCACCGCGGCGGTGCGCCAGTACCTGGCGGAATTCCTGCTGGATCCACGCGTGGTGGAAATTCCGCGCCTTCCCTGGTGGCTGTTGTTGCACCTGGCAATCCTGCCGTTTCGCTCGTCGGCTTCGGCCCAGCGCTATGCGGCGGTGTGGATGCCGGAGGGCTCGCCACTGCTCGTGTATTCCGAACGGCAGGAGCGCGCGTTGCTCGAGCAGATGCGGGTGCGCGGACTCGATGTCGATATAGTCCTGGCCATGCGCTACGGCGAACCGTCCATCGCGCGCGCGCTGGAACGACTGCGTCGCGAGCACGTGGCGCGCTTGCTGGTGCTGCCGCTGTACCCGCAGTATTCGGCAACCACGAGTGGCTCGACCTTTGATGGGGTCGTGCACACCTTGGAACAGACCCGCAACCTGCCCGAGCTGCGCTGGGTGCGCGGCTTCCACGACGATCCGGGGTATATCGAGGCCTTGCGCCAGTCGGTGCTCGCCCACTGGGGCGAGCACGGCCGGCCCAACAAGCTGGTTATGAGTTTTCACGGATTGCCGCGACGCAATCTGGATCTGGGCGACCCCTATCACTGCGAGTGCCTCAAGACCGGGCGCCTGCTCGCCCAGGCGCTGGACCTGCGCGCCGAGGAATACACGGTGACCTTTCAATCGCGTTTTGGACGCGCCCGCTGGCTCGAGCCCTATACCGCGGATGCCGTGCGCGCCTTGGCGCGTGCCGGACTTGCCCGTATTGACGTTATCTGTCCGGGTTTTGCCGCCGACTGCCTGGAAACCCTCGAGGAGATCGGCCTGGAAGCTCGCGGCGAATTTCTGATGAATGGCGGCCGCCAGTTTCACCTTATCCCGTGCCTGAACGACTCTCCCGGGTTTGTCGGGGCCCTGGCCGACCTTATCGAACGTCAGGTCCAGGGCTGGCCGGTCCGTATCCAGGAGCGTGAGGCGCGCAACGCGCTGGCAGGCCAGACCGCCCAGAGGGCGCGCGCTCTCGGCGCGGCCCAATAAGGGTCATTTGCACGCGGGCGGGCGCGCGGCCTCTTGAAACGCCCCGGGCAGCCCCCATATGCCCAAGCGGTGCTGTTCGGGTGCGTCTTTCTAACCCATTGAATTATTGAGATTTTTAACGGAGGTTGCATGACCGGATCCGATTCCGGAAATCCGGCGGATACGTCTTCGCCGCTGAATTCTGCGCAAGAAACACGCACGGCCGAGCCACAGGCGGACGCCACGGCCGAGTTGCGCGCTGCTCTGGAGGCCGCCCAGGCCCTGGCGGCGCAAAACCAGGACCTGTACTTGCGCGCGCGTGCCGAGACCGAAAATGCGCGGCGCCGCGCCCAGGAGGATGTTGCCAAGGCGCACAAGTATTCGCTCGAGTCCTTTGCCGAGTCGCTGGTACCGGTGGCGGACAGCCTGGAAAAGGCCCTGCAGGATGCAGGCGCCAATGCCGACACCCTGCGCACGGGCGTGGAGATCACCCTGCGCCAGTTGCGTTCGGCATTTGAACGGGGGCGGCTGACGGAAATCAATCCGCTGGGCGAGAAATTCGACCCCCATCGGCACCAGGCGATATCTACGGTTGCTGCCGACGGCAGCGTGCCACCCAATCACGTAGTCGCCGTTTTGCAAAAGGGCTGGCTGATTTCGGATCGGGTCCTTCGTCCGGCCCTGGTCACGGTGGTGCAAGGCTCTTGAAATGAATGGAATCGGACGCACCTAGAGATGCAAACGCCGTGAGCGGCAAACCGCGCTGCAGCAGCGCAAATTAAGGGAAAAACAGATGGGCAAGATCATTGGTATCGACCTTGGTACGACCAACTCCTGCGTCGCGCTCATGGAGGGCGGGCAGATCAAGGTGATCGAAAACGCGGAGGGCGCGCGCACCACGCCGTCGATCGTCGCCTACATGGAGGACGGAGAGGTCCTGGTTGGCGCGCCGGCCAAGCGCCAGGCCGTGACCAATCCGAGCAATACCTTGTATGCCGTCAAACGCCTGATCGGCCGGCGCTTCCAGGAAAAGGAAGTGCAGAAGGACATCGGTTTGATGCCCTACAAGATCGTCAAGGCGGACAATAACGATGCCTGGGTTGAGGTGCGCGGCAAGAAGATCGCGCCGCCCCAGGTTTCCGCCGAAGTCTTGCGCAAGATGAAGAAAACGGCCGAGGACTATTTGGGCGAACCCGTGACGGAAGCGGTGATAACGGTTCCGGCGTACTTCAACGATTCCCAGCGCCAGGCGACCAAGGACGCGGGGCGCATCGCCGGCCTGGATGTCAAGCGCATCATCAACGAGCCGACCGCCGCGGCCCTGGCCTTCGGTCTGGACAAGAAGGATGAGCGCGGCGACCGCAAGATTGCGGTGTATGACCTGGGCGGCGGCACGTTCGATATTTCGATCATCGAGATCGCCGATGTCGACGGGGAAAAGCAGTTCGAGGTTCTCTCGACCAATGGCGACACCTTCCTGGGTGGGGAGGATTTTGACCAGCGCATCATCGATTACATCATCGGTGAGTTCAAGCGCGAACAGGGTGTCGATCTTTCCAAGGACGTGCTCGCGCTGCAGCGCCTGAAGGAGTCGGCGGAAAAGGCCAAGATCGAACTGTCCTCGAGCCAGCAGACCGAGCTCAACCTGCCCTACATCACCGCCGACCAGAGCGGCCCGCGACACCTGAACATGAAGCTCACGCGTGCCAAGCTCGAATCGTTGGTGGAGGAGTTGATCGAGCGCACGATCGAGCCGTGCCGAATCGCGATGAAGGATGCGGGCGTCGCCACCTCTGCCATCAACGACGTGATTCTGGTCGGCGGTATGACCCGCATGCCCAAGGTCCAGGAGAAGGTGCGGGAATTCTTCGGCCGCGAGCCGCGCAAGGACGTCAACCCCGACGAGGCGGTTGCCGTCGGCGCGGCGATCCAGGGCTCGGTGCTTTCCGGCGAACGCAAGGATGTGTTGCTGCTGGACGTTACCCCGTTGTCGCTCGGCATCGAGACGCTGGGCGGGGTTATGACCAAGATGATCCAGAAGAACACCACGATTCCAACCAAGTTTTCCCAGGTCTTCTCCACCGCCGATGACAGCCAGCCCGCGGTGACGATCAAGGTCTTCCAGGGGGAACGCGAGATCGCGGCGGGCAACAAGCTGTTGGGCGAGTTCAACCTGGAGGGCATTCCGCCCGCGCCGCGTGGCACGCCGCAGATCGAGGTCGCCTTTGACATCGACGCCAACGGCATCTTGCATGTCGGGGCCAAGGACAAGGCAACCGGCAAGGAAAACAAGATCACGATCAAGGCCAACTCGGGGCTCAACGAAGACGAGATCAACCGCATGGTCAAGGACGCCGAGGCCAACAAGGCCGAGGACCACCGGCGCCTGGAACTGGTGCAGGCGCGCAATTCGGCCGAAGCCTCCCTGCACCAGGTGAGCAAGGCGCTGGGCGAACATGGCGCGAGCCTCGACGATGGCGAAAAGGCCAAGATTCAGGCGGCCATCAAGGACCTGGAAGAAGTGCTCAAGGGCGAGGACAAGGAAGCGATCGAAACCAAGTCGGCCGCCCTGATGAGCGCGGCGCAAAAGCTCGGCGAGAAGATGTATGCCGACGCCCAGGCGCAGGGAGCGGCCGCCCAGGCCGCCGGCGCCCAGGCGGCCGCGCCCGGCGCATCGGCCGACGCTGCCGCCGGCAAGGGCGCCGACGATGTCGTCGATGCCGACTTCAAGGAGGTCAAACGCGGCTGAGCAGCTACCATTGCCGCCCGTGTACCGGGGCACCGATCCGCGGCAGTTGCGGACACGGGTCCCGGTCTTGGCGTTGGGGTCGCCTTGCCGCAGGTGCCGGCCTTGCTTCCTTCCTTTTCACGCACAACCAAATTCGTAACCCACCATGGCCAAACGCGATTTTTACGAAATCCTCGGCGTGGCAAAAAACGCCAGCGAGGACGAGATCAAGAAGGCCTATCGCAAGCTGGCGATGAAGCACCATCCGGATCGCAATCCGGATGACAAGAGCGCCGAGGAGAAATTCAAGGAGGCCAAAGAGGCCTACGAGATGCTTTCGGATCCGCAAAAGCGAGCAGCCTACGATCGCTTCGGGCATGCGGGCGTGGACCCCAACAGTGCCGCTGCGGCGGGCGCCGGCGGGTTCGGCGGTGGCGCGTTTAACGGCGGGTTCGCCGAGGCCTTCGGCGATATCTTTGGCGACATCTTTGGCAACGCGGGCGCGGCGCGCGGTGGCCGCAGCAATGCCTTTCGTGGCGCCGATCTGCGCTACAACATGGAAATCTCGCTGGAGCAGGCCGCCAACGGTTTTACCACCGACATTCGGGTGCCGGCCTGGGAGAACTGCGATACTTGCGGTGGCAGCGGCGCCAAGCCTGGGACCAAGCCCAAGGCGTGTACGACCTGCGGTGGTTCGGGCGCGGTGCGCATGGCCCAGGGCTTCTTTTCGATCCAGCAAACCTGTCCGGCCTGTCACGGCAGCGGGCGGATCATCGCCAGCCCGTGCCAGAGTTGTCACGGCGACGGCCGCATCAAACAGAACAAGGTGCTCGAAGTGTCGATTCCCGCCGGCATCGACGAGGGCCAGCGCATCCGCCTGTCGGGCAAGGGTGAGCCCGGGCTGCACGGCGGTCCGCCGGGCGACCTGTACGTGGAGATCCGCATCACGCCCCACGAAGTCTTTCAGCGCGATGGCGATGACTTGCACTGCGAAGTGCCAATTTCGATTGCCGCCGCAGCCTTGGGCAGCGAGATCGAGGTCGGGACGCTGCGCGAGAAAGTCAGCATTACGATTCCCGAAGGCACGCAAAGCGGCAAGACCTTTCGCCTGCGCGGCAAGGGAATCCGGGGCGTGCGTTCTTCGCACGCCGGCGACCTGTACTGCCATGTGCGCGTGGAGACGCCGGTCCGTCTCACCGAGAAGCAGCGCAAGCTGCTGCGCGACTTTGACCAGTCGCTCGCCGAAGGCGGCGCCAAGCATTCGCCGCAGACCAAGTCCTTTGTCGACAAGATGAAGGGATTTTTCGCGGCCGAGTAGGCGCCTGCGCGCCGTGGCCGCCTCCGGTAGGATCCGGGGATGCGACCCAACCCCGGCCTCCGTTTTTTTGCCCTTTCCTGCCTGCTCGGCCTTGCCATCACTTCCTGCAATAGCGGCAGCGGTGGCGCTGCCCCCAGCGTGCGTCCCATCAACGCCGCCATAGGCGGAACCAGCAGCTTCGACGTGTTGGTAAATGGCCAGCCGGCGGCAAGCGGCCTTGCGTACGGCCAGGCGGGGCCCTACGTCACTGCGGGTGCGGGCAGTGTCAACGTGAAATTTGAAACCGCGGGCACCACCAGCGTTGTGGACACGGCCAGTTTTGCCGCCACGGGTGGCGGATTGTTTTCGGTCCTGGCCGTGCAAGGCAGCGCCGGCCTGGCAACCCTCGCGGTTGCCCAGAGCAACGTGGCCGTGAACAGCGGACAGACGCGCCTGGAGTTCGTGCACGCGGCCCCGAGCGTGGGCGCGCTGGACATCTACGTGACCACCGCCGGCGCCGCTTTGCCCAGCAGCCCGTCGCTGTCCTCCCTTGCCTACGCCGGGGATAACGCGACCTTGACGCCCGCAGCCCTGATATTCACCAGCGGCGATACGCGCATCCGGGCCACCGCCGCCGGCGATAGCACGCGCACGATCGTTTTTGATTCGGGACCTCTTACTTTTCCCGCCGGCGCGGACGAGCTGCTGACGATCGTACCGGTGAACGGGTCGGCGTCGGCCTTTTCGGTGCTGGCCGTGGCCGCCGATAGCAGTTCCTACTCCATAGGCGACCAGCGGGTGTTGTTGCGGGTGGGCAATTTCTCGCCCACGGTTTCCTCGGCGGACGTCTTTCTCGACGCCAATGCCAATGTCAATTCCAGCGCCACGCTGTTTGCCTCCGGGGTGGCGTTCGATGGCGCCACGGCCTACTCCGCCGTTGCGCCGGGCGCGTACCGGATATCCTTTGCCAACAGTGGTCAGACCGCCGAGTTTGCCGGCATGACCCAGGCGCTGGCCGCGGGCACCGCGATCAGCGAGTTCGCCATCGGACTGGCGGGGCAGACCGCCCCCCACGGCCTGCAATTGCTCGACCTGCGCGACGAGCCGCAGGCGCCGGCTGCGGGCATGGCGAACCTGCGCGTGCTCGCGCTGTCGCCGGACCTGGCCGCGGTCGACCTGGTTCTGCTGAACACGGCAGGCGCAACGCCGGTGATCAGCCGACGCCTTGCCGTTAATCTTGCGTATACGGGTGCGTCCGCCTACGTGCCGATTGCCGCGGGCACCGTTACCCTGGCGCTGGTGCCAACCGGACTGGACGTGCCGCTGCTGCCCGCCGCTGGCATCACGCTGGCACTGGCCGCCGGAACGGCGCAGACCCTGGTCGCGGCGGGGTGTCGCTATCCGGCCACGGGCATATGCCTTGCCTCCACCCAGGGCCTGCAGCTGATCTCCTTGCCGGACCAGTAGATTGCGCGGCCCTCGATGACCGGTACCCCGCCCTGTGGCGGGGGGGCGATGTTGCCTAATTTCCCGGTTTGGGTTCGTGCGCCCGGATGAGCTGGGCCATGGCCTGCGCGTCGGCAGATTCGCGCGCCGCCAGTGCTTGCACAACGCCGGCGCGATTGCGCGCGGGCTGGTTCTGGCTGAGTTTCCATTTGCCGGTCAACCGGCGGATCTCGATCTCGATGCCGACAATCTGCGCCAGCAGCGAGCGCACGTAGTCCTCGGGCGCATCCTGCACGGCCCAAGGGTGCGGCAGCCCGGCCTCCTGCCAGTCGGTCAGTGAGCCCACGAGTGCACGCAACCAGGGAGCGTCCTCGTGTACGCGCATCGGCCCGTGCGCATGCACCGTGCAGTAATTCCAGGTCGGCACGACCTTGCCGTGTTCCTGCTTGGTCGGATACCAGGACGGTGATATGTAGCTGTCGCTGCCCTGGAAGAGGGCCAGCACGTCCTGGCTGCGGTCATACTCCTGCCACATGGGATTGGCGCGTGCCAGGTGGCCGCGCAATACGCCCAGGCCCAGCGGCCCGAGCTCCAACTGCAAGGGCACATGGTTGGCCACGATTCCGCCGGGCCCGATGGCGATGAGCGCGGCCAGCGGGCGCGCCCGCATCAGGCCGTGCAGGACCTCCGGACGATCTTCGGCAAAATGCGCGGGCACGTACATGGTGCAGGGTCGCTGTCGGTGGTGGAGGGGTCGTCAGCTCGCGCTATAGCCCAGGCGCACGTACATCGGCGCAAAGGGTTCGGCCTGGGTGATCTGGATCAGGCCTTCGCGCGCCAGTTCCAACAGGGCCAGAAAATGCACGATGACCACCGGCGTCCCCAGTTCGGGGTCGAACAGATCGGCGAATTCGACGAACCGCGCCCCTTGCAGGTGCTTGAGAATCAGGCTCATGTGCTCGCGTACCGACAGCTCCGTCCGGGCAATTCGGTGGTGCGTGTGCAAACGCGAGCGGCGCAGGATGTCGAGCCAGGCGGCCTGCAATTCGCTGATTCGCACTTCCGGATGGCGCGGCACTGCCGAATGTTCCACCGCGACCACGGCGCGCAGGAAGTCGCGCCCGATCCGCGGGTGTTCGTCGAGCTGCATTGCCGCCAGCTTGATGCGCTCGTATTCGACCAGCCGCCGCACCAGTTCTGCGCGCGGATCCTCGACTTCCTCGCCCGTGTCGGCCTTGCGCACGGGCAGCAGCATGCGCGACTTGATCTCGATCAGCAGCGCGGCCATCAGCAGGTATTCGGCAGCCAGCTCGAGGTTATGCGTGCGGATCTGTTCGATATACGTGAGGTACTGCTGGGTCAGGGTCGCCATGGGAATGTCCAGCACGTTAAAGTGCTGGCGGCGAATGAGGTAGAGCAATAGATCCAGCGGCCCCTCGAAGGCCTCGAGGAAGATCTCCAGCGCGTCCGGCGGGATGTACAGGTCCTGGGGCAGCGCGAACAGCGGCTCCCCGTACAGGCGTGCCAGCGCAACACCGTCAATTACCTCGGGTGTCTCCAGGGATGGCTCGTCCAACGCGCGCCGCTCCCCGTGGATCAGCGGTGCTTCGCCTGCCGGGCCGCCCAATTCGTTGCTGCGCTCGCTGTTCATGAAGACGCTGCCCTTTTGGCAGATGTTAGCCCCCCGCGAGAGCCGCCGCAGGTCGCGCACCGGCGCACCGCTTCGAGCAATAGAATGCCGGCTTGGGAGGGATGGGCCATTTTAGACGAGCCGCCGTTGGATCCAAGTCGGGTTGCGCTGAGGGCACACACGCGCCGATCCGAACCGGAATGCGTAGCCGAGTTGCTGCGGCAGCCCCTGCTGGATCCGGCCCGGGCGCTGGCGGCGCGCAGCCAGGCGCACGGCTGGATCCAAGCGCTGCGCGGGCAGCGCAGTCGCGGCAGCGGGGTCGACGCGCTGATGCGCGAATTCTCGCTTTCCAGCCAGGAGGGCGTGGCGCTCATGTGCCTGGCCGAGGCGCTCGCGCGCATTCCGGACCGTGCCACGGCCGACGCGCTGATTCGCGACAAGCTCGCCCAGGGCGACTGGCGCGCGCATATCGGCGCCAGCCGCTCGATCTTCGTCAATGCCGCCGCCTGGGGGCTGATGCTCACCGGCAAGCTGGTGGCCACGCATAGCGACGCCGGCCTGAGCGCGGCGGCCAATCGCTTGCTGGCGCGCGGCGGGGAACCCCTCATTCGAGCCGGGGTCGACATTGCCATGCGCCTGCTGGGTCAGCAGTTCGTCCTGGGGCGCACCATCGAGCAGGCGCTGGCGCGCGCGCGGGAGGCGCAGGCGCGCGGCTACCTGCACTCCTATGACATGTTGGGCGAGGCGGCGCTCACCGCCACCGATGCGCAGCGTTATTTCGACTCGTATGTGCACGCGATCCAGACCATTGGCGCCAGCCTCGGCGCCACGGGGACCGTGAGCGAGGCTGCGCAAGCGCGGCCGGGTATATCGGTCAAACTCTCGGCCTTGCATCCGCGGTTTACCGGACTGCAACCCCTGCGCCTTAGCGGCGAGCTGCTGCCGCGCGTACAGGAACTGTGCCGGCTCGCATGCCGGCACGGTATCGGCCTGAACATCGATGCCGAGGAAAGCGAGCGTCTGGAGCCGACCCTCGATATCTTTGCGCGCCTGGCCGCGGATCGCAGCCTGGCCCAATGGGAGGGCTTGGGGCTGGTTGTTCAAGCCTATCAGCGGCGCGCCTTGCCGGCGGTGGAATGGGTCGCCGAATTGGCGCGCCAATCGCGTCGCCGGTTCATGGTGCGGCTGGTCAAAGGGGCCTATTGGGACAGCGAAATCAAGCGCGCCCAGGTCGAGGGACAGGAAGACTTTCCGGTCTTTACGCGCAAGGCGCACACCGACCTGGCCTACCTCGTCTGTGCACGGCGCCTGCTGGACCACCAGGACCGCATCTTTGCGCAATTCGCCACGCACAATGCAATGACGCTGGCCGCGGTGCTGCAACTTACCCAGGCCGCCGGGGTCGCGCGCTTCGAGCTGCAGTGCCTGCACGGCATGGGCGAGTCCCTCTACGACATGGTCGTCGGGCCCCAAGCGTTGGGCCTGGCCTGTCGCATATACGCGCCCGTGGGCAGCCACGAGACCCTGCTTGCCTACCTGGTGCGTCGCTTGCTGGAAAACGGCGCGAACTCGTCCTTTGTCAATCAAGTGGTTGACGAGGGCGTTGGGCTGGACCAATTGCTGGAGGACCCGGTTGCGGCCAGCGCGCGCAGCGCCGGGGCGCCGCACCCGTTGATTCGCCCGCCCCTGTGCCTGTATGGGCCGCAACGCCCCAATTCGGCTGGCATCGACCTGCTCGATGCGGCCACGGGTAGGGCGCTGCAATCTTCCTTTGCTGCCGCCGCCGCGCGCGCCTGGATCGCGTTTCCCATCCTGGCGTCGGACCAGTTTGCCCCCAGCGGCGCCGGTGTGCAGGACGTGCGCAATCCGGCGCGCCCGGCGCACGTGGTCGGATCGGTGCACCCGGCCAGCGCCGTTGACGTCGAGTCGGCCTTTGCCGCCGCCCAGACCGATGGGTGGTGCGCGCGCAGCGGCGCAGAGCGCGCGCAGGTGCTCGAAGCGGTGGCCGCGGCCTTGCAGTCGCGGCGCGATGACCTCATGTGGCTTGCGGTGTGCGAAGCGGGCAAGACGCTGGCCGACGCCGCCGGCGAGGTGCGCGAGGCCATCGATTTTTGCCGCTATTACGCACAGCAGGCGCGCCGCCTGGGGGCCGATTCGGGCCGCCCCCTGGGAACGGTGGTCGCAATTTCCCCGTGGAATTTCCCCCTGGCAATCTTCACCGGACAGGTGGCCGCGGCGCTGGCCGCGGGCAATGCCGTGCTCGCCAAGCCGGCCGAGCAGACACCGCTGATTGCCGCGCTGGCGGTGCGCTTGATGCACGCCGCCGGCGTGCCGCGCACCAGCCTGCAGCTGCTGCCGGGCGACGCAACGGTTGGTTCGCTGCTGACGCGCGATGCGCGCGTGGCGGGGGTGCTCTTTACCGGTTCGACCGAGGTCGCGGCGCTCATCGATCGGGCACTGGCGTGCGCGCCCGGTGCCACCACCGCGGTGCTGGTGGCCGAGACCGGCGGGCAAAACGCCATGATCGTCGACTCGAGCGCGCAGCCCGAACAAGTCGTGCAGGACGTGCTGGCGTCGGCCTTTGGCAGCGCCGGGCAACGCTGTTCGGCGCTGCGCATACTGTGCCTGCAGCGCGAAATCGCCACGCCGGTGTTGCAGATGCTGCGCGGCGCGGCGGCCGAGCTGCGCACGGCCGATCCAATCGACCCGGCGACTGACATCGGACCGGTGATCGATGAGTCGGCGCGGCGTTCGATCGAGGCGCACATTGCAAGTTTTCCGGCTGCTTTGGTACAACGGCTGGCGGTGGAGGGCGCCGATACGGGCGGCAGCTTTGTCGCCCCGACCATCATCGAAATCGGCTCCATAGAGCAAGTGCGCCGCGAGGTATTCGGGCCGGTGTTGCACGTGTTGCGCTACGAGCGCGAGGACCTGGGCCCGCTCATCGAAGCGATCAACAGCACCGGGTACGCGCTGACATGCGGCGTGCACAGCCGTATCGACGAGACCATTGAGTTCATCACGGCGCGCGTGCGCGCGGGAAACGTCTATGTCAATCGCACCATGATCGGCGCGGTCGTCGGGGTTCAGCCCTTCGGCGGTCAGGGCCTGTCGGGAACCGGCCCCAAGGCCGGTGGTCCCTGGACGGTGCCGCGCTTGCGCCGGGACGCAGCCCCGCAATGCTGGGCGCCGGGGCCTCTGGGGGCGCGGGCTGTCGGACCTACGCCGCCATTGCTGGCGGAATTGATGCGCTGGCTGAGCGCAGGGGAAGACACCGATCTTGCGCAGCTATGCGCCGAGTACGGCGCGAGCACGCCGCTGCGCTGGCAGTTTGATCTGGAAGGGGCCACCGGCGAGACCAATACCTTGCGTTACCGACCGCGCGGCCGGGTCCTTTGCCTGGCCAATGACGCCCGCGCGCGCCTGGCACAACTGGCGGCGGTGTTAGCCACCGGCAATCGCGCCCTGCTTCCCGAAGATCTGGCCGTGCGCGCGTGGGCCGCACGGTTGCCGCTTGCGGTGCGGGCGGCCATCGACTGGACTGCCGATTGGAAGGGCGCCGATTTTGCCGTCGTACTGTTGGCTGGCGATTCGGCCACGGCAATGGCAGCGCGCCAGATTCTGGCCCAACGCGATGGCCCGCGCATCGCGCTCGTGTGGGCGCAAGGGCTCGGCTATGGGCTCGATCGCCTGGTGGCCGAACAGGCCTTGACCGTCAATACCGCTGCGGCGGGCGGCAACGCCAGCCTTATGAGCCTGCAGCCGGCGTGATCTTCTTGGCGCCGCCGTAGTACACGTACGGAGTCATCGCCACGCGCGCGGCCTGCCAGCGCTGCAAATCGTCGGGCTGGCTGTGCCCGTCCCACCAAAGCGCGCGGCTGGCGCGCTGGCGCTGCTCCAATTCGGGGTCGGCCTGTCGCAGGGAGCGCAGGAATCCCGTCAGTTCCGATTCATACGTTGCCATTGCTACTCCTAGGTGCGCGCGAAATCATTTGACTCGCATGCCCGGCTGCGCGCCCGGGTGCGGATCCAGCAGGTAGATACCCGAGCCGCCACCTTCGTGACTGGCGGCCAGCACCATGCCCTCGCTGATGCCAAACTTCATCTTGCGCGGCGCAAGGTTGACCACGGCGACCGTGAGCCTGCCCACCAGCTGCTCCGGCCGGTAGGCCGACTTGATTCCGGAAAACACCTTGCGCGGCGCCGCCTCGCCCACATCCAGCACGAGTTGCAACAGCTTGTCGCTGCCGGGGACTTCCTCGGCGGCCAGTATGCGCGCGATGCGCAGATCCACTCGAGCGAACTCCTCGATGCCGATGGTCGGCGCCCCCGGCGGATTCCCGCCCGCAACGGGATTGGCGTCCGGCGCAGGCCGGGGCGTTGCGTGCGCTACCGCGGGCGTCGCCGCGGATTGCGGTTCGGCGGCGCGCGTTTGCGGATCTTTGGGTGGGGCAAACAATGCGGCGAGCTGCTGCTCTTCGACACGGGCCATCAGGTGGACATAGGGACGGATTCGGGTGAGCGTTGCCCGCTGGCCACCCCATTGCAGGGTGCCGCATTGCAGGAATTCCTCCACCGCAACGGCCAGGGACGGCAAGATCGGCTTGAGCCATAGCGTCAACCACAAAAATCCGTGCAGGCACCGCCCGCACACGCGCGCCAGCTCTTCGCGCCGCGCCGGGTCCTTGGCCAGTTCCCAGGGGCGTGCCGCATCGAACTGTTCATTGATCCGGTCGGCAAATCCCATTGCCAGGCGTACCACTTTGCCGAATTCTCGCCCCTCGTAGGCTTGCACGATATCGGCATCTACAGAGGGCGCGTCCAGGGCCAGCCACAGCGGATCGGCCGCCGGATCGGCGACCCGGCCCTCCAGCACGCGGGTGACGAAACTTGCCGCACGGCTGGCGATGTTGACGTACTTGCCAATCAGGTCGCTATTGACCCGTTGACGGAAATCTTCCGGATTGAAGTCCACGTCCTCGACATGCGCGTTGAGTTTGGCCGCGATGTAATAGCGCAGCCATTCCGGATTCATGCCGATCTTGCGGTACTGCAGCGGATCGATCCCGGTGCCACGGCTCTTGGACATCTTTTCGCCGTTCACCGTGATAAAGCCGTGCACGTACACCCGGTCCGGTACTTTGTAGGGCGTGCCGGCAAAGCGCAGCATCGCCGGCCAGAACAGGGTATGGAAATAAATGATGTCCTTGCCGATGAAGTGAACCTGTTCGGTGCGCGGATTGGCCAACAACTGCGCGAAATCGATGCCCTGGAGGCCGCAATAGGCTTTGAGCGAAGCCAGGTAGCCGATCGGCGCGTCCAGCCAGACATAGAAGAACTTGCCGGGTGCATCGGGAATCGGGATGCCAAAGTAGGGTGCATCCCGCGATATGTCCCAATCGCTCAGGGTGGTGTCGCCCTCGAGCCATTCGCGCGCTTTGTTGGCGACCTCGGTCTGCAGGCGATCGCCGGCAATCCAGGCGCGCAGAAAATCGCGGCAGCGCTCGTCGGAGAGGCGAAAGAAATAGTGTTCGGAACTGCGCAGCTGCGGCACGGCGCCGGAAAGAACGGATTTTGGATTCTTCAGTTCCGTGGGCGCGTACACCGCACCGCAGACCTCGCAAGCGTCGCCGAACTGGTCCTGGGCGCCGCAGCGAGGGCATTCGCCGCGGATGTACCGATCCGGCAGGAACATCTGTTGCACGGGGTCGTAGAACTGCTCGACCGAACGCTGGGTGATGAGTCCGGCGGATCGCAGGCGCCGGTAGATGTCCTGGGAGAGTTCCGTGTTCTCGGCCGATTCGGTCGAGTGCCAGTGATCAAAACCAATCAGGAAGCCGTCGAGGTACTCACGCCGCGCGCTGGCGATCGCCGCAACGAACGCCTGCGGCGTCTGCCCCGCCTTCTGCGCGGCGATCATGATCGGTGCGCCGTGCGCGTCATCGGCACCCACGAAATGAACCTTGTTGCCGCGCAGCCGTTGGAAGCGCACCCAGATGTCGGCCTGGATGTACTCCATGATGTGGCCGATGTGCAGCGGCCCGTTGGCATAGGGCAATGCGGTCGTTACGAAAAGTTCCCGTTGCATTGCGCGAGTCTATCAGTGAGTAGGGTCTTGGCCGGGTTGCGTGCCGTATCCTTGACCCCACATTGCACCAGTAACAGAAGGTCCTTTTGCGGTTGAACAACATGACAACAGATATGGAACAGATCAACGCGGTACTGGCGCAGGTCGTCGATCCGAACACGGGTACGGATATTGTCAGCGGGCGTGCGGTGCGCGGCGTGCGCCTGGACGATGGCGTGGTGCGCGTCCAGGTGGAGCTGGGCTATCCGGCCGCCAGCCAGATCGCGTCCATGCGCGAACGCATCGAGCAAGCACTGCGGGCCGCGGGCGTCGGTCCCATGCAGGTTGAGGTGCGCTTCAAGATCGTTGCGCACACGGTGCAACGTGGGCTCAAGGTCATGCCCAATGTGCGCAACATAATTGCCGTGGCCTCCGGCAAGGGCGGCGTGGGCAAGAGCACGGTGGCGGCCAACCTGGCGCTCGCGCTGGCGGCCGAGGGCGCACGGGTGGGCATGCTCGACGCCGACATCTACGGGCCGAGCCAGCCTACGATGTTGGGAATTCGCGGGCAGCCCCTTAGCCGCGACGGCAAGACCTTCGACCCGCTGCAAGGCCACGGCATCCAGGCCAGCTCCATCGGATTTCTCATCGACCCCGACCAGCCCATGGTGTGGCGCGGACCGATGGTCACCTCGGCCCTGCAGCAGTTGCTCAAC
>Ga0209698_10002185_pt1 | contig 22320 bp, 18 predicted proteins | sample LitLauG_LLR_2012_FD_187203 | JGI IMG/M metagenome (GOLD analysis project Ga0209698, IMG submission 187203) | Freshwater sediment microbial communities from Pennsylvania, USA - Little Laurel Run_MetaG_LLR_2012 (SPAdes) (version 2) | ecosystem: Environmental > Aquatic > Freshwater > Creek >...
GCCTGCACCCCGTCCCGTCTTGTGAGCCGCAAAATGGTCTGCAACGTCATTTCCTGGTACCGGCTTCGTCAGCTGCCGCGTTCACGGGGCTGGCGATCGTTCCCCAACATATCACGGGCGGACTGGCCGCTTGGCGCGGAATCAGGGGGTGTTAGGGGGGGCAATTCCAGCGAGGCTCTGCCGGGCGCGATCAACCACGGCCGCGATGGTCGAGGCCTGCGCCGCCACCGCCAGCTCTCCCTCGCGGATGGCCGATTGCCGCGCCGCGAAATCCGTGCTCCCGACGGCGCCCAGCGATGGCCGAAGTACGATGTCGGCCGACTGCAATTCCATGCGGCCGATCGTTTGCCCCATGATGGCAAAGGTCTGCAGGACGATGTCAAAGGCCCCGGTGGTGCTCTGGTCGGCCGGGTGCCGGGAGATATCCACGGCGATTACCACGTCGGCGCCCAGGCGGCGCGCGGCATTGACCGGAATGGGACTTACCAGCCCGCCATCGACGTACTCATGGCCGCCGATCGAAACGGGCTGGAAGACACCCGGAACGCTGCTCGATGCCCGGACCGCCATTCCCACATTGCCGCGCTCGAAGACCATCATTTCCCCGGTCCCCAGGTCGGTGGCCACGACAGCGAGCTTGCGGGGCAGCTTTTCCATCGGCCGCTGGTCGACCTTTCGATTGACGAACTCCTGCAGGGCCGTGCCCTTGAAGAATCCGCGCGACGGCAGGGACCAGTCGGTAATGGCCGATTCCTCGAACTGCATGGCGACGGCCTGCAGGTCGGGCCCGGAATATCCGGCCGCGTAAAGCGCCGCGACGAAACTGCCCACGCTGGTCCCGACGACGATATCGGGCTCGATGCCGCGCGCCTCCAGCGCCTTGATGACGCCGACGTGCGCAAACCCGCGTGCGGCCCCGCCACCCAGCGCCAGCGCAATGTGCAGGGGGCGCGGGGGCGGCGCCGGCGGCCCGGGCGCGACGGCAGGAGGGGCCGGCACAACCGGCGCCGCCACCGGCGCTTCCTGGCCAACGGCGGCAGGACCGCGCGCGCCGGGAGCCGTACCGACGCTCTGGCAGGCGGCGAGCAACGCAAGCAGGCAGCAGGCCGCCGCCCGGAGTAATGGCTGTTTCATCGTTGCGGCATTGTATTCGGGCAGGGAACGGGCCTGGATGCACTCGCTGCCCTGAAGGCCGCGGCCCGGCTGCCCGCCCGGGCGCTCGCAGCCGGTGGCGCGTAGTATTCTTCTTCGCGATTCGCGCGGCGGGCTGCCGCGACGAGCGCCGGCAGCGGTCGGCCGGCAATGGTTGCGTAACCGACAAAACAACAGGCGAAAAGTCGATGAAAGTCCTGGTCTGTGTAAAGCGCGTGGTCGACTACAACGTCAAGGTTCGGGTAAAACCGGACCAGACAGGCGTCGACATCGCCAACGTGAAGATGTCGATGAATCCCTTTGACGAGATCGCCATCGAGGAGGCGGTGCGTCTGAAGGAGTCGGCGGTCGTCACCGAGATCGTCGCGGTTTCCTGCGGTGTCGCGCAGTGCCAGGAAACCCTGCGCACGGCGCTTGCCATAGGCGCCGACCGGGCCATACTGGTCGAGACCGATGTTGAATTGCAGCCGCTGGCCGTTGCGAAGCTGCTGGCGGCCCTGGTCGAGCGCGAGCAGCCGCAGCTGATCATCCTGGGCAAGCAGGCCATCGACGACGATGCCAACCAGACCGGCCAGATGCTCGCCGCCCTGCGCGCGCTGCCGCAGGCGACCTTCGCATCCCGGCTCAAGATCGCCGATGGCTGGGCCGAGGTCACGCGCGAGGTCGACGGCGGGCTCGAGACCATCGCCGTGCGCCTGCCTGCCGTGATCACCACGGACCTGCGGCTGAACGAACCGCGCTATGTCACGCTGCCCAACATCATGAAGGCGAAGAAAAAGCCGCTGGAGGTTCTGGCGCCGGCGGCGCTGGGTGTGGATGTCGCGCCCCGCCTCAAGACCCTCAAGGTCAACGAGCCGTCGCAGCGCAAGGCCGGCATCCGCGTTGCCGATGTCGACACCCTGGTCGCCAGGCTGCGCGACGAGGCCAAGGTCATTACGTGATTGCCTGGAGCCGAAAATGAAAGCACTGGTACTGGCAGAGCACGACAACGCCACGCTCAAGGCCACTACGCGCAACGTCGTTACCGCGGCGGGCCAGGCCGCCGGCGCCGTTGACATCCTCGTTGTCGGCAGCGCTTGTGCCGCGGCAGCCGCGCAAGCAGCCGGCATCGCCGGCGTGGGCCGCGTCCTGCTGGCCGACGCCCCGCAATTTGCCGACGGCCTGGCCGAAAACGTCGCGCCGCAGGTGTTTGCCGCGCTTGACGGCTACACGCATGTTTTCGCGCCATCGAGCAGCTACGGCAAAAACGTGCTGCCGCGGGTGGCCGCGCAGCGCGACTGCGCGCAGATCTCCGATGCCGTCGCGGTACTGGCGCCGGACACCTATGCCCGGCATATTTACGCGGGCAATGCCGTCGCCACGGTGCAGTGCGCGGACCCGGTGGTTTTCGTCACGGTGCGGCCCACCAGTTTTGCGCCGGCTGCCGACGGCGGCCCTGCACAGGTGGAAGCGGTAAGCGCGGTTGCGGACAGCGGCACGTCGCGCTTTGTCGGCCGGGCGGTCGCCAAATCCGACCGGCCCGAACTCCAGGGAGCCAAGGTGGTGGTCTCTGGCGGGCGCGCACTGGGCTCGGCCGAGAATTTCAAGCTTCTGGAGAAGCTGGCCCTGCGGCTCAATGCCGCGCTGGGCGCCTCGCGCGCCGCCGTCGATGCCGGTTACGCGCCCAACGACTGGCAGGTGGGGCAGACCGGCAAGATCGTTGCCCCGCAACTCTACTTTGCCATCGGCATCTCGGGGGCCATCCAGCATCTGGCCGGCATGAAGGACTCCAAGGTCATCGTCGCCATCAACAAGGACGCGGACGCGCCCATCTTCCAGGTGGCCGACTACGGACTTGTCGCCGACCTCTTCGAGGCGGTTCCGGAGCTCATCGCAAAGCTGGGGTAAAGGTCAATGGAATACCGTGCGCCGTTGCGTGAAATGCAGTTCGTGCTTCACGAGCTGGCCGGCCTTGGGGGCATCCAGGAACTGCCGGGTTTCGAGGATGCCAGCGACGACACGGTTGCTGCGGTGCTGGAAGAATGCGCGCGCTTGACCGGCGAGGTCATCGCCCCGCTCAACCGTGCGGGCGATACCCAGCCGCCGCGCTGGTCCGAGGGCACGGTAACCACCTCCCCGGGTTTTGCCAAGGCGTTTCGCGCTTTCGTTGACGGCGGCTGGCAGGGCGTCATGCACCCCGCCGCCCATGGCGGCCAGGGCCTGCCCAAGCTCGTGGCCACGCCGTGCCTGGAGATGCTGCAGTCTGCCAGCCTGGCCTTCTCGCTGTGCCCCCTGCTCACCGACGGAGCAATCGAGGCGCTGCTGACCGCGGGTTCCGAAGACCTGCAGCACCGCTATGTACCCCCGCTCATCGATGGGCGCTGGACCGGCACGATGAACCTCACCGAGCCGCAGGCAGGTTCGGACCTTTCGGTGGTGCGCACCCGTGCCGAGCGCGAGCCCGATGGCCGGTACCGTCTGTTTGGGCAGAAGATCTTCATCACGTTTGGCGAACATGACCTCGCCGAGAACATCATCCATCTCGTGCTGGCGCGCGTGAGCGACGCGCCGGCGGGCGTCAAGGGCCTGTCGCTTTTCGTGGTCCCCAAGTTCCTGCCCAAGGCCGATGGCAGCCCGGGTCCGCGCAATGACGTCTACTGCGCTTCGATAGAGCACAAGCTGGGCATCCGTGGCAGCCCCACGGCCGTGCTGATATTCGGCGACGGCCGGGGTGAACAGGGTCCCGGCGCGCTGGCCGAATTGCTGGGAGAGGAAAACCGCGGCCTGGAGACCATGTTCATCATGATGAACGCGGCGCGCTTCCAGGTGGGTCTGCAGGGGATTGCCTTGGGCGAGCGCGCCTACCAGCAGGCCTGCGGCTTCGCACGCGATCGGATCCAGGGCCGCGCCGTCGAGGGCTCGCCGGGTCCGGTGGCCATCGTCGAGCATCCCGATGTGCGCCGGTTGCTCATGTTCATGCGCTCGCACGTGGAGGCGGCGCGGGCGCTTGCCTATGTTGCCGCGGCGCACAGCGACATCGCGCGCCGGCATACGGACCACGCGGCGCGCGAGCGCTCGCAGGCGGTGTACGAGTATCTCGTTCCCATCGTCAAGGGCTGGAGCACTGAAACCGCGGTCGAGGTCGCTTCGGCCGGCATCCAGGTGCATGGCGGCATGGGTTTCATCGAGGAAACCGGCGCAGCCCAGCATTACCGCGATGCCCGCATCCTGCCGATCTACGAGGGAACCACCGCCATCCAGGCCAACGACCTGCTGGGACGCAAGACCGTGCGCGACAAGGGCCGTACGGCCGAGCTGCTTATCGATGAGATGCGGTCAACCGTGACCTTGTTGCGCGCGGCCGGCAGCGCCGATCTGGCTGCAATCGCCGGACGGCTCGAGTTGGCCGCCGATGCCCATCACGCTGCCGTGGGATATTTTCTTCGCACCTTCAATACGGATGTGCGCGCCGCCTATGCCGGATCCGTTCCGTACCTCAAGCTGGCCGGGGTGACCCTGGGCGGCTGGCAGATGGCGCGCGCTGCGCTGGTGGCCAACGCGCGGTTGGGCGGGGCCGATGACGCTTTCTATCGCGCCAAGATCGGCACGGCCCGGTTCTTCGCCGACCACGTCCTGTCCACTGCTCCGGCGCTGATCGCCGCCATCGAAGCCGGCGGCGCCGGCGCACTGGCCCTGGCCGCCACGGATTTCTAGGCGCCCTTCGCATGCAGATCATCCGGCGCGGCCCGCCCAGGCGCGCGCCGACCGCTCCGAGCGCAGAAGGAGATTTGTAATAACGCCCGCTCGCGGGTAGATTTACCTCTGCCGTCCGGATTTGGCAGGATTGCGCGACACCGTTGGATCAACCAGGAGAGATTCATGGCATTGAAGGGATCGAAGACCGAGGACAACCTCAAGGCGGCATTTGCCGGCGAGTCCCAGGCGAACCGTCGTTATCTGTATTTCGCGGCCAAGGCCGACGTGGAAGGCTACAACGACGTCGCCGCCGTATTCCGCTCCACCGCAGAGGGTGAAACAGGTCATGCCCACGGGCACCTGGAGTACCTGGAGCAGGTGGGCGATCCGGCAACCGGCCTGCCCATAGGCCCCACGCGCTCCAACCTCAAGGCTGCCATTGCCGGCGAAACGCATGAGTACACCGACATGTACCCGGGCATGGCCAAGGTGGCGCGCACGGAAGGTTTCGAGGAAATCGCAGACTGGTTCGAGACCCTGGCAAAGGCCGAGCGTTCGCATGCCAACAAGTTCCAGCGTACGCTCGACTCCATCGTCGACTAACTGCCACTGCCGGGCGGCGCAATGCCGCCGGCTGCCGCGGGGTGGCCGCCTGGCGGCCACCGGTTGATTTCTCCCGCGGTTGTCGCCAGCCGCAAGAAGCATGAGCGAGAGCGCACATGAGCGTCAAGGAAGGCAGCCTCGAGGCACCCACGCGGCATCCCGTTGCCTGGGAAAAGCCTGCGTTCTGGGACGAGACCGCCCTGGAGAAGGAACTCGAGCGCGTCTTTGACATCTGTCATGGCTGCCGTCGCTGCGTGAGCCTTTGCAACGCCTTCCCCGTGCTCTTCGACCTGGTGGACAACAGCGCCAGCCAGGAACTCGATACTGTCGACAAGTCGCGCTACGCCGACGTGGTCGATCAGTGCTACCTGTGCGACGTCTGCTTCATGACGAAGTGCCCGTATGTTCCGCCGCATTCCTTCGACCTGGACTTTCCCCATCTGATGCTGCGCGCAAAGGCCGTGGCCTTCCGCAAGACCGGCGGGCGGCTGCGCGACCGCGTGCTCTCGTCAACCGATCAGCTGGGCAGGTTTGCCGGCATACCCATCGTCACCCAGGCGGTGAACGCCGTGAACCAGAGCGCCGTGGGCCGGTACGTGGCCGAAGCCGCGCTCGGCGTTGATCGCAAGGCCTGGCGGCCCGACTACGCCGCCACGCGTTTTCGCGCATCGGCGGGCCCCGGCACCCTGCCGCCGGTGCGCGACGGCCAGCGCACGCCCGGCAAGGTTGCGGTCTATGCAACGTGCTACGTGAATTACAACGAGCCGGGCATTGGCCTGGATCTGCTCAAGATCCTGGATCACAACGAGATTCCGTACGTACTCGTGGACAAGGAGGTGTGCTGCGGCATGCCCAAGCTCGAACTGGGCGATCTCGAGGGCTTGCGCCGCCTCAAGGAAATCAACATTCCGCAGCTCGTCCGGCTGGCGCGCGAGGGCTATGCCATCCTGACCGCCATTCCGTCGTGCACGCTGATGTACTCCAAGGAGCTGCCGCTGCTGTTCCCCGATGACGCGGACGTGAAGCTGGTGAGCCAGAACATGTGGGACCCGTTCGAATACCTGGCGGCCCGCGACAAGGACGGCCTGCTCCGGAACGAATTCCCGCGGTCGCTGGGCGCCATCTCGTACCACATTCCGTGTCACAGCCGCGTGCAGAACCTGGGACGAAAGACCGAGGAAGTGCTCAAGTGGATACCCAATACCACCGTAACCACGGTTGAGCGTTGTTCCGGGCACGCGGGCACCTGGGGCGTGAAGAAGCAGTTTCACGCCACGGCCATGAAGATCGGCAAGCCGGTCTTCAAGGCGATGGCCCAGGCGCGTCCCGACTACATCAGTTCGGACTGCCAGCTGGCAGGCCATCATATCCAGCAGGGCATGGACGAGCTCGCCGACGCAGAGGCGGGCCAGGCCGACAATGCGGCCCGGACGCACCGGCCGGAGCTGGCGCATCCGATCACGCTGCTGCGCATGGCCTACGGCCTGGAGTAGGCGATATGGCAACTTGGCCGGCACCTTCCCGCGGCAGACACGGTCAGGCCAACTGATCATGCCGCCGATTTCCCGCGAAAGCCTGCTTACCCTGGAGGCCTATGCCCGGCAGCGCAAGGAATTTCGCAGCCGCGTGCTGGCGCATAAGAAGAACCGGATCCTGCATGTCGGCCCGAACGTCACGCTCATATTCGAGGATGAGCTTACGGTCCGCTACCAGGTGCAGGAAATGCTGCGCATAGAAAAGACCTTCGAGGAACCGGGCATACGCGACGAGCTCGATGCCTATAACCCGCTCATCCCCGATGGCAGCAATCTCAAGGCCACGATGATGATCGAGTACGAGGATCCGGAGGAGCGTGCGCGCGCCCTGGCGCGCCTGATAGGGATAGAGACCCGCGTTTATGTGGAGGTTGACGGCGCCGGGCGCTGCTATGCCATAGCCGATGAAGACCTGCCGCGTGAAAACGCGCAGAAGACCTCGTCCGTGCATTTCCTGCGCTTTGAATTTGCGCCGGCTGCAGTTGCGGCGTTTCGCGGCGGGCGCAGTGTTGCCGTGGGCATAGATCACCCCAACTACCAGGCGTGCGTGGAAGAAATTGCCGCCGAAGTCCAGGGTTCACTGGCCCGCGATTTCACCTAGGGCGGCCGGGCGGTCATTGGTTCCTGCGCAAGCGATGCCCGAACGAGGGACGCCCGCGCCTGCTAAAAGAGAGAACCCTGCAGACCGGCCGCCTCGGGAACACGGAACCGGCTTGCGTCGAGGGTTTCGCGATCGTGCGTGAGGTGCAGGCGCCGGCAGGCCAGCGCGAATCGCTGCTGGAGCAGGCGCGCATAGATGCCCGTGCCGGTCATGCGGGTGGCAAAGTCGGCGCGGTAGTCGGCGCCGTCTCGCATCTGGCGAACCAGGCTCATGATGCGCTCGGCGCGTAGCGGCGCGAATTCGCGCAGCCATTCCTTGAACAGGTCGCGAACTTCCAGTGGCAGGCGCAGTACGTTGAAGGAGGCGTGCACGGCGCCGGCTGCGGCTGCCGCTTCGAGCACGTTCTCCAGGTCGGGGTCGGTGAGGGCAGGGATGAGCGGCGCCACGATAACGCCCGCCGGCACGCCGGCCTGCGCCAGCGTGCGCAGGGCTTCCAGGCGCCGCGCCGGCGTGCTGGCGCGCGGCTCCAGCGTGCGGGCAATTGCGCGGTCGAGCGTGGCAACGGAGAATTGCACGCGCACGAGGTTCTGCTGCGCCAGTTCGCGGAGGATGTCGATGTCGCGCAGCACGAGCGCTGATTTTGTCGTGATGGTAACCGGGTGGCGGAATGCGGCGAGGGTTTCGAGCACGCCGCGGGTGATGCGCTGGCGCTCCTCAGCGGGCTGGTAAGGATCGGTGTTGGCGCCCAGTGCAAGAACCGCGGCGCGGTAGCCGGGCCTGCGCAGTTCGGCATCGAGTTGCGCGGCGGCGTTGACCTTGGCGTAGAGCCGGGTCTCGAAATCGATGCCAGGCGACAGTCCCAGGTAGGCATGGGTGGGACGCGCATAACAATAGACGCAGCCGTGCTCGCACCCGCGGTAGGGGTTTACGGAACGGTCGAACGGGATGTCGGGCGACTGGTTGCGACTGATGATGCTCCGGGCGTGTTCCACCGTGACCGTGGTGCGCAGACGCGTTGATGGCGTTTCCGAAGCAGGGTGTTTTGTGGTGTCGGCCGGCGGGTGCTCCGGCGCGGAACCACAGGCGCGCTCGTGTTCGAGGAATGCGGGATCCACCTCGTGAACGGTGCCGGCATAGCGGGATTCGCGGTTGCTGCGTGCGCCGCGTCCCTTGAGGTTGGCGAAAGCGCCGGGCACCAGCGCCGTACGAATGGGGGCCTGCTGTTCCATGCCGGTATCCACCTTCCGTGTGACCGCCGCCGCAGGCCGTTGCCGCGGGCAGGGTCGGGATAGTGTATAAATTATCAGTATACTGGCATTTTTGACAGTTGTGAAGTTACTAGGCCAACGTCAGGCCCGGGGGCTCGCTAGCGGTTAACGGCACCCATCATCGCGGCCGGGTAGCGCGCGCCGGCGGCGGCATTGAGCGGAAACTCGGCGTCCAGGGCGGCAATCTGCGCGGCCGTCAATTGCACATCCAGCGCCCGAGCGTTCTCGTCGAGGTAATGTCGCCGCTTGGTGCCCGGAATGGGGACGACATCCTCGCCCTGCGCCAGTACCCACGCCAGTGCCAGCTGCCCGGCCGTGCAACCCGCCTGCGCGGCAAATTCCTTCACCTTGGCCACGAGCGCCAGGTTGCGCGTGAAGTTGTCGCCTTGAAAGCGCGGGCTGCTGCGCCGGTAATCGTCGGCGTCGAAGTCCTCGGGCCTGGTGATGGCGCCCGTGAGGAATCCGCGTCCCAGCGGGCTGTAGGGCACGAAGCCCACGCCCAGCCGCCGGCACGCGGCGAGCACGCCGGACTCCGGGTCACGCGACCACAGCGAATATTCGCTTTGCAGGGCCGTGACCGGGTGGATGCGGTGGGCGCGCTCCAGGGTCTCGGCCGAGGCCTCCGAAAGGCCGATGTACCGCACCTTGCCCGTCCGCACCAGGTCGCTCATGGCGCCCACCGTCTCCTCGATGGGCACGGCCGGATCGACGCGGTGCTGGTAATACAGGTCGATCACCGAAACATTCAGCCGCTTCAGGCTGGCCTCGGCGGCACTGCGCACGTATTCCGGGCGGCTGTTGAAGCCGCGCACTGTCGCGTCCTTGGGGTCGCGCAGGATGCCGAACTTGGTGGCCAGGAACACTTCGCTGCGCCGGCCCTTGATGGCCCGGCCGACCAGCTCTTCGTTGGTATGCGGACCGTAGATGTCGGAGGTGTCCAGAAAGCCTATGCCCAGGTCCAGGGCGTGGCGTATGGTGGCCAGCGATTCAGATTCGTCGCGGCCGCCGTAGAAATCGCTCATGCCCATGCAGCCCAGGCCAATGGCCGATACCGACGGTCCGTCCCGTCCCAGTTGCCGCTTTTTCATCGCTGGAATTCCTCTGCTTGCCGGTTGAAACACCCGCCAAGGTTACACCGGCGCAATGGGCGGATCGGGCGCGAGCTGCTTGCGGTTGCTTCCGGCCACCATGTCAAAACGGAAGAACCGGCACTCGAGTGCGCCGTTGAAGACTACCGTTTTGCGTGACTCGCGCAGGTGCATTTGGCGCGGCAGCTGCCGATCGGAACTGAGCAGCCACGCCTGCCACCCGGCGAACTGGCGCTTGAGTTGCGTGGCCACGTCGCCCATCATGGCCGGCACGCTGGCCGAACGCGGATTGCTCTGCTCGCCGTAGGGCGGATTGGTGACGATCATCCCGGCCGGCGCGGTAGGGGCGCCGGCGCGCGCATCACCCGCCTCGAACTGCAGCTTGCCGCTGTCGAGTGCGGCGCCCAGGCCGGCGCGTACCGCATTGGCATTGGCGATGGCAATCACGCCGGTTGAAATGTCGCGTCCCGTCAGGCAAAAGGGCGCGGCATCATTCACGGCAGCACGTGCCGCGCCCTGGAGTTGGCTCCAGGCCGCACGGTCGTGGCCCTTGAGTTTTTCGAAGCCGAAGCGCCGGTTCAGCCCTGGCGCACGGCCGGTTGCCATGCAGGCGGCCTCGATGACGATGGTGCCGCTGCCGCAGAAGGGGTCGAGCAGCGGCTGGTCCGGCGTCCACCCCGAAAGGAGCAGCAAGGCCGCTGCCAGGTTCTCTTTTATGGGCGCTTCGCCTTTGTCCGCCCGCCAGCCGCGCTTGAAGAGCGATTCGCCGGTAAGGTCGATGTAGAGGCGCGCCATCCGCTCGTCCAGATGTGCCAGCACCTGGACGTCGGGCTGGGCGCGGTCGACGGATGGGCGCTCGCCCGTGCGCTCGCGCGCGCGGTCGACGATGGCGTCCTTGATCCTGAGGGTGGCGAACTGCAGGCTTTGCAGGGGTGAGCGCGTGGCGGTGACATCGACCCGCAGGCGTTGCTCGGTGGCGAACTCGCGCTCCCAGGGAATGTCGTGGGCCAGCGCGTACAGGTCGGCTTCGTCGCGGTAGCTGCCGCTGGCCACCAGCCAGAGTATGCGGCTGGCCACCCGCGAGTGCAGGTTTGCCGCATAGGCCGTTGCCAGCGTTCCGCCGAACGCAACGCCCCCGGGGGACGCCGTAACCGCGCTGGCGCCCAGCGCCTGAAGCTCTTGCGCGAGCACGCCCTCTATGCCCCGCGGGCAAACTGCGAAAAAGGCGTCAGCCATGCCGCTGCCCGCCGTTCAAAACGGCTTGACCACGACGAGCAGGACGATGGCGATGAGCAGCAACGTGGGAACCTCGTTGAACCAGCGGAACCAGATGTGCGAGCGCGCGTTGGCGCCGGCGCGCAGACCGGCCAGCTGCCGCCCGCACAGGAACTGGAAGACCACCAGCACCGCCACCAGGCTCACCTTGGCGTGGATCCAGCCCTGCCCGGTGCCGATGCCATAGCCCAGCCAGAGCCACAGCCCGAAGAACAGCGCGGCGACCATGAGGATTTTCGAGAAGCGGTACAGCTTGCTGGACATGAGCAGCAGCCGGTCGCGCTCGGCGCCGGGCGCGGGAACCATGGCGAGGTTCACGAAAATGCGCGGCAGGTAGAACAGCCCCGCAAACCAGCCGGTCACGAAGAAGATGTGCAGCGACTTGACCCAGAGCACGCTCAGCCTCCCCGCACTTCGCCATTGCCGAAGACGACGTACTTGAGCGAAGTGAGGCCCTCCAGGCCCACCGGCCCGCGGGCGTGCAGCTTGTCGTTGCTGATGCCGATCTCGGCGCCCAGGCCGTACTCGAAGCCGTCGGCAAAGCGCGTGGACGCATTGATCATGACCGAGGCCGAATCGACCTCGCGCAGGAAGCGCATGGCGCGGCCGTGGTGATTGGTGACGATGGCATCGGTGTGCCGGCTGCCGTGGGTATTGATGTGCGCAATGGCTTCGTCGAGGCCCCCCACGACGCGGATTGCCAGGATGGGAGCGAGGTATTCCGTGTTCCAGTCGGCCTCGCTGGCGGGCGTGAGCCCGCTGATGCCGGCGGCGGCAAGAAGCTGCAGCGATTCCGGGCAGCAGCGCAGCTCGACGCCCTTGTCCGCGTAGATGCGGCCTGCGGCCGGCAGGAAAGCGCCCGCGATGGATCGGGCCACCAGCAGCGTTTCCATGGTGTTGCAGGTGCCGTAGCGCTGGGTCTTGGCGTTATCGGCGATGCGCAGCGCCATGGCGGTATCGGCACCCTCGTCCACGTAAACGTGGCAGATGCCGTCCAGGTGCTTGATCATGGGAACGCGGCTTTCGCGCATCAGGCGCTCGATCAGGCTGCGGCCGCCGCGCGGAACGATGACGTCGATGTATTCGGGCAGGGTGATCATGTGCCCCACCGCGGCGCGGTCGGTGGTGTCGATGAGCTGTACCGCGGTGCGGGGCAGGCCGGCGCTGGCGAGCGCTTCGGCGACGATGCCGGCCAGCAGCTGGTTCGAGGCGATAGCCTCCGAGCCGCCGCGCAGCACGGTAGCGTTGCCGCTCTTGAGGCACAGCGCCGCGGCATCGACGGTGACGTTGGGCCGGCTTTCGTAGATGATGCCGATCACGCCCAGCGGCACACGCATCCGGCCAACCTGTATGCCCGAGGGCATGGGCCGGACGTCGCTGATTTCGCCGATGGGATCCGTCAGGCGGGCAATCTGATCGACGCCGGCCGCCATGGCTTCCACCGACCTGGCCGACAGCGCCAGGCGGTCGAGCGCGGCGCTGTCCAGGCCGGCGGCGCGCGCGCGCGCCAGGTCCGCGGCATTGGCGGCCAGGATGTCGTCGCGGCGCTCGCGCAGCCCCAGCGCCAGCGCAATCAGCGCGCGGTCCTTCACCCTGGATGCGGCGCGTCCCATGGGGACCGCGGCTGCCCGGGCGGCGGCGCAAACGCCGCGCACGTAGGCGCCTACGTCGTCGTGCACCGTGCCACCGGAGCCCGGGACGACGGCACTGCTGCTCGAAAGTGCGCTCATGCGGAGGACTTTCCGGTAAGGTGGCTGCGTGCCGGCGCTGCCACGGGGCGCGCCGCCAAGGACGCCGCGCCGCGCTCAGGTACGCGAGCGGCGCTGCCGGCGGCGCCGGCCCAAAGGCCGAGCGCCACGTCGGTCAATTCTAACCAGGGGTCTTCGTCGCGGGTTGCCACGCGCAGGCCCTTGGCAATGCGGTCCAGGTCGGCGCAGCGCGCCAGCAGGGCTGCCAGCCGGGCTGCGCTGAGCCGCGGCAAAAGGCGCTCGACCATTGCCGGGGGCGCACCCAGGCGCATTGCGCGCACGGCGCCGGCAAAAGGCCGGCCAGAGGCAACCGCCCGGTGCAGGCGCAGCAGGTTGCGCAGTTCCTCCGACACCATCCACAACAGCAGGGGTAGCGGTTCGCCCTCGGCGCGCAGCCCGTTGACCGTCCGCACGATGCGGTTGCGGTCGCCGGCAATCATGGCGCCGGGCAGGGATACGCCCTCGAAGCGGGCGACATCGAAGATGGCGGCGCGGAGCTGTTCGATATCGAGCTCGCCATCGCCGTACAGCAGGTGCAGCTTGGAAATCTCCTGGTGCGCGGCCAGCAGGTTGCCCTCGACGTGGTCCGCCAGGAATTCCAGCGCCGGACGCCCGGCCGACTGCTGCTGCCGGGCCAGCCGCACGGCAAGCCAGTCGGGCAAGCGCTCGCGCGGGACCGGTGCCGCGTCGATCCAGGTGGCGGCCGATTCGAGCGCACCGACCCAGGCGGTCTTGCGGGTGGCCCAGTCCAGCGCCGGCAGGCTGATGATGGTGAGCGTGTCCTGGTCCTTGCGCTGGGCATGCGCCTGCAGCGCCACGGCGCCGTTCTTGCCCGGCTTGCCCGATGGCAGGCGCACTTCCAGCAGCTGGCGGCTGGCAAACAGCGACAACCCGGTTGCAGCCTGTTCCAGGGCCGACCAGTCCATGCGCGCGTCGGCGTGCAGCACCTGGCGCTCGGTATACCCCTGGGCACGGGCAGCTGCGCGTATGGCGTCCTGCGCCTCCAGGCTGAGCAGGGCTTCATCGCCGCTCACCACGTAGCAGTGCGACAGCCGGCCCCGATCGAGGTGGGCTGCCAGCTGCTCAGTCGACAGTCGCATACGGCTTGGCCGCGGCAATGCGCCGCAGCAGCTGCTGGACGAGGTCGGTCTGCATGTCCCGGTACAGCAGCGTTTCCTCCGATTCCTTGGACAGGCGCTGCGAGTCGTTGAAGGAGATGTCGCGCTGGACCTGCAGCTCGGTTGGCTCGATCATGTCGCGCCCCTGCGCGTCGCGCAGCCGGAACCGCAGGCGGTCGCGCAGCGAATACTGGATCGCGCGGCCCTGGGCGTTGAGGGTGAGTATCTGCCGGTCGCGGGTTTCACCCATGAGCTCGAACACGGCGGCCGCCTTGGATGCGTCGGTGACGATCTGCGTGTTCGTGCCGGTGCGGATATTGCGCGCCAGTTCGGTTCCCAGCGCCGAATTGGGCGGAATGCTCAGCGATATCGTGCTAAAGGGCAGCTGCTGCAAGCCGCGCAACTGGAAGCCGCAGGCGCCCAGCCCGAGGCACGTGCCCAGGAACAGCGCCAATCCCAGCGCCCGGACCGGCGCAAACGCTGGCCTAGACCACGACATTGACGAGCTTTCCCGGGACGATGACCACCTTCTTGGGCGCGCCGGCAACGTGGCGCGCGATGTTTTCATCGGCCAGGACGGCCTTCTCGATTGCGGCGCGGTCGGCGTTCACGGCGACGCGCACCGCGCCGCGCAGCTTGCCGTTGACCTGCACCACCAGCTCCACGAGGTCGCGCTGCAGCGCCGCCGGGTCGGGCTCGGGCCACGGCGCATACACCAGTTCGCCATGCTTGCCTTCGAATGCCAGCGCGCTCCAGATGGCCTGCGCAATGTGCGGTGTGACGGGATAGAGCACCCGCAGCAGGATGCCCAGCCCTTCGTCGACCACCGCCGACTGCGGTCCGCGCGCAGCCGTCTCGAGGAGGTTGAGCAGCTTCATCGCGCCCGACACGACAGTGTTGTATTGCAGGCGTTCATAGTCGTAGTTGATCTGCCCCAGCAGCTTGTGCAGCTCGAACCGCGCCGCCGCGGCGTCGGCACCGGGAGCGGGGCCGACGGCATCCGGCCCGTTGCGCAGGCCGTGGGCAAAGGTCCACAGGCGCCGCAGGAAGCGGTGCGTGCCTTCGGCGCCGGCATCGGACCACGCGGCGCTCTGGTCGGGCGGCCCCGCGAACATGACGAAGGCGCGCGCCGTGTCGGCGCCAAAACGCGCGATGATGTCGCGCGGCTCCACCACGTTGTTCTTGCTCTTGGACATCTTCTCGACGCCACCGAGCGCCACCGGCAGGCCGTCCTCGCGCGCCACGGCGCCCGTGGTGCGGCCGCGCTCGTCGGTCTGGAGTTCGACCTCCGCGGGGTAGAACCAGCGCCTGCGTCCTGCCTCGTCCTCCCGGTAGAAGCTGTCGTTGAGCAGCATGCCCTGGGTGAACAGGCGCTGGAACGGTTCGTCGAAGTCGATCAGCCCCATGTCGCGCATTACCCGCGTCCAGAAGCGCGCGTACAGCAGGTGCAGTACGGCATGCTCTATGCCCCCGATGTACTGGTCCATGGGCATCCAGTAGCGGCTGCGCGCATCGACCATGGCGTCGTGCGCGCCGGGCGAGCAATAGCGCATGAAGTACCACGACGAGTCCACGAACGTGTCCATGGTGTCGGTCTCGCGCCGCGCCGGCCGCCCGCAGGCCGGACAGTTGCAGTGCAGGAAGGCCTCGCATCGATTGAGCGGGTTGCCGCTGCCGTCGGGCACGAGGTCTTCGGGCAGGAGCACCGGCAGGTCCGCGTCGGGCACCGGCACCGGCCCGCAGGACGCGCAATGGATGATGGGGATGGGCGTTCCCCAGTAGCGCTGCCGCGAGATGCCCCAGTCGCGCAGGCGAAACTGCGTCTGGGCGTTGCCCAGCCCGCGGGCCTGCAGGTCGGCAGCAATGGCCGCAACGGCCGCTTCGTGGCGCAGGCCATCGTAGGGACCGGAGTTTATGCAAGTGCCCGACTGCTTGTCGGCGTACCACGGCTCCCAGGCGGCGGTTGAAAAATCCCGGCCGGTCACGGCGATGACCGGCAAGATGGCCAGGCCGTATTTGTGCGCGAAGGCGAAGTCGCGCTCGTCATGGGCGGGCACGCCCATGACGGCGCCTTCGCCATAGGTGCCGAGCACGTAGTTGCCCACCCAGACCGGCACGGGGTTGCCGGTTAGCGGGTGCCGCACGTCGAATCCGGTAGCCATGCCGCGCTTTTCCAGCGTGGCCAGTTCGGCCTCTGCCACCGCGCCGCGACGGCATTCGTCGATGAAGGCCGCCAGTTCGGGCCGGTCGCGCGCGAGCCGCGCGGCCAGCGCATGTTCGGCGGCAATGGCGACGAAGCTCACGCCCATGATGGTGTCGGCGCGGGTGGTGTAGACCCGCAGCAGGCCGGGCGCCCCGTCCAGTTCATAGGGAAAGCCGAAGTTCACGCCGGTGCTGCGGCCGATCCAGTTTTCCTGCATGGCGCGCACCTGCGGCGGCCAGCCGTCCATGGTGGCGAGACGGTCGAGCAGTTCGTCGGCATACCGGGTGATGGCCAGGTAGTAGCCGGGGATTTCCCGGCGCTCGACCGGTGCGCCCGACCGCCAGCCGCGGCCCTCTATCACCTGCTCGTTGGCCAGCACCGTCTGGTCGACCGGGTCCCAGTTCACCAGCTGGGTCTTGCGATAGGCGATGCCCTTTTCCAGCATGCGCAGGAACAGCCACTGGTTCCAGCGGTAGTAGTCCGGATCGCAGGTTGCCAGCTCGCGCGACCAGTCGAACGCCAGTCCCAGCGGTTCCATCTGCGCCTTCATCTCCGCGATGTTGGCGTAGGTCCATTGGGCCGGGGCGATGCCCTTGTCGATGGCGGCGTTCTCGGCCGGCAGGCCGAAGGCGTCCCAGCCCATGGGCATGAGCACATTGAAGCCGGCCATGCGCTTTTGCCGGACCATCACATCGTTGATGGTGTAGTTGCGCACATGCCCCATGTGCAGCTTGCCGCTGGGATAGGGCAGCATGGAGCACGCGTAGAACTTGCCCCGCGGGAAGCGGCTGTCGTGTTCGGTTGCTGTGTGGGCGTCTATGGCGCGCCAATGGGCCTGCGCCTGGGCTTCAACGTCCTTGGGCAGGTATTTTTCTTGCATTACCGATCCGCGGGGGTGATAAGGGAACCGTCAGGGAGCCGCATTATAGGCGTCGGTATAGTGTCGTACTCCATGAATCTTCTCGACGACCTCAATCCCGAGCAGCTCGCTGCCGTCACCCTGCCGGATGAACCGGCGCTCATACTCGCCGGCGCCGGCAGCGGCAAGACGCGCGTGCTGACCACGCGCATCGCCTGGCTGATCCAGAACGGCCGCGTCGGGCCCGCAGGCGTGCTCGCCGTCACCTTCACGAACAAGGCGGCGCGCGAGATGCTCACGCGCATCGAGTCGATGCTGCCCATCAATCCGCGCGGCATGTGGATCGGAACCTTCCACGGCCTGTGCAACCGCCTGTTGCGGGCGCACCACCGCGACGCCAATCTGCCCCAGACCTTCCAGATCCTGGATGTGCAGGATCAGTTGTCCTCGATCAAGCGCCTGGTCAAGGCCGCCAACGTCGACGAGGAACGCTGTCCGCCGCGCGATCTGCAGTATTTCATCAACAGCGCCAAGGAGGCGGGCCAGCGCGCTGCCCAGCTGTCGGGCGCCGGTCACGACAAGCGCTGGGTCGAGCTCTACGCCGCCTACGACGCCCAGTGCCAGAAGGAAGGGAGCGTCGATTTTGCCGAGCTGCTGCTGCGCAGCGTCGAATTGCTGACGCGCCATGAGGCATTGCGCGAGCACTACCAGCACCGCTTCCGCCATATCCTGGTGGACGAATTCCAGGATACGAATACGTTGCAGTACCGCTGGCTCAAGCTGCTTGCCGGTCGCACCGGCCCGATCTTCGCGGTGGGCGATGACGACCAGTCCATCTACCGCTTCCGCGGCGCCAACGTCGGCAACATGGCCGACTTCCAGCGCGAATACAACGTCCAGCACCTCATCAAGCTTGAGCAGAATTACCGTTCGCACGGCAACATCCTGGATGCCGCCAACCAGCTCATCGGCAACAACGCGCGCCGCATGGGCAAGCGCCTGTGGACGGACGCGGGCGCGGGCGAACCCCTGCGCCTCTTCGAGGCAGGATCCGACGGCCTCGAGGCCGCATGGATCGTCGAGGAGGTGCGCGACCAGCACCGCCAGGGCGCTCGCCTGAGCGAGATCGCCATCTTGTACCGGGCCAACGCCCAGTCGCGGGTCATCGAGCATGCCCTCTTCAACGCGGGCCTTTCCTACAGGGTGTACGGCGGCCTGCGCTTCTTCGAGCGTGCCGAGGTCAAGCACGCGCTGGCCTACCTGCGCCTGATCGCCAACACGGATGACGATGTGTCCTTCGCGCGCATCGTCAATTTCCCGGCGCGCGGCATCGGCGCGCGCAGCGTCGAGCAGCTGCAGGCCGCCGCACGTGCCGCGGGAACGAGCCTTTTCGCCGGTATCGCCACCGTGGAAGGACGTGCCTCGGCCAGTTTTGCCCAGTTCGCAGGGCTCATCAACAGCCTGCGCGAATGCGCTCCGGACATGACGCTCGCCGATCTCGTGAGCGAAACGCTTGAGCGCAGCGGGCTCAATCTTCATTACCGCAACGAGCGCGACGGCGCCGACCGCGTGGAAAACCTGGCCGAACTGGTCAACGCCGCAGCCGGTTTCGTCATGGAGGCCGATCCGGGTGCGCCCGCGCCCGCGCCGGAGGCGGCGCCTGCCGAAGCGCTTCCTGCCATGGTCCGGCACGAAATGCTGCATGCCTTCCTGGCGCACGCGGCACTGGAGGCTGGCGACAACCAGGCCAGCCAGGGGCAGGACGCCCTGCAGCTGATGACCGTTCACGCGGCCAAGGGCCTCGAATTCGACACCGTGTTTCTCACCGGCCTGGAGGAAGGCCTGTTCCCGCACGAAAACAGCCTGAGCGAAGCCGACGGCCTCGAGGAGGAGCGCCGCCTGATGTACGTGGCGATCACGCGCGCCCGCAAGCGCCTGAACCTGAGTTTTGCCCAGAGCCGCATGCTCCATGGCCAGACGCGCTATGGCCTGCGATCGCGTTTTGTCGAGGAATTGCCGGCGAAATCCATCAAGGCCCTGACGCCGCGCCTGCGCGGCGGCTTTGCCACGGCCGCGCAGTCGGGCTGGCCCGCCATGGGCGCGGGCGCCGCCGCGCGCGAGGACGGGACCGGCGCGGCGGCATCGGCCGCTGCCGGGGATACGCACGGCCTGCGCATCGGCCAGGGCGTACGCCATGTCAAGTTCGGCGATGGCGTGGTGGTGCGCCTGCAGGGCTCGGGCAACGACGCCCGTGCGCAGATCAATTTCGGCAGCTTTGGCGTCAAGGAACTGCTGCTGTCGGTGGCCAAGCTGCAACCGGTGTGAACGCGCCGCCGCTGCCGGCGGCGGCAGTCGATCCGGCCCTCAGGCCGGCGGCATCACCGTGGTATCGGGCGCAATTTCGCCGGGATCCGCACCCACGTCGATCACGTCCTTGATCATCTCCAGATTGGCCGACTGGGCGATCGCCGTGGTCACGAAGCCCAGCGGCGCCACCAGCAGGAACAGGCCGAGGCCGGCCTTGACGTTGAGGATCTCGATCAGGGCGCCCAGGATCAGCACGGCGATGACACCGATGCCCAGCAGGGTTATGAGGTAGACCAGCATCGCCGTGCGGTTGCGCCAGCACGCGAAAAAACTGAAGAAGAGCGCCTTGGGCGCGGAAAGTCCGTACCAGCCCGAGAGTACCGGCGCAAACCACATCGTCATCGTGTAGGGCAGCAGCAGGGCCACCATGGCCAGGAACACCGGTAGTGGCACGGGCGAATCGGTGGCGCCAGTCGGCTTGCCTTCGGGCGTACTGCCGGCAGGGTTTACCGACGGGGCCTGGGCGGCCGGCGCTGGTGGCGCCGGCGTGTCGCCCGCGCGCGCCACCGGCGGATCGGCGCGCTTGGCGCTTTGCGCAGGTTCGTGGCCGACCGTGCCGCTGTCAGCCGGTACGCCGGGCAGACCGGACAGCAGCAGCGAACTCAGGCCGACGTAGATGGCGCTGTAAACGCCCAACTGGAGCAGGCGCAGCCGCGCCACCGGATCGCGCAGCGCGGCCAGATACAGGGCCGACGCCGGCGCCTGCCCGCGATCGACGCTGCGGCATATCGCCAGCGCGCCCAGGGACACGGAAGGCGCAAGTACCAGGAACGCGAAATTGCCCACTTCACGCATCACCGAGATCGTGAGCAGCAGCAGCGCACCCAGGCCCACGAGCACCACCAGCATGAGGGGCTGGCGTCCGAACAGGCGCAGCCCGCGCCGCACCCAGGCCAGGCCGGTGCCGGCGCGGTGGACGCGGATCCTCGGAGCAGGTGAGGCCGCCGGGGTGCTCATCGCGGGCCCGGACTCATGCCGGACCACCGGCGCCGGCCGGCCACGGCAGGTCCTCGCTGCGGACGCGCATCTGCAGCATCCGCTCGAAGCGCGCGGGGTCGTGAGGCTGCAGCACGCTGGCCGGGCGCGGCATGTGCAGGTCGTGCAGCCGGGAAATCCAGAATCGCAGCGCCGCCGCGCGCAGCATGGCGCGCCACAGCGCACGCTCCTCGTCTGTCAAGGGGCGTACCGCGTGATAGGCGTCGAGCAGCGCTGCGGCGCGCGGCGCGTCGAAAGCGCCCGATTCCAGATCCACGCACCAGTCGTTGATCGTGACGGCGAGATCGAACAGCCAGGGGCCGCAGCCGGCAAAGTAGAAGTCGATGACACCGCCAATGCCACTGCCATCGAACAGGACGTTGTCGCGAAACAGATCGGCATGGATGGGCCCGGCAGGAAGGTGCTCGAAGCTGGCCTGGCGCGCCACGCCATCCTGGAAGATGACCTCCTCGAGCAGCGCGTGGAACAGATGGTCGGGCAGGTGTGCCTGCAGTGCCGAGGCGGTGTTCTTCCACCATCCCAGGCCGCGCAGGTTGGGCTGGAATACGGTGTAGTCGCTGGCAGCCAGGTGCATGCGGGCGAGAAAATCACCCACCCGCGCGCAATGTTCCGGCCCGGGCGCCAGCAGGGCCTTGCCGGGCAGCCGCGCCACGACGGCCACGGGCTTGCCGCGGACCTGGGTGAACAGCCTGCCGTCCGTGGTCGGGAAGGGCGCCGGCACGGGCAGGCCCTTGGCGGCGAGGTGGCCCATCAAGCCCAGGTAAAAGGGCAACTCGAGGGCGTCGAGCCGCTCGAATACCGTGAGGACGTAGCGGCCGGCGTCGGTGGTGAGAAAAAAATTGGAGTTTTCGATGCCGCTGGCGATGCCCTGCAGGTCATGCAGTTCGCCCAGGTGGTAGGTCTGCAGCAGCGCGCGAACTTCGTCGTGCGTAAGGGCGGTGAAAACGGCCATAAGGGTTCCGCTGTGGGGGCATTCGCATGCGCGGACGCCGCTGCCCTTGGGCAGCGCGGCCGCGCGGGGGGAATCGGGAACGGCCCACCCTGGGGGCATTTTATCGCGCCCCGGGCATCCGGGCGCCGGACCGGCCGGGTCCGTGTGCGGATGCCGGCACCGCGCCTACAGGTATAGCAGCTGTTCGCGCTCGTCGGCGCCCTGGGCGAACCCGCGATTCTCGTAGAAATCGAAGATCTTCTCGGTTACGAGCAGTGGATCGTCCACGACCTGCATCAGATCCAGGTCCTTGGCGCCGATCATTCCGTCGGCGACCAGCCGGTCCTTCATCCATTGCAGCAGCCCGCTCCAGAAGGCGCTGCCCACGAGGATGATGGGAATCTGCCGCCCCATGCCGGTCTGTATGAGCGTCAGGGCCTCGGTCAGCTCGTCGAGCGTGCCAAAGCCGCCGGGCATGACCACGTAGGCGCTGGCGTACTTGACGAACGCGACCTTGCGGGCGAAAAAATGGCGGAACCGCAGCGAAATATCCTGGTAGGCGTTGCCATGCTGCTCGAAGGGCAGCTCGATGTTCAGCCCGACGCTGGGCGAGCGGCCTTCGAATGCGCCGCGGTTGGCTGCCTCCATGAGACCAGGTCCGCCGCCGCTGATCACGGCGAAGCCCGCGTCCGAGAGGGCGCGCGCGATGACGACCGTTTGCTGGTACAAAGACGATTCGGGCGTGAGCCGGGCACTGCCGAAGATGGACACGGCGGGCCGTACATCGGCCAGACGCTCCGCGGCTTCGACAAACTCCGAGATAATGCCCCAGAGGTGCCAGGATTCACGTGCCTTGACCCGGGTCGCCTGCTCCTGCGCGGTGATAGCCCGCAGCGTGGGG
>Ga0209698_10002186_pt1 | contig 22319 bp, 20 predicted proteins | sample LitLauG_LLR_2012_FD_187203 | JGI IMG/M metagenome (GOLD analysis project Ga0209698, IMG submission 187203) | Freshwater sediment microbial communities from Pennsylvania, USA - Little Laurel Run_MetaG_LLR_2012 (SPAdes) (version 2) | ecosystem: Environmental > Aquatic > Freshwater > Creek >...
ATCCGGGCACCGTGCACGTGACAGCGGAGGGGCCGTATGGGCTCGGTCATCCTGATGTGACGTTTACCGAGACCTCGCAGTAGCCGCGGCGATCGTACGAGCGACGCAATTCTCACAATCCTCGGCACGAATAATGACCCTTCGGCGCGGGAAGCTGGGCCGAAGGGCCTTTAGCTGCGGTCGGTAGTCGGTCTATTGCTTGTCGTAGACCGTCTCGCTGTGCGTCTTCTTACCTGCCGAGTCCGTTCCGTCGTTAGTGACAGTGCGGCTCTTGCCGTCCGCCGCCACGACAATGCGAGTCGTGCTGAGAACTTTTCCGTCCTTCTTGGTGATTCCTTCGGTGGTTCGATCGTCGATGGTCTTGTAGGAGCGCATGTCCGCACTGGCATCGCCGGTGAGTGGGTAGTCTTTGCCGTCGAACTTGCCAGTCCAAACGATGTGCGTTGGCTTGCCTTTACTGTCCGTACCGTCGATGGTGCATTTGATATTGTCTCCGGCGGCTTCATAAACGACGGTGCTGTTCTTAGCGGCTCCGGGAGCTACCTTCGACTTGGCTTCATTCAGCTTCCAGGTGCCCATGTTTGGGTTTCCGGCAGCGAAGCTCAAGCTGACAAAGCACATTACGACGACCGTCAATGCGATCGTTCTTATTTTCATAGTCTCTCCTCTTCAGTATGGGGAAATGCCGCGGCAAAGCGGCGAGCCATCGTCGTTGTTTTGGGTTGACCTGTCAAGGGGTCAAGGGGGAGGCTTTTTGGGGCTGGATCTCCGGCTGGAAACTTTACCGGCCTGCCAGTAGTCTAATCGGGTAGCAGAGGTGTGCCCTTTTTCGAATGAAATTCTTCGGGTTTTCAATTGTTCCCCTGGTATTGTGTGCGGCGGCGCTTGCTGCGGACGCACCGGCGCCAGCCTCCGTCCTGCCGAATGAGTTTGGCGGCTGGCAGGTCAGCGGCCCAATCAGTAAAAGCTCCGATGCAGCGGTGGCCGATGCAGCCAACGCCTCGGTCCTCAAGGAATATGGCTTCCAGCGCTTCGAGAGGGCGGAATATACGCGAGACGACGGGCGCAAGCTGGCCGTGAAAGCGGCGGTCTTCGATGACGCGAGCGGAGCGTATGGCGCATTCACCTACTACCAGACTCCGGTCATGCTGGAAGAAAAAATCGGCGGTCAAGCAGGCTCGCTGAACAACCGGGTGCTGTTCTTCCAGGGAAATGTGCTGGTCGATGCGCTCTTCGACAAGCTGAGCGCGATGTCGGCCGCGGAGCTGCGAGAATTGGCAGGCTTACTGCCGCAACCTGCGGGCAGCGCGCGCAATCTCCCGACTCTGCGCATGTACCTTCCAACGCGCGGGTACCAGAAAAACACGGCGAAGTACATCATGGGTCCGATTACGCTGGATCGCGCGGGCGCACCGCTTCCCAGCTCGGCGGTGGATTTCAAGTCCGGCGCCGAGGTAATCCTGGGAAAGTACTCCGCGGCGGCGGGCGACTCCACGCTGATGCTGATCGCATATCCCACGCCACAGATCGCGGCAGAAAAGCTACGGCAGATTGACGCCGCGCACCAGGTGACGGCGCAACAACCCGGAGTAGCGTCGATCGTTGATGTCGGCCCATTCTTCGACAAACGCACGGGGCCGATCGTGGTGATCGCCGCAGGCCCGCTCTCGCGAAGCGAAGCGCGAGCCATGATGGGCTCGATCAGTTACGAGGCTGATGTCACGTGGAATGAGAACACGTACGCGAGCAAGCGCGACAATCTGGCGAACTTGCTGTTCAATGTGATCGTGTTGTGCGGCATTGTCGTTGGTTTGGCTTTGGTGGCGGGAGTCGGGTTCGGGGGCATCCGAATCCTGATGAAACGACTTTTTCCGGGCCGATTGTTTGATCGTCCCGAGGAGACCGAATTCATCTCGCTGCACCTGGAGGACCAAGCGCCCGGGGACAAATGGCGGGCGGTAAGTGACTCAATCAAAGGTCGTTAGCGCGGAAAGAGGGCGATTTTGTCCCGTTTTGAACCCGTTTGCTGACTTGTGGACGCATCTTCTAACTGATTGAAAACAAGACTATTTAAGTCGCAAATTTTGCTTGACACTTCGGTTTTCCGGCTCATAAGATTCCCGCAGAAAGTTCTGATGGATTAAACCTCCGTTGGAACTATTCTCCCTTGAAAGAAAAGGCCGCCCAAGTTGCCGGGTGGCCTTTTCGTTTTAGGAGCAGTTTTCAGTTCCCAGTTCTCAGTTCTCAGTGAAGGCAGAAACTCACTGCGTCGGATCACTTGCAACTGGGAACTGAGAACCGAGAACTGACCTGGGAACCGGACACGGCTTGCGCGCGTACCATATAGAGAGAAAAGTTCGTGTAATGCGGAGGGGAAGATGTTTTGCGATCAATGTGGCGCGCAATTGCAGACGGGAGAGGCGCGTTGCGTACGTTGCGGCAAACCTGTTACGGGCCCAGTCGAGTATGGGCGCAATCGCGTGCGAGAACACGTGAAGCTTGTCGGGATTTTCTGGATGGCCTACTCCGCATTGCACCTGGCAGGTGGGGTGATCCTGCTTCTGATTGCAAAATTCGTGGTGATAAGAATCGGTCAAATTCCCAACGGACCACCGCCGGAAGTGATGGCGTGGATGGGTCCGTTGATCAGCATTGTCGGATGGCTGATCCTGGCGAAAGCGGCGGTAGGCTTCTTCGCCGGATGGGGCTTGCTGCAACGCGAGGAGTGGGCACGAGTGTTCGCGCTCGTGGTTGGTTTCCTGGCACTGCTCAATGTCCCGATCGGAACAGCGCTTGGAATCTACACACTCTGGGTGCTGTTGCCGTCGCAATCGGAGCAAGAGTACAAAGCTCTGGTGCAGGCCGCGTAGGCGTCCGTGGCCCTGCATTCCGGGTAGGGGCCGTCAAAAACCCGGTTCGTCAGGTTTCAATTCAAATTCCTTGAAGCAAATACTGCACACTTGGCGGTGCCGGCGGCATCTTTTACCCTATTGAGTTCCTGGAAGGACAAGCGCATGCAATACGACATTGTCACGAAACCGGTTTTTGAAGGCCTGGAGAAAATCTCGATCGCTGCGGTAAAGAACATGAGTGACCACCATTGGTTCAACCGCACACTGTGCGGAGTCAATGGAAGCCTGGTGCGCATCGGAGTCTTCAATGGAGAGTTCCATTGGCATGCCCATGAACAGGAAGACGAGTTTTTTCTCGTGCTGGATGGCTTTCTTGAGATTGAAATCGAAGGCAGAGGCCCGGTACAACTTAAGCCAATGGAAGGTGTGATGGTCCCGAGAGGCGTGCGACATAAACCGAAGGCGCCAAATGGGGCAACCGTACTTATGGTCGAGCAGGATACCATTGTGCCCACGGGCAGCTGATGGCAGGCTCCCAACGTGGTCAAGCTGAGATCGGAGGAGATCATGTCTCGAAGGGCGCTCTTCTTACTCACCTTTTTCTTGGGCCTTGTGGGTGCATCCGGCGCGCAGAAGGGTCCCGATAAGCCCTGGCGGTTTGCAGTCTCAGGAGACTCACGCAACTGCGGCGACGTCGTGATGCCCGCGATTTCCAGGAGTGTCCTTGCCCACGACGTGGAATTTTACTGGCACCTCGGTGATTTTCGCGTTGGGTATGCCGTCGACGAAGACATGCAGGACCGGTCCGGTGGCAAGTTGGGCCTCGAAGAATATCTGCGGACAGCCTGGGACGATTTCCTCACAAATCAAATTGACCCTTTCGACCCGCTGACGGTCCATTTGGGCATTGGAAATCACGAACTTTATCTGCACGGGACGACGAAAGGAGATGAGAGGCTGAGTCACTCGGAGTTCATCGTGAAGTTCAGGAAGCAGCTCGGAGACTCGAAGACGGCGTATTACCGCTGGAAGCTGCGTCACGTGGACTTTATCAACCTGGATAACTCTTTTGATGATGGATTTGAAGAAGACCAGATGGCGTGGCTTGAGACGATCTTAAAAGAAGACAGATCTGACGATAGCGTTCATGCCGTTGTGGTCGGAATGCACCGCGCTTTGCCCAATAGTCTCGCCTGTGGGCACAGCATGAATGGTGATCCATCTTCTTCGGCCGAAGACAATTTGAAGAGTCTCACAAGCGGGCGCAAGACTTACGAGAACCTTTGGGACTTTCAGAGGACGACCCGAAAACCTGTGTACGTGCTTGCCAGTCATTCGCACCTGTACATGGAAGATATATTCAATACCGCTTACTGGAACAATAAGAACGAGCAAGATAAAACGATCCTGGACAAGGGGAAGGAAAAAGAAGGGAGAACTCTAAAGGGGTGGCTCGTGGGCACAGCCGGCGCGAAACGCTACCGGCTCCCAGAGAATCTTCCCCCGGACGCTCCGGCAATTTCCTACGCATATGGTTATCTTCTGGCAACCGTGAGTCCAGACGGCACAATTCAATTTGAGTTTAAACAGATCACGGAAGACGACGTGCCGACCAATGTGTGGGGTAAGTTCAGCAGGAAGTTTGTAGACTCGTGCTTTCTGGCAAACCGGGATGACACGGTTCACCCGCCTGAACAATCGTGCAACGAACGATAGGCGAGTTGTCAAAGCTCCCCGCATCGTGGCTTGTGACAGATTGAAGAAGTGAGACCGTCTGGATCTCGGCCCCCTTTGCTTTTATGGTCAACCTCTCTTCAGCGGACCGCGTCTTCATACTCACCGGAGCAGGAGTGAGCGCGGAAAGCGGCGTCCCGACCTTCCGTGGCGTGGGCGGACTCTGGCGGAATTACCGAATTGAGGAGGTCGCCTCGCCGGAGGCTTGGCACCGCGATCCCCGGCTCGTGTGGGAGTTTTACTCCATGCGTCGTCGCGTGGCTTTGGCGGCCCAACCGAACCCGGCCCATTTCGCCCTCGCGAAACTCGAGCATAGGTTGCAGGAGCGCCTTTTTGTCTGCACGCAGAATGTGGATAACCTGCATGAGCAGGCAGGATCACAGCACGTTGTTCACATGCATGGCGAACTCCTGAAGAGTCGATGCGATACCTGCAGGCGACGTCCCTTTGAAGACAGGAATGCCTACGAACCGCCAGCGGAAATTCCCCGGTGCGAATGCGGTGGCCGGATTCGTCCCCACATTTGCTGGTTCGGCGAGGTGCCTTTCGAACTGGATCGGATTTTCGGAGCGCTGGACGCATGCACGGTCTTCATCGCTGTTGGAACTTCAGGCGTCGTCGAACCGGCCGCCAGCTTCGTGGCTCATGTTGCCGGCCGTGTTCGAACCATCTACCTGGGGCCGGAGGAACCTGCGAACGCCTCTTCCTTCGCGGAATGCCACCTGGGGAGCGCGGGAGAAGCGCTGCCTGGCTTGCTCAGCGGATTCTTCGCGTCGTAAAGGGCCCTTGCCGCTTCGCACACTCAGCTTTGGCTTGGCCGGAGTGTTGCTGGATCGGGCCCTCAACTTCGATCATCGAAAAATGAGCAAGTGGAGTTTGGAACCATGATGAATAACCTGAAGACGATGAGTGACCTGAAGATGTTCGAAGAAGAAGTCTCCGCGTGGCCCAGCGTCTCAATTCACCCACACCGCTTCGGAGGAACAGAATTCCGCTTTCGAAGCGCAGAGGTCGGGCACATCCATTTTGGCGGGATCGTGGACATCCCATTTCCGCGCCCGGTTCGCGATGCGCTCCTGGCGGGAGGACTCGCTGAGGAACATCATTGGGTCCCCAATTCAGGCTGGACCACCTTCCGTATTCGAAGCGAAAAAGACCTCAGCCATGCGCTGTGGCTTATGAGGCTGTCCTACCTGCGGTACGCACTCAAGACGGCGACTGATCCTCGGGAACTGCTTGAGCAGGAGGGTGAAGAACTGCATTTGAGCCCGCATATCAAGAATCTGCTCGCAGCGTTCGTGCCGTCGATTGCAAAAACCGTTGGGCCCGACGCCCTATCCGCATAGTCATTCGCAGGAGATCAGAGGTGGCTGGGCGGCAGGCAGTGTCGGTGGTCAATCGGCGCCCTTGGTCAACTAACGCGGAAAGGGCAGCGGGCAGCAATTGCGCAGCAGCCAGAACATAACAGTTTGGTAAACTAAAGCAAGCAAGCCAGAAGCCGACGTAGCTCAGTTGGTAGAGCAGCCGATTCGTAATCGGCAGGTCACCAGTTCAAGTCTGGTCGTCGGCTCCATCATAACCCCAACCCTTCAATCATTTATTGATTCCGGCTGATAAGCTCGAATCTCGCCTGCAACGCAAGAGCTATTGCTCGGCGAGGTCTTCTCCTTGAGGATCCAGTTGTCGTACGATCCTTTGGAAATCGGTGCCCTGGTGGCCTGTGCGGGGCAACCATTACCGGTCCTGCACCTTTCGCAACGGTCACTGAAACGAACACTGGGTTACGAATGGCCGTCGCGCATCAACAATGCCGCCAAGCGACATCCGTAATAACGAACTCAATCGGCGAAGATTTATTCGCAGCAGGCTGGTCAGGTTCCAGCCCCCCAGGAACTGCGTGAGAACATCACACCCACTCTGTGCCGTCGCCGGATTGCCGGGCTGCCGCCCATCCAGTCGGCCCGTTCCTACGGCTTGAATATGGCATCCACAACGGCGACGATCTCTTCCATCGCTCCGTCGATGTCCATCGTGACACGAGCCAGGTCCACGTTCGCAAGCGCCGGATAATGTCCAACCAGTGCTGCCCACGCGGAGTCCCCAGCAAGGTCCACGCCCATGGCTTCGTAGTATCCGTATCCTAAGTCGCGCAGCCTGCACAACAAGTCACTGAGATGAACCAGCGATACCAAAGGCCCGCCAGTTAGCGTCGCCGTCACGGAGTGGTGAAGTTCGATTACCTCTATCACATCTGCGGAGAAATGCCAGTGTTCCGCTAATATCTTGCCGCTTTGACAGTGGGTGAATCCAAGAAGCTCCTCCTCGCTTCGATGGAGCGCCACGTGCCCATCGCGGGCTGCTTGGATGCACCGGCGAAAATCCTCTGTGCACGCGAGTGTGTTTACCAGCATTCCCAAGTCGTGCAGCAGGCCAGCGAGGTAGGCCTTCTCGGGATCCGGGTATCCGATCAATTTTGCCATCTTTCGGCTCACTAGCGCACAGCCCAGGGAATGACGCCAGAAGATGACTGCGTCGAAAGCCCACTTGTCGGGCGGCACGATCTGATTCAGACAGCAACCCAGAAGGATGGCCTCTATTCGCTTCAGGCCAAGCGCCAACACCGCGCTGCGCACTGTTTCCGTGTTCCGCCGCCCGAACAGAGTCGAGTTGGCCATCCGCAAGCAGTGAGCCGCAATCGTTCCGTCGTAGGACACCAGTTCGACTACTTTTTCCAGATCCACTTGATCCGGCGCCAACTGGAGCATGGCTGCAAGCGGCTGGACAATTACCTGGATAGCCGGCGTCGCGTCCATGGCTGCGATCCTTGGCCGAATTTTGTCGAGACTTTGAGCGTTCATGGCTTGCCTCCGCCGGTATAGCCGACGGGTGGTCTCCAGTACCCGATAGCTCCCGGGAAATGCACGAGGTGAAATCTGTCATCCACCTGGTACAGCGATTCCGCATGACCCAGGAACAGGTAGCCGCCAGGCAGGAGATTGGAATAGAAGTGCTGCATGACCTTGCGCTTCGAGTTCAGATCAAAATAGATGAGCACATTACAACAGAAGATCAGATCCATGCCTTTCAGGAATGTCATTTTGCTGTCGTCATTAAGGTTTACCCGCTCGAACCGGATCACGGACTTCAACTGATCCGATACTTGCAGTCGCTTGTCATCGTGGGGCCTGAAGTACTTTCTTCTTAGCAGCTCGGTTGTGCTGCGCAGAGCGTATTCTCCGTAGATCCCGGCCTTGGCCGCCACCAGAGAGTTTTCGTTCAAGTCGGTGGCCAGGATGTCGAAGGTCCAACCCGCCAGCATCTTTTCGCTTTCTTCAAGCAGAAACATAGCCAGAGTGTAGGGTTCTTCGCCCGTCGAGCAACCGGCGCTCCAGAGGTGGAGGCGCTTGAAACCCATGGCGCTCTTGGCTTTTAGAATCCCGGGGAGAATCACGTTGCGCAGTGCTTCCAGTTGCAGCGGACTGCGAAACATGTAAGTCTCCCCAATGGTGATTTCGTTCAAAAGCAACCGCAACTCCGCATCGCGGTTTCCGCGGACTGTGAGAAACTCCAGATATTCAGCGGGTGTCTTGGCCTTCACCACGCTCATGCGTCGGGCGCAACGGGCCGCCAGCAAATACAGTTTCTCTTCCGGTTGGTAGATGCCCGAGACCTGGTAGATCACATTACGAATCTTCAGGTACGCGGGATCCTTCAGATCCGCCGCCTCTATGACCGGCTTTGCTATGCTCGCTTCCACAATGTCTTCCCACCTATCTCGGGAGCCCGCTTCCCTGCTCATGTCACATTCTGAGTTGCGGGTACGCCTGCAACTCGCGCTCGGCCGGACGTGACCCGACGGACAATCTCCTGGCTGATCTCCTGCAAAGGGCAGATCTTGTCTGCTGCCCCCGCGCTGACCACCGCTCCCGGCATCCCCCACACCACCGAAGATGCCTCATCCTGCACCATGATCTCCCCCCCAACTTCACGGATATGCCTGGCTCCGCGGGTGCCATCCGAACCCATTCCCGTCATCACTACTCCCAGCACATTCGGACCATAAACCTGGGACACGGAGCGAAACAGCACATCCACCGCCGGACGGCAGGAATTTTCCGGGGGATCCTGGTTCAAGTTCAGCACTACCTGCGTCCCCTTAGGTGCCACGGTCAGGTGATAGTTGCCGGGAGCAATCCAAACCTGCCCTGGTTCCAACACCTTCCCTGCTTCCCCTTCGCGCACCGAGAGTGGAGAGCACGAGTTCAGGCGATCCGCTAACAGCCTGGTGAATAGCGGCGGCATGTGTTGGACCACTACGACGGGCACCGGAAAATCTCCGGGCAAGTGAGGTATCACCACCGCCAGCGCATTGGGCCCGCCAGTGGAGGTGCCAATCGCGAGAATATCGATTCGTTGGCCACCCACTCTTGCTTTTGGCGCGGGGATTGTCGGCACGGGCTTGGCATAGCGGGTCCTGCCGGTCAGGGAAATGATCTTGGCGAGCAACTCCTGCCGCACCTGTTCCATCGCGTTGGCCAGACTCGCGCTATTGCTCGGCTTCGTCGCATAATCGGACGCGCCCAGCGACAGGGCCTCTAGCGTGATTGCCGCCCCCCTCTCGGTCAGGGTACTGAACATGATGACCGGCAGCTTGGGATAGAGCTTGCGAATCTCGACCAGGGTCTGGATCCCGTTCAGACCGGGCATCTCGATATCGAGCGTGATCACGTCAGGATTCAATTGCGGAATCTTGGCCAGAGCAATTGCTCCGCTGGAAGCCGTCCCGGCTACGCTGATCTCCGCGCTGGAGGCGAGAGCCTCGCACAACAGCTTGCGGACAACCACGGAGTCATCCACGATCAGAACGCGAACCGGTGGCATTGGGCACTCTACTCACTTGCGGCGGATGCTGCATTTTTTGGCCAACCTCCGCCGCTGGTTACTTACGTGGACCAGAGCGCGTTAGGCTCCCACCCGGGCGCTCATCGCCTTCTGGACTTGCGGCTTCGCCTGATGGACGGAGTGCGTGTCATCGAGCCGGAATTGCGCGACCAGTTCCCGCAGCTTGGTGGACATCTCCGCCAGGGACTGCGATGCCTTCGCCGAGTCGTTCGCACCTTGCGCGGTATTCCGCGCCGCCTCGGCGACGCCAGAAATGTTCCGCGCGATCTCGCTCGATCCGCGCGCCGCTTCGCTCACATTGCGTGCCATCTCATTGGTGGTGGCGTTCTGTTCTTCGACGGCTGTGGCGATGGTGTTGGAGATATCGTTCACCTGCTTGATCACCTCGCCGATCTGCCCGATGGCGCCAACCGCGCTCTTGGTGTCGCCCTGGATGGCCTCGATCTTGCGGCTGATGTCTTCCGTCGCCTTGGCCGTCTGCTTGGCCAGTTCCTTGACTTCGTTCGCCACCACCGCGAAGCCCTTGCCCGCTTCGCCGGCGCGGGCGGCTTCGATGGTGGCGTTCAGGGCCAGCAGATTGGTCTGCTGGGCAATCGAGGTGATGACCTTGATGACCTGGCCAATCTCGATGCTGGAATCGCCCAGTTTGCCCACGACCTGGTTGGTCTCTTCCGCCACCCTGACCGCGCCCGTCGCTACTTTGGCCGATTCGTGCGCGTTCTTGGCGATTTCCTTGATGCTGGCGCTCATCTCTTCCGAGCCCGTGGCCACCGTCTGCAGATTCTTGTTCACCTGCTCGCTGGCGCTCGATACCACCTGGGCCTGAGTGGAAGTCTCTTCGGAATTGGAGGTGATCTGCTGGCTGGTGGCCGACAGCTCTTTGCTGGCGCTCGCCACGTGCTGGGCATTTTCGGCAATGGAGACGATCATCTGCCTGAGGCTGCGGCTCATCTCGTTGATGGCCGTTGTGAGGTTGCCGATTTCATCGGTGCTGTGCACCTCCAGGTCCTGTCCGGTCAGATCTCCGGCGGCCACGGCTTCCGCCCGGCTGAGGACGGCAGCGGCCGCTTTGGAGATACTGCGGCCCAGAAACATCGCCACCAAGATGCCGACGGCAAGACTAAGAAGGGTCGCGATCCCCGTCGTCCAAACCGCCGACGCGTTGGCGGAAACCAGTTCCTCCTGGTTCTGCTTGAGCAGCTTCTCGAAAGATTCCCTCATCTCTTCCAGCTTGGCCTTCGCGCCGTCGGTCACGGGGGTGACTTTGTCCGTGTACTCGTTCCCCGCTCGAACGACAGCGTCACGACCGCCGCTGGCCGCGGCGTCCATCGACGCTTGCTGCGCCAGGCGGATTTTGGTCAGCTGCTCCTTCACCGCGGCCCACCGGTCACGGTTTTCCTGCAGGGACCAGCGCGGCGCAAGTTCGTCGAACCGGGCGGTATCCTTTTCGATTTCGGTCCAGAGTTTGTCGAAGTCGCTTTGCGCCGCTTCTCTTCTCTTGGCCGATTCGCCCGCTAGAATCGCCTGCCGAGCCCTGGCCGCACTGAAGCTGATGTGATTGTCCAAAGCCGCGGCATTGACCACGGAGGGCATTCGGAGTTGCGTCATCCGGTCCACATTCTGCCGGATGTCGCCCAGCTTCAGGTAAGTGAAGATGGCGGTTATGCTCATAAGTACGAGGACAGCTGCGAAGCCTGCTCCAAGTTTCCTTCCTAGTGTCAGTTTCACGTTGCATCTCCCTTATCGTTGTGTGGTGTCTTCTTGCGGCTACTCCCGCGTACGCCAGCGGTTCCATATCTCGCGGGACTCTCCCCGGCCCCGTGAAGAAGACGTCTTTCTCGTGCGCAGCAACCCAACAGGTCATAAAGCTTCGGCTCGCTCCAGCGATTCGCACGTCCGTTCCGTATGGAGGACGTGCATGAGTCCCTGGTTGAGCTTGTGGATACCAGTAATGAACATCCGCATTTCGCCTTCGAGGGTGTGGGGCGGACCCTCGAACGTTTTTTCGTCCACCTCGACGACATCGCCGATGCTGTCGACCAGCAGGCTGATGGGACCCTCCTGGGTGCGCACGACGACATTTACCGGCAGCGTGCCCGCCGGACGCTCCTCGATCCGCAACCGCCGGCGCAGGTCCACCGCCATCACGATCTGGCCGCGCAGGTTAATCAGCCCGCGAATGACCTCCGGCACCAGGGGCACTCCGGTTGTCTCCTGGTACTTGAGAACCTCCTGGACCTGTTCCACGGGAATGCCGAACAACTGGTCCTTGAGAAAAAACGTGCAGAACTGCTGTGTGTTCGCCACTGACCTCTCCTTTAGGCGTGCGCCATGGCCGTCTCGCGAGACTGAGCTGCCGCCAGCAGGCCCGGAATATCCAGGACCTCAGTCGTGCGCTGCTGGATCACGGCCGACCCCAGCACGCCCCTGCGGCCGGTATCCGGCTGCAGCACAATGGACTCCTCCACGATGTCGAGAATCCTGTCAATCACCAGCCCCACGGTACGTCCGTTCTCGCGGTACACCACGACTTGCACGGAGCCCTCGGGCGGGCGCGCCGCTTCGTTCCGTCCCCTTCCCAGAACCTCGGCCACCCGGATGAGCGGGATGATCTGCCCGCGATATTGCACCACTTCCTGGCCGCCGGCCATCTCGATGGTGTCGCGGGGAAATTCCTCGAGGCGCGCCACCAGCGAGAGATCGATCGCCATCCTTTCCCGTTCGCCGTTCTGGAAGAGTAAGACCGTTCTGCGCTCGTCCGCCGCCGCAGGCGTCGACTGCTTCTCTTCGTTTTCGGTCACCGCCCGATCCCGCCCTTCACTGACCACGTTGGCGCGCTGTGCCAGGCCGAGCACGTCGAGAATCAGGGCCACTCTTCCGTCGCCCATGATGGTGGCGCCGGCATAGGTGTTGATGCTTTTCAGTTGTTTGCTGAGCGGCTTGACCACGATTTCCTCGGTGTCGTTGATTTCGTCCACCACCAGCCCAAACTGCTGGTCATCGGCCCGCAGCACCACGATGTTGGCGTTCTCGGCCTCCCCGTTGGAGCCTGGTATGGTAGACGAAGGTTCCGCGCACTGCGCTTTGCCGTCCACTTTCAGTTCCCGCTTCAGGTAGACAAGCGGCAACAAGTGTCCGCGCAACCGGTACACCGGGGCTCCGTGGATCAGTTCAATGCCTTTGCGCGCCTGTTCTCCTTCCAGGCGCACCAGTTCGAGCAGACTGACCTGCGGAATGGCGTAACGGTCGCCGGCGGTGGTCACGATCAAAGCGGGGATGATGGCTAGGGTCAGCGGGATTTTCATGCGTACCGTGGATCCCTGTCCCGGCTTGGACTGCAGGTCGACCGTGCCGCCGATTTTTTCGATGTTGGTCTTCACTACATCCATGCCCACGCCCCGGCCGGAAACGTTGGTAACTCTTTCCGCCGTGGAAAAGCCCGGCAGCCAGACGAGGTTGGCGATCTCGCGCTCGGTCATCCGAGCGGCCTGGTCGGTGGTGATCATTCCCTTCTGAATGGCCTTGCTGCGGATTTTCTCGAAGTCCAGTCCGGCTCCGTCGTCGGTGATTTCGATGTTCACCTGCCCACCTTCATGGAAGGCCCGCAAGAACAGCAGGCCCTCCGCATCCTTGCCCGCCGCGATTCGCGCCGCCGGAATCTCGATGCCGTGGTCCACGGAATTTCGCACGATGTGGGTGAGCGGGTCCTTGATGGCCTCAATGATCGTCTTGTCGAGCTCAGTTTCCTTGCCTTCCATCTCGATGCGGACCTGTTTGCCGCAACCAAGCGCCACGTCCCGCACGGTGCGCGGAAACTTACTCCAGATGTTGCCGATGGGCTGCATGCGGGTCTTCATGACACCTTCCTGCAGTTCGGTAGTGAGGAGGTTGAGCCGCTGGCTGGTCGCCAGCAGTCCGCTGTCTTCGCTGGAATTGGTAAATTGCACGATCTGGTTGCGCAGCAGGACCAGTTCACCCATCCGGTTCATCAGCCGATCAAGCTGACTCACGTCGACGCGAATGGTGCTATCGCTGGCGCTCTGCCCGCGGGCTTGCTGCTGGACGTTAATCGCGTCCAGCACATCCTGCGGCTTCACGACTCCCTTATCGACCAGGATCTCCCCGACGTGCCTCGGGTCTCCCCCCCTTTGCTGCTGCACCGCTTCGTAAATTTCGCTTACCTTCGCCGCGCCGCTTTTAATGAGGATGTCGCCAACCTTCGGTACCGGCTGGGGTGAGTCGTTCTTGGCAGCTTCTTCTTTGGCGGGCACCGGTTCGGGGGCTGGGGGCGAGTCCGCCTTTGGCGGGAGCAGCCGCGTCAGGGTGGAGATCAGTTCCTGGTCGTTGCGCTCCCCTTCGCTGCCGGTGGTGTCGATGCTTCCCAGCATCTGGCGAACCGCATCCACCAAGGCCAGCAATGCCGTCGTGATTTCAGCGCACAGAGTGAGTTGGCCATCGCGCAATCGCGACAGCAAGCTTTCACCCACATGGGTGACGGCCTCCAGTTTGTTGAAGGCCAGAAAACCCGAGGTTCCCTTTATGGTATGAATGGTGCGAAAAACACTGGCCAGGATCTCCCGATTACTGGCGTCTTTCTCCAAAGCAATCAAGTCCCGGTCGAGGCGATCGAGGTTCTCGTAACTCTCCACTAAGAACTCTTTAACGATCTCCAAGTCGTTCATGAGCTAATCCGCTTGTGCCCAGGCTTTGCCTTTTTCCTGCTCCCACGCGACCATTTCTTCGTGACGAAGGTGGTCGACAGTAGTCCTCTTCACTCCAGTGGCACCCACTGACCGACCAGATGTTTTTCTAGATCGGTCGCATGGACCGAAAGCTTTAGTGGACTGTTCCACGGGACTCAACCAGCATCTGTGATTGCACATCGCGTGAATCCTCTGCCTCGCGAATCCTCGCGTGCCTTTCGCCGCGCGGCCCGGGCTAGACATGGCTACGGAAATCAGCTGGCGCACGTCCATCCGTGCCCCAGTGACTTCCCCTGCCAAACCTGTGAGGGACGGCTATCAGATCCCCTCAGTAATCGCCGCCAGGACTGCCAGGGCCTTGTGGCGACACCAAAACTCCAAACGCGCCTGACCCCACGACAGCCGCTACGAAAAGGCGGTAGTGATCCCTTCTGACCTGAGTAAAGGTTTGCGAGAGGAAATGTGGGGCGTCCCCGCCGGTCGTGCATGACCGGCCCTCGGCATGGATCGGTTCCATCCTTCCCGAGGACCGCGACGATGCAATCCGAGCCCTCGATGAGGCGGAAAAATCCCGCTAGTCACGATGAAACAGATACATCATTAGGTCTGATCACCCGGCAATCCGTAACAGCACTCACCATCGTTTTGTGACAAATCAGGTCCCAGCCCTCTGTGTTCAAGCTCAACGTCACTCGCGGATCTGGAGGGAAATGATGATGAGCATGCCTTCAAACAGCAGCCTTACTTCAAGTCCAGGGGAGTCCGCCTGAGAGTACAGGCTATAGTCAGTGCCGGTAATCACCGTGGGCACAGAGAGCATGCATCCTTCACTCAGACCGAGAATCTTGCTCTTGAAGTTGCCAGCGACCATGTTACTGACTTCGCCGAGCGCATCCGATATCTGCGAACCGACCTTGTCGGGTTCCGTACCCAGCATTTCGGAAGCCATGAGCGCAGCCGATTTCCCATCACAACGGAGGCTCAGCACACCGCACAATTTCCCCGCCAGTCCCACCATGGACGTAATATCTAGCGTTGCCTCCTCGGCATTTGTCGGCACGGCCAGTTGGCAGCCCAGCATGAGTTCGAAGACTTCCCGTGCCGCCAGTTCCAACAGCGGAGTCCAGTCTTTGTGGCGGCCGTTGGTGGCCAGTACCCCATTCACAGATGGCCTCATGATTTCCCTCCCAAAATGGGGATAACGTGCTCTCTAAACTGGTCCGGTGTGAAGGGTTTGCGAATGTAGCCGCGCGCGCCGCAGGACAGGGCTTACATCACATGCTGCCCTCGGTCGTAATCATCACCACCGGCACGCCTCGTGCGTTCTCGACTGTGGAAAGTTGTTGGATGAACTCCAACCCGTCCATCACGGGCATGTTGATATCACAAAGAACGAGATCGACTGGGCTTTTCTTGAGGACGTCAAGCGCCTCCGTGCCGTTTCCGGCCCCCAATACCTGCGTCAAGTCGATGCCCGCCTGGCGCAGAGAGCGCTCCACGATCTTTCGCATGACCGAGGAATCGTCCACGATGAGAGCACGTATACTGTTCGTGATGCGGTATTCATTCTCCGGGAGGCGAAGTGTCTGTTGTATTGCCTCTACTCCCGTCGTTTGGTATATCGGCACGTCGTGGACGACCTTTAAGACGGCCCGCCATTCGTTAGATTGAGTATGAGTTCTAGTGTCCTTACAATGTTGGCGGGACGGAGCTTTCCGTGTGCAGTTTCACTATTCCACTGGCAAACTGTATCGCAGCCGGCTACGAAGCGCCCTTCATGAAAGTGCGCTGGTGGCAGGCATAGAGACAGTTACCTCCCCGGTGATCGCGCGTCTTGCATGGAAGTTCTTGAGCTTGAGCAAGAGCGCCGAAGTAACCTCCTGCCCCTTGGAGACGAGCAACGCTCCATCGTAGGTTCGGATCTCATGTTGGATGATCATGCCCGGTGAGAGCTGTTCAATGCGGCACTTTCGTATTCCGCCATCTTCGGCATTCGGATCCAATGTCACCAGGGCGGGAAGAAACTCCGGATTGATGCTCTTGTTTTGGCGCGCCAGAATGTGCGCCGCCTCGTTTCGCGAAGTCCCCTTGTGGATGAGTTCTTCATAAGCTAAGATCAGCCGGAGTATTTCCGCTCCCAGCCGCATGTCCGCCATCTCGGCGCCGCCGGATTCTACGTCGGGCAGCGCGCAGTTCTGGTGCTTGATCATCCACGCAATGGGTTCCAGGCGCGGAATTTTCGAAAGCAGATCACAAGCCACACTGGGGTGCGCGTCATACTGTGCCTGCTCGTTTGCTAAGAGCTTCTCACCGCTGTACACGGCCTCGATCGTTTCCGGGGCCAGCGTGACGCAGCCAAGCTGGGACAACATGGCGGCGACCTCGTATTGCCAGGGGTTTCTCAGCTTCATTGCGGTCACGATGTGGTGGATGTAACGGCGCGCGCGCTCCGCGCGGCTGAAAGCGGCAGGATTGACGAGGCTGAGCACTTCCGTTAACACTTGAATACTGCCGCTCAGGGTTTGTTCCAGGAGTTGCTTTTCGGCCATGACCAAACGGTACTGCACGAGTGCTGCCGTTAAGGTTTTCGCCATCACTTCCTTGCCGCAGGGTTTGCTGAGAAAACGGAAGATGCTGCCCTCGTTGATGGCATTGATGGCCGTGTCAATGTCAGCGTGGCCAGTCAGCATGACGCGGATGGTGTCCGGCAATTGGGCCCTGATCCTGCTCAACAACTGGATGCCATCCATGCCAGGCATTCGCATGTCGGAAACTACGACCGCATAGGGTCCGTTCTCAGCAATAAGTTTCAGGGCTGGCTCACCGCCTAAGGCAGTTTCCATCAGAAACTCACGGCTCAAAGTGCGCCGATACCCGTCAAGGACGTTGTTATCATCGTCCACTAGGAGGATCTTCTCAGTCATGGCGTTTCCCTCTCTCATCGATCCCGTTGCTCATGGTTACTCTCCCGTTTTTGCTCGTCGGCATCGAACTTGTCGCGCCACGCCTTCTCCCGCTCCGCGCGACCGATTGCAGCCAGGAAAGCTGCGTCGATCGGGGTTCGGTCCCTCAGCCGCGAAGTGCTCTTTTCGTCGTGATACGCACTCGCCACATGCACCGCGGCCAGAGGCGAAAATTTGACGGTCAAGCTGCCAGCAGGGTCATGGTGCCAGGCAACTGCTTCGACAATCGTGTTGGGCAGTCCCCACAAGCCAAAAAGATAGGCCGCCACCTGGGCATGGTTGCAGCCCAACAGTTCGTGCTCCGCCGCATAGAGCCCGATGTCCTCTTTCTCACTGTGCTCCAGCACCTTCCTGTACTGCCCTTCCAGCATCGAGGCCAGGATGAGCTTACCGGTGTCATGGAGCACGCCCGCAGTGAAAGACTCCTCCTGGATGGGGGGAGAGGCGTTTTCGAGAAGCGCAATCTTCTTGGCACTATTGCTGACTGCCAGGGAGTGGTCCGAAATCTGCTGCACATCGTCCGCGGTCAGGAGCCGGCTTTGAAATTGCTCGAAGATATGCGCCGTCAGGACCAACGTTCGCAGCGTGTCCAGACCCAGCAATTTGACGGCGTGCGAGGCACTGGAAATTTCGGAAGGCAGGCAAAAGAAAGCCGAGTTCACCAGCTTCAGGATCTTCGCAGTCATGGCCATGTCGTGCCCAATCAGTTCGTCGATCCTGGGCAGCGAAGGTTCGGGACGGCGCAACTCCTCATTCAGTTCCAGGTAAACGCGGGGTAGGCTGGGGAGGTAATCGAGTTTCATGACTAACTCGCGCAGGTCCGGATTCTGCAGAAGATCCTTGAGGGCGAAAGCACGAATCAGCCGCGACTTGAGCTCTTCGCCTTCGCAAGGTTTGGAAAGAAACTGATGAGTAGGATTGACCGAGCGCAGAACCGTCTCCGGGTCCGATTGCCCGGAAAGCACCATCCGCAGGGTTCGCGGCGAGCGCTTCTTCACTTCTTCCAGCAACTGTGCTCCATCTATGCCCGGCATGCGCATATCGGTAACAATGATGTCGAAGCTTTTCCGGTCGATTTCCGCCAGGGCTTGGTCGCCCCCCGCCGCAAAAACCATCTCCCATTCCGACCGCATGGAGCGCAGACTGCGCTGCAGCCCGGTCAGCACCATCGGTTCGTCATCAACAAACAGAATTCGCTTCGCCATGATTAGCTTCCGACGACTCTTCCAGCGGTAGCCGAATGTAGAATGTGGTTCCTTTTCCAACTTCAGAGTCGAACCATATCTTTCCTCGGTGCCGCCGGACGATGGCCGTGTGCGCGAGTGCCAATCCTTGCCCTGTCCCTTTCCCCACTGGTTTGGTGGTAAAGAACGGTTCAAAGACCCGCGAGCGTACTGCCTCCGGTATTCCTGCTCCGGTGTCAGAAATGGAGATCTCGGCCCAGTCCGGGTCGTGTGCAGTTGAGACCGTGATCTTTCCTTTTCCATGAGAACCGTCTCCCACGGCCTCGGCAATCGCCTGCGCGGCGTTGACCAACAGGTTGAGAATCACCTGATTGAACTCGCCGGCATGGCAGAGGACCAAAGGCAAGTCGGAATCAAAATGCGTTTCCACTTCGGCAACATATTTCCATTCATTGCGCGCTACCGTGATGGTGGTTTCGATCGCCTTGTTGATGTCAATCAACTTTTTTTCTTCCGATCCAGGATGTGAAAAGTCCTTCATCGCGCGTACGATCTTGGTCACCCGCTGAATGCCTTCCAGCGACTGCCCGATGGCCCGGGGAATCTCAGTCAGCAGGAATTCGAAGTCCTCTGCCTTAACTAGTGCGTCGAGTCGCTGCAGCGTCTCTGGCGAGATCGGCCCGGATGCCGCTTCCTGTCGCATGTCTCGGGTAATGGCATACAACTGGTTGAATAACGGCCATGATTCCTGTAAGAATCGCGTGTTATCGCCCACGTACTGCGTGGGAGTATTGATCTCGTGCGCGATCCCCGCAGCCAACTGCCCAATGGCTTCCAGTTTCTGCGCCTGCCGCAGCTGTTGTCCCAGAATCTCGCGCTCCGTCACATCGGAGCCAATAATCAGCAGCTCATCGCCTGCTTCTTCAGGCGCATTGATCCAAGTCAAGCTAAGCCCCAGGAATCGCCTCTCGGCGTTGCTTACAAACGGGAGGGCATCGACGCGCCGGGGCATTCGGTCAGCACACCAGGAATCGATCTCACCTTGCATATCGGAGCGCACCCACTGAATGCCGCAGGTCGCCAGGTGCTTTCCCGCCACCTCGGCTTTGGCAAGACCAAATACCTGCGCCGCCGCCGAGTTCCAGCGTTTGATCCGCGAATCTGAGCTGATTCCAATCAGAATCGACGGCACCGAGTTGATGAATAGTTCCGCTTCTTCATGCGCTCGGCGTAGTGCCGCCTGGGCCGCTTTTCTCTTCGTGATATCCACGAATGTCACCATGCAGCCCACGGTCTGGCCATCGTGTTTCAACGGGTGGGACCAGTATTCGACAGGAAGGCAGTTGCCACCGGAACGCCATACGACTTCGTCATCAATATGAGTCCCGCTGTCCATCTGGAGAGCCTGAAGGATGCGACATTCTTCCGGCGGATAGACGGATCCGTCGGCGCGGCTGTGATGAATCACCTGGTGCATGTTCTTTCCCAGCAAGGAGCTGGCATCCGGATAGCCCAGCATCCGCAACAGAGCTTGGTTGCAGAACGTACAGTTGCCGTTCAGATCCATGCCATAAATGGCCTCCGCGGTGGAATTGAGCAGCAGTTGCAGTCTCTCTTCCCGGTCTCGCAGCGCTTCTTCGGCAGCCTTACGGTGGCTGATGTCATGGATGAGCGCCCCTGCCAAATCAGGCTGGAGTTGATCGGCTCGTGGAATCAATGTGACTGTCAGCACCACCCACACTGGCTGCCCGCTCTTGTGCATGTAGCGCTTTTCCAGTTGGTACTCCTTCACTTCCCCGGTGGTTAGCCGTTGCAGCATTTGCCGGCTTATATCAACGTCATCCGGATGAGTGATGTCTAACGCAGTGCCAGCGATCAACTCCTCGGAGGTGCGGCCGACTAGATCGCAGAAAGCTTGATTGGCCCAGACACATCGGCCGTCAGTGTCTAACACCAGCATGCCTGCGGCGGAGCACCCGAGGATGGACTTGAAAAGCTGTGCATATCCCGGCAGACCTTTCCCCGGCTCGACTCTCGTCGCCAGAAGCTCTTGTGTAGGGTTGACAGTGGAATTCAAGTTCCTCTCCTGGCCCGGGCTAGAAAGACGCACGGGCGCCGCAAGAACAGGCTGGGAAATGGGCAAGCTGGACGATGTTCCCTCCCTACCGGCACCAGTGCGCCCTCACTTGAATAGTCGGCATGGAGGCTCTTCAACTTGAGCTATGCCCCCGTGCAGCCGTCCTTTCGTGTGCTCTGTGCTAGGAGATGGTCTGCGCCACAAATGCCGGAGCAGGATTCTCTTAACACACTTGCGTGTTCACACACGCTGAGCCGGGGCCGCCAGTCGTAGAAACACCCCGACGATCCTCGGGTCAAATTGTGTTCCCGATCTTCGCTTCAGTATCTCGAGCGCTTGGGGCGTGGGAAGGCCATTTCTGTAGGGGCGATCCGAGACCATCGCATCGTAGCAATCTGCAACGGCAACAATGCGCGCGTACAAATTGATATTCTCCCCCGCCAGACCTGCCGGGTAACCGGAACCATCGAACCATTCGTGGTGTTGCGCAACCATGGGCAGAGCTTCGCGAAAACATGGGATGGGTTCGAGGATACGAGCGCCAATTTTCACATGGTCCCGCATGATCTGCATTTCCTCGGGTTCGAGCTCTTTGGGCTTATCGAGAAGGGCTGCGGGCGTGCCGATCTTTCCTATGTCGTGTAACAAGCTGCCACGGTGCAGGATATCCAAACTCTTGGCGGGCAGACCTAGGGCACACCCGATCTTGAAAGCCAGAGCCGCCACTCGCTCGGAGTGGCCCGCCGTCCACTGCGATTTCGCGTCAATCGCTCGGGCCAAGGCGGTCAGAGTCCCCAAATCCAATTGTTCCAGTGCTTCCAGCGTGGTCTTCAGTTGTTTCTTCTCGAGGCGTGCGGCATGGTACTGCGCGACGCATGCACGAAGCGCAGTTACGAGTGTCTTTCGCGTTACAGGTTTCGTGAGAAAGCGAAAGATTTGTCCTTCGTTCACCGCTCTCACGGCTGCTGCTATGTCGCTAGACCCCGTCAGCATCACACGGACGGAATCCGGTGAAATAGTGCGGACGCTCGCCAGGAAGTTCGCCCCGTCCATGCCCGGCATGCGCATATCTGAGACCACAACTGGATACGGCCCGTCCTTTCTGAGCTTCAAAATGCCTTCTTCTGCACTCTCCGCCAGATCAGCAACAAACTCCCTATAGATGGAGCGCCGCAAGCCTTCCAGCACCAACGGTTCGTCATCGACAAGGAGAACACGCTCCTTGTCCCTACTGCCGCGTTTCACACCGGCGCTTGGACTCACTCTTGATCTCCCCTGGCCATTAACAATCGCAGGAAAACATCGTCCCGCATCGGTGTCGAGCCAGAATCTGTTCCCATGGTTCTGAGCGCACGGGTAACAACGATTTATCGACAAACACACGCTAGTACTTTAGTGCGGCCCGCCAGTTATTCAGTGATTAGTCGAAATTGTGAGTGTGGAAAACGACCTTCCAGCAAACAATCGCAGCAGGAGCTGCGCATGTATTATGCGGACTTCATTTGCTCACTTACCCATCGCGTGGCAAGCTGCTCTGTACTTGGAGAACGTCGAGGAACGGAGAGTGACCGGAAGGACTTCTGGTGCGTAGACGCGATTGCGATCCTGGGCATGATAAATCGTGCCATCAGGACGGAAGGCTTTTTCAATGCTGCTCTCATAATTCAGCACGAGCCCTGGATTCTGATGCCCCTTAAATTCAAGAGAGGCTGTAATCAGCCGAGCAATTGTTGCCCGTCGCACAGTTCATCACCACCCATACATCAGCCAAACGCGGCCTCAGCGTGTGGAAATGACTTTATCGGGGCCGCAGGCGAACACGGCACCTTGGTAACACTTGTCATCTTCGGGTGCTCTAATGATGTTGCTCGCGTAGCCGATTAATGGCTCAGGTTACTTCTTAT